>Ga0114129_10010218_pt1 | contig 13386 bp, 3 predicted proteins | sample RhiMetdeltSRZDD1_FD_80071 | JGI IMG/M metagenome (GOLD analysis project Ga0114129, IMG submission 80071) | Populus rhizosphere microbial communities from Tennessee, USA - Rhizosphere MetaG P. deltoides SRZDD1 (version 2) (version 2) | ecosystem: Host-associated > Plants > Roots > Rhizosphere >...
CTGAACGTCACCACCACCGGCGTCGTCACCGCGACGTTCGTCGCCCCATCGACCGGCGTCGCCGTCGCACTCGGCCGCGTCGTGTCGGCCACCGTACTGGTGCCCGTCGTGAAGCTGCTCGCGAATGGCACTACTGCGGTCCCCGCCAGATCGGTGACGCCGCCGACCTGCACCGTGTAGAGCGTCGAGGGCTGCAGGATCGTGGTCGGCCTGAAGCGCAACACGCGGTCACTCTCGAATGTCACCGTCCCCGCGACGGCACTCCCGCCGCTCGGCGTCAGCGTGATCGCGGTCGGCGTCACCGTCGCCGCGCTCACCGGCACACTCAGTTGGACCTGCACCACGGCATTGACCGGGACGTTGGTCGCGCCGTCCGGCGGCGTCACCGCCACGACCGTCGGCGCACTCGTCTGCGTCCCTGCCCCGGTCGTGAACGTCGCATACGTCCCATACCCGCCGCTCAGCCCCTGCCCGATCAGATCGGTGATGTTCGTCAGATAGATCCCGTAGCTGGTCTCCACCTGCAGCGCTTCACTCAGCACCACGGTCGCCGTCAGCCCATCCGCCGACACACTCACTGTGCCCGGCACGATGACCGCGAGGCCCACCGCCGTCGGATACACCAGCACGTTCGCGCTCGTCACCGTGACCGGATTGATTCGTTTGTTGAACCGGATACGAATCGTGGCGTTGATCGGCACCTGTTGACTGCCGTTCGCGGGATCGATGGTCAACACCTGCGGAGGTGTTTTGTCGACCACAGGGACTGTCTGGAAGGAGAAGGTTCCCGGATTATCGAGCGTCAACCCGCCCAGATCCGCGATGCCCGCCCCGACGGTGACTGAATAGACCGCATTCGGCGTCAAACCTTGTGCCGGCGTGATCGTGACGCGTCGATTTCCATTCGAAAGCGCAAACAAGACGGGGATCGATTGACCGCCGAGCGACACTTGGACATTGCCCGCCAGCGTCGTCCTGTTCAATGGTTCATTGAACGTCAGGTCGATCAGCGCATTGACGGGGACATCGTTTTCTCCATCAATCGGGCTGCTCGCCACGAGGTGCGGGGCGTCGGTATCCGGTCCATATCCGGTCGAGAAGGTGAAGCTTTGGAACGACGGCAGGTTATTGCCGCCGACGTCTTTGATGGCCGTCGAGAAATCGGTGTGGAAGGTGCGGCCGATCGGCAGCACCGGATCCGGAACGAAAGCCGCCGTGAGTCCGCTCGGATCGACTTGAATCGTTCCCGAAACCGGTAATCCGGTGTTGTAGTCGACGACCGAGAAACTCGCCGGCGTCACACTGGCCGGGTCGATCGCCTTGCTGAATTGCACCGTGTAGTGGACGTTCGTCGGGATATCGACACTCCCGCTCGCCGGGACCGTCAGCAAGATCTGAGGCGGCGTCGAATCGAGCGTCGCGCCTGTCGTGAACGAACTGCGGAACACCTGCGTCATCAGGTTGCCGGCCGCATCCCTGAGACCACGTGCTTGAACGCTGTACCTCGTATTCGCCGGCAGCGGCTGCGATGGCGCGAAGGTCACCGACAGACCGTCATTCGATCCGGCAACGCTGCCGCCCACGGGTCCATTCGGACCAACCAGCGATACCGTTCCAGGAATAATCGAGTTTCCGCAGCAGGTCCGATTCAGATAGCTCTGAAGCGTCTGCGCGGCGATGGCTCGCGAAGCGGGCGGAACCGTCGATCCGAGGCCCAATGCGGATCCGATTGCCGTCTGCGCGGCGCCGAGGCTGACGCCGGTCATCAGAGGGGTGGCCATTCGAACGACCACCGATGCGTTCACGAACACATCGGTCGCGCCGTTTCGAGGGAAGACCTGCGACACGGTTGGGGGAACGCGATTCGGGTCGCGCGGGCTCGAGCGACCCTGGAACTCCTGGAGGTTGGTCAGGCCATCGCTGTCGGCATCGAGCGCAGCGTCAACCGAATCGAGTGGCTTCAGGCCGTAGAACACCTCCCAGCCGTCTGGGATTCCATCGCCGTCAGAATCGGCGTTGAGTGGATCGGATCCTGTGGCGATTTCGACGGCGTTGGTCAGCCCGTCTCCGTCGGCATCCGAATCCGGGGCAATGATATAGAGCGTGTTGCTGGGTCCACCAAACTGGTTCGACCGACCGACGGAATTCGTCGCAATCAGAGTGAAAGTTCCAGACACTCCTGCCGCAATGGTGATCCCGAGCGACGCGACATCTCAGGCTTGATCGATCGTCGCCGACGTGACAGTTATTGCCTTGGGCGTGAACGCAGGCGTGAACTCGAATGTCGCGTCAACCAGATTGGCGCCGGCGATCTGAAGATTCCTGGTTACGGCGCTCGCGCTGCTCACGAAAAACCGCGGGGCCACACTGAGAATCGTTGGCGCCGCGATCACCGTGAAATTGTTGGTCGAGGTAACGGTCTGGCCGCCGACGACGACTGAGATTGGACCGGTTGTCGCGCCCGTCGGCACGCTGACATCCAAAGCGGTCGTCGTGGCTGATGATATCGATGCCGGCGTGCCGTTGAAGAACACGGCATTCGCCGAGGGCGTCGTGCTGAATCCTTGGCCGCGAATGACGACTGTCGAGCCGGGCCCGGCCTGCGCTGGCGCGAAACTGAAGATCGCGAGCGCGCCAGATACAGGAACAGTAGTCCTTCGAACTTCGATGATATTACCGGCTCGATCGTAGACGTACTCTATGCTGATTCCGGATGAATCGAGCGTTCGTATCAGTTGACCCGATGCATCGTAAAAGTACCGATAGGTAATAGGTTCCTGCGCCGATGCCACGGTGCCGAGCCCAACGCCGGCTACGGCAAGCAAAGCCGTCATCATGCAACGCGCAGTACGTCGCACGTGACGGCCAAATCGGGTCGTCATCGCGGTGACGCCGCTCGGTCGTTCGACGCTCGACCGAACATCGCCCCAGTGGCGACAAGAGAAGGTATCCTGCGTCACTCCTGTGTCCTCGTTGCTTCGACCGACTCAATGTTCAGAATCATGAGCTGACCGTCCAACCGCCTCTGCCACGAGCCATTCGTCATCGTCTGGCAAGGACACCACCGCAACGGACCCTTCAACCGCCCTCAAAAGCTGCTGCACCTCTTGGCACCTGATGCCGACAGTAGCCGGGAGCTCTAAAGGCGCTCGCCGTCGAAACAGAATCAACGCCCACGAGCCAAACCCGATTTCGTCGCCGGTCGGCCACACGAATTCGCGACCCTTACTCACGTTCCACGAGATTCCATCGCGGCCCGTGTCCGGAACGACCCCCAGCGCCACATGCTCGTGCGTGGACAGCAATCGGCCAATCAACTCCCGTCGCCGCGCAGCCGCAGCACGACGTCGCCATAGCGCCGGCAACCGGACCGACCAGCAGTGCGGTCGCTCTTCATTCACTCGCAACGGACCAGCGTCCCGAAGGAGCTCACTGAGCGACACGCTCATTTCTCACATCCGCAGTCCCCCTTGCCGGCATTGCGCGCAGCTGCCGCAGCGCCAACCGCTGGCTCGACCAACGGCAGATGGAAACCCTTCAGGGCGCCGTCGAAGGCGTCGATATGCCAATGTGGATAACTGAACCAATTCGGATAAGCCGCCCCCGGCGGGTGCGCTTCTATTCGTAAAATGTCTTTTGCCTTGAAAAACCTGTACGTCGGTCGTGCTGGTCCACCAAATTGTGTGCTGAACTTTCCGATGTATCCCGCCTTCGTCAAGACCTGACCGAGGCCGACCGTAGCTCCAGAGATGGCGGCAGACGCTCCCACCTCCCACCAATTGACACAATTCAGATTGAAGCCATTGAAGGCGAGCTGTACGAACAGGTCCGTGACGCCGCCGATCAGCGCGGCGACGCACCACGGACACTCACCGGTGGCGTCGGTCCTGCTGATTGGATCGCCATTGACGTAGGTGTAGGAATTCGGTCCACCTCCGGCTATCCCGAGCGGATCTTCATTGAGAAATCGTCCCGCAGCGGCATCGTAGTGTCTTGCACGGTAGTAATAGAGGCCGCCGCCGACCGAGACTCGACCTGTGAACTTGAAGGGGTACTGTGCGGCTCCGGAATCGCGCGTCTCACCGAAAGGCTCATAAAACGACCGCGCGACGACCGTTCCATCGTCTCCGGTGACTGCAACGGCGCTATTGATCGCATCAGTCACACCAAACCGGATGTTCCCCGCACTGTCGCTGACGGCCCAATGCTGATCAATTGAATCGCCGGACAACGTCGCTGTCAGAACTCCCCTCGAATCACCCTGGGCAACCACATTGCTGATATCGTCGAGAACATAAGTTTGAGAGGTATTGATCCCGTCACCGATGACATTCTGCGAAATCATCAGACCGTTGAAGTCGTACGTGAAGCGTGTAACTGTCCCAGACGGACTGGTAATCGTCTTCAACCTGTCTCGGCTGTCCCACATGTACCTGATCGTGCCAAACGGTCCGGTTTCGCTGAGCCGATTTCCATTCGCGTCGTATGTGTAGGTTATTGCCCCCCGCCGAAGTAACCGATCGTTTTCATCTACCTCGCTGCTTGCCGGTGCGGTGACGAGCGGCTGTCCGAAGTCGCTATCGTGTTGAACGCGATTTCCCACAGCGTCATACGTATAGGTGTGCGCGTCCAGCTTCGAGTTCCCGAGTGAGGTGTTGATTGACAGGACCCTGCCGACCGCGTCATACGTGAACGCAGAGACGACGCCATTCGAACGAGTTTGACTCACAACCTTGTTGCGCGAGTCAAATGTCTGAACGATCGATCCTCGAGAGCTCTCGGCAGATAGGAGGTTGCCAACCGGATCATAACTGTACGTCACGGCGGGAAGTCCGACGACCTGACGCTTCAGTACCCGTCCCTGAGGATCTCTGACGAACTGAACCCTTCCGACGGGGCTCATGGACTCGACAAGGCGTCCCGCCGCGTCATATGAGAAAAAGAATGTGCCTGCTTCGGAGTCGACAACGTTCACCAGGCGACCGGCTGCGTCGTACGAGCGGCTGACTGTACTGTCTTCGTAAGTCTCCGTTATCAGCCGATTCAACTTGTCATACGTGAAGACGCTCTGCTGACCGCGGCGATCGGCGAAGCTGACCAGGTTGCCATTCAGGTCGTAGGAGCGAGTATCCACCTCGCCCAGAGGCTTCGTCTTCGTGATCAGGTGACTCTTCGCGTCGTACGTAAATTTTGTCTGATGGCCCTTCGCGTCCACCAGCTTGATCAAGTTGCCGACGGCGACATATGAAAATGACGCGCGGTCGCCGTTGCCATCTGTGAAACTCTCGAGCCGATTCATGGCATCGTAGGTGATGGACGTCGCCCGATCTAAACCATCAGCAGTAACCGTCTTTCGTGATGCGCCGTCATACGTGAGCCGTGTCATGTGTCCCAGCGCATCCGTCGACGAGACGAGATTTCCAAACGCGTCGTAACTGAAAGCCGTTCGTTTCCCGGCGGCATCCGTCATCTGAGCCACGCTACCGAACGCATCCGGCGTCGAGGTCGTCTCGCGGCCGCTCGCATCGGTGATCGTGGTGAGATTCCCGCGGTCGTCGTATCCGAAGCTCGTCGTGTGCCCCATCGGATCGGTAATGGATGCAACTTTGTTGAAGACGGTTTCGTACGTGAACCTCGTCGTATTTCCGAGCGCATCCGTCACGCTGGTGCGGTTCCCGAATGCGTCGTAGGTGAACGCTTGATCACCGGCGGCTGTTGCGCCGCACACGGGACAGGTTCCGGTTCCCTTGAGCGCTAGCAGGAGATTCGAACCTGACTCCCGCTCGAAAACGCGCACGCCGCCCAACGCGTCCGTTACGCTCACCACGAACCCTTCCGGACTGAATCGGTAGCTCGTTTCGTGTCCGAGCGGGTCGGTGACCTTCGTCAGAAGAACGGGGCTGGTCGGTACTGCGGAATTCAGCAGCGTGTACTCGAGAGTCGTTGCTCCGCCGTCGGCCGCTACCTGGCGAATGACACGTCCGTTCACATCATATGAATTCTGAGCTTGGACTTGCCCGTTGGCATCGGTTACCCGGGTCACGCGATTCTGCGAGTCGTACTCATATCGCGTGATTCCATTTGCGGCGTCTGTGACCGTCTCCAACGTTCCCTGACCGTTGTATGTGTAGTGAATGGTGCGCCCGATCGGATCCCTGATCGTGGTGATTCTGTCAGCGCCGTCATATGTGAGCGTGAGCTTTCGGCTGACCGCGTCCGTGACTTCCGTGATCCGTGCTGGCCGTTCTGGATCACGTGTCAGCGCAATCACGTTACCGTTTGAATTCGTTATCGAAGTAAGAACCGCTCCCAATTGAAACGTTGATGGGACGAATTGAAAGACGATTCCGTCCTTCCATCTCAAGCTCGTCGTTCCATTCGAGGCGGTCGTCATGACAGCCCCTCGCATCGACGGAATCGTATTGTTTGTAAGCGTACCGCCGGACTGCCGACTGAACAGGATCTGATTTCCATCCGGCATGATCAGATTGATCGCGCCGCTGGTCTGTGGCGAATTCGTATTCAGTCGATATCCATAGTTGTGGTTCGTTCCAATTCCGAACGGACCCAGCGCAGTCGATAACGTTCGATAGGTTCGTGTGATCTCGAGCGAGCCGCGTTCGCACTGGACGCCGATGTCGGTCACCGTGATGACTTCAACACCGGATGAGAGATCCACTGGTTTGCCGCTGGTCGGTCCGCAGGGCCCGTCCGGACTCGGATTGGTTGGATTCGGAGGCGATGCCGGCCCGTGCCAGTCGAAGTTCGTAATGCCGTACCGCATGCCCGGATGCGCCGGATCCAGATCCGGAAAGATTCGCGACCCGTCGCTCGTCACCGTTCCCGTGCCGTACGGGACCATGTAGCCGCGCGTCGGATCCAGCGTCATCAGCGTCGCTGTCGCGCCCGGCGGCAGGTTCAGCGAGTTCGGATAATCGACCGCGACCGGCTGACTCGAGTGCGCATTCGCCGGCTGGAAGGCGACGATGAACGGCATCACGAGCCCGCTCGTCGCCATTTTGTCTGGCAGCCGATCGACGGGCACTTCGACTGCAACCATCGGGAACGGGTCGGGACGGCTGCCGTCATCCAGAGTAAACATCGTGCCCGCCGGAACGTTCACTCTCACCGACGGCAACGAGTCGAACGTGAAGACTTGATTGGTCGGCGCGCCCTGCTTGATGTCGATTGTCTCGGCGTTGTCGATTCGCGGCAGGTGAATCAGAACCGGCGACGCCGTCACCTTCCCGGCCACAAGCGTGTAAGAAAGGTTGACGCCGGCGAACTTGCCTTCCGGCGACGTCGCCGTCAGGCCGTCATATGAAATCAGCTGCGGGCCAATGCACGACGCGGACAGGTCTGTCAACGCAAAGTTCCCGCCGGCGTCTGATGTCGTTTGGGCAGAACATCCGGTCGCGTTCCCTTTGTCGTCCTTGCCCATGAACCTGATCGAGACGCCCGCAATCGGCATCTGTTGCGCGTCGTCGACGACCGTCCGGCCGACGAACGACGTGGACACGCCGGTGATCCGCAGCGATGCTGTCGCCGATTGCGAAACATCCTGTCCGTCGATCGTCGCGGAAGCCGTGACAGAAAGCGTTGACGTGCTCGCGGCCTGAGTCGCCGGCGCGGACAGTGTCAACACCGATGTCTGACCGCCAGTAATCGCCGTCGGTTTGAACGCCGCGGTCACGCCGTTCGGCACGCCGTTGACGGCGAGCGTGGCGAGCCCCTTGAAGCCGCTCGAACTGTTCAAGGTGATGGCGTACGTGACCTCCTGCCCTTGGATCAGATTCGCCGTCGAGGGACCGACGTTGATTGTGAATGTGCTGGATGTCGTAACCGTGAACGCCCGGTCGGAGACAGTCGTTTGGCCCGCTGAAGAGACGGTGATCTTGCCGGTGGCTGCGCCTGCCGGCACGACAAACGACAAAGCGTCTACCGATGCCGAAGAAACCGGCGCCGGAATACTCCCACCGCCCGCGCGCGCCAGCGTCACCTGCAGCGGCGATCCCGGTGTCGGCGTGAAATCCGTGAGCGTGACGTCGACCAACGTCCCAATCGGGCCGGAAGCCGGAGTGAAGCCGGTGATGGACGTGATCTTCGCGGCTGTGATCGTCGCGGTTGTGGTCGCGGAATCCGTTCCGCCAATCGAGTCAGTGACGGTCAGAGAGATCTGGAACGTTCCGGCCGTCGTGTATGTGTGCGTCGGCGTTGCGCCTGTTCCACTCGAATTGTCCCCAAAGTTCCACGCATACGACGCGATCGTCTGTCCAGCCGCTGCAGTGGAGCGCGTGCCATCGAACGTGACTGATTGATTGACGGTGCTGGAATAAGGCCCGCCGGCGCTGGCAGTCGGCCGCGCGAGGACGGTTGCCCTCGTCGACGCAGTATCGGTTGCGCCGGACGTATCGGTGATCGTCAACGAGACTTGAAACGTTCCGACCGACGCATATGTATGCGTCGGCGTTGCACCTGTACCCACCGAGTTGTCGCCGAAGTTCCACGCATACGATGCGATCGTCCGGCCCGCAGATGCCGTCGAGCTGGTACCATTGAAGGTCAGCGGCTGATTCACAGTACCGACATACGGCCCGCCTGCATTCGCCGTCGGCCGCGCGGCCACAGTGGCCGTCGTCGAGGCCGTATTCGTCGCACCGAGTGAATCGGTCACCGTCAGCGAAATTTCGAACGTGCCTACGGCCGTGTACGTGTGCGTTGGCGTCGCGCCGGTGCCCGTCGAATTGTCCCCAAAGTTCCATGCATACGAAGTGATGGTCCGGCCGACTGGCGCCGTCGACCCTGTGCCGTTGAAGCTGACCGGCTGATTGACCGTGCCCTGGTACGGCCCGCCGGGATTCGCCGTCGGACGGCCGGCAATCGTCGCAGTTGTCGACGCCGTATTACTCGCCCCGCTGCTGTCGGTGACGGTAAGCGAGATCTGGAACGTTCCTGGGGAAACAAAAGTGTGGGTCGGCGTCGCGCCGGTGCCCGTCGTGTTGTCGCCGAAGTTCCACGCAAACGAAGTGATCGTTCGGCCGCTTGGTGCGGTGGAGGCTGCTCCATTGAAGCCCACCGCCTGGCCGACGGTACCGATGTACGGCCCGCCCGGATTTGCCGTCGGTGCGACAGAGGCCGGCGCCGGAAGAATTTCGATGGCTGCCAGGTTCCAGCGATCGTTAATCGGTGCTGTGTCTGTGATCTGGGCGGCTGTCCCAGCGCTCACGATGGGCGCCGTTCTGGCCTGCACCCAGAATGTGTCTCCGGATACCGCCTCGGCCCATTGATGTGCAATCAACTGATTGGCACCGACGGTCCGAGCGATGGCATGGTCCCAATCGTTGCCGACGCCGTAAATCGATGAAGCGGCCGCTGTCGTCGTCAGCGAAACGGTGGGCGCACTCTGTGCACCGCTGGCCGCTGCCGACGAGCCAACGGCCCCACCCTTGAACAACACGAGAGTCAATGACTGGTGGTAGCCGCCGAATGCTGGGATCGACTGGATGGTGACGTTCGACAAGGCGGTCGTCGCGGTCGCCTTCCAGATTTCCGCCGTACCGGCTTGGTTGTTTGCGCGGCGCACGAGTGTCCACAAAAGGTCTCCGCCTGAGACGGTGACCGATTGGGCTTGCGTCGGAGGACCATCGGAGGCGACAAAAGCCACAAGCGCCTGATTCGCACCGGCCGTTGTGAACGATGGAGTGGTGACCGTTCCACTGCCGTCGACAAACACCAACGGAGCAATCGCGGAACCGGTAGGCACGGGTGTCGGCGTCGCCGCCGCCAGAATCTCAACGGCCGCGAAGTTCCACTGGTCACTCGTCGGCGCAGTGTCGGCGATCTGCACCGGTGTTCCCGCAGCCCCGACGACGCTTGTGCTGGCCTGGACCCAGTACGTGTCGTGGCTCGAGGTATCAACGTCTTGGTGGATCAATATCTGATCGAGCGCAATCATGCGCGGAATGGCGTGGTCCCAATCGTTGCCCACACCGAATACCAGCGATTGCGCACGAGAGGTTGTTAACGTGACACTTGGAGCGCCATTCAGCGCGCTTGCCCCAACAGATGCGCCAACGCCTGCGGCGCCTGTGAAAACGACGACGGTCAGCGATTGACGGAAGCCACCGACGCGTTGCGTGGATCTGACAGTCGCGTTGGAGAGCAGGGTTGACGCCGTAGCGGTCCAAATCTCGGATGTTCCGAGTTGGGCGTTCGCGCGGCGGACCAGACTCCAGCTCAGACCGCCGCCGCCGACCGTAACCTGTTGCCCGCCGGATGAGGGGCCGTCGGACGCGACGAACGCAACAATCAGTGCGCCCGGCAGCGCGGTACTGAAGGCGCGCGTGTTGACGGTTCCGCTGCCGTCCACTGAAACGACTTGATCGACAATCGCCCCAGCCTGCGTGCCGCTAGCCTGTGCGGACACCATTTCGATGGCCACTAGATTCCACCGATCGGTCGTTGGCGCCATGTCCGCCACCGCGACCAGCGTTCCCGCCGTGGCGATCGGCGCCGTTACACGCTGGACCCAATACGTGTCGTGCACGCTCGTATCGAGATCCTGGTGGAGAATCGATTGGCCGGCGGCAACGGTTCGGGCAATCGCGTTGTCCCAATCGTTGCCAACAGCGAACACGACCGAGCCAGGCTGCGTGGTCGTTAACAAAGTACTCGGGGCGCCGTTCGCGCCGCTTGCGCTCGCGGACGAGCCCACGCCGGCAGCGCCGCCGAACGCCACGACGGTCAGTGATTGATGGTAGCCGCCGATGCTTTGGGTCGACGTGACGGTCACGTTCGCCAACGCCGTCGACGCGGTCGCTGTCCAAGTCTCCGCGGTGCCCAACTGCGCGTTCGCCCGTCGAATTAAGTTCCAAGCGATACGGCCACCACCGACAGTGAGCGTCTGGCCGCCGGAGGCCGGTCCATCGGAGGCGGCGAAGGCGACGAGGACATCGCCAGGCGCCGTGCCGAAGGTCGCTGTCGTAACCGGTCCGACACCGTCGACCGACACAGTCTGATCAACGCTGATCGATGCGCGCGCGCTTGCCGGGTAGAGAAGGCTCGCTAGAAGAGTCACGCCCCCGAGCGCTAGGACGCGAGACGCACCCTGCCGGATCGGCAGCCATATCCGCCAGCGACGCAGCTGCGCAACAATCCGTCCATCGGCAATCATGCTTCTATGACCTCACCACGAGGTGTGATCTGAACCTCGGTTCCATCAAAGCGCCTGAAAGCAAGACCTTTGAAGTTCTCTGTGTACGTGCACGCCAAGTCCTGCAGGATCGAGATAGCGACGTCTTCTCCAAGACGGATCCCCGCATCGGCATCGGATCGGTAATGGATACCCGCCCAGTTCCTGCCCATCGCCACGTTGAACGCGAGCTTGTCTATTTCGTCGCCGATCGTCGGCGAATAATCCGTGCACGGCGCCAGCGACAATCCGTCGAGACTCGGCTCGACGCAACCCGGCAATAGCATTGCGCCGTCAAAGCACGCTTTGAGGACCACTGAGCACGCGCCTGCAATCGCCGCGTGGCCGGACGGGTACGACGGATGCAGCGGGCTCCCTTCCGGGTAGGCCTGCGGGAGCAAGTACGATCCCGTTCGAGAGAACACCGCATCGACAGAGCGTGACGTCGTCAAAGACTCGTGTAGGTCGCACCGGCGCGTGCCGGTTCGCGAAGAGTGGACAAGACCGCCGAGCTCCTCGGGCCGGATGCGCCGGTGCACCGACCATTTCTGGAACCAGGCCGCCTTCAATGCGGCGGTTGTTACTCGACCGAGCCAATCCGTCACTTCTGCCGGGCCGAACGTGACGAAACCATCTTGAATCGTCGAATATCGATAAATGTTGTTGTCGCTCTTGAACTGATTGCAATTCAGGATCGAGTGCGGGCCGCTGTTGATGAGAATCAATGCGGCGTTCAGATACGGCTGGTACGGAAAGTCGTAATGGACGTATTCCGATAGATCCCGACCATTTCGGATGTAGCGAGGTTTGGGATCATATGTCGCTTCACGCCATGACGGCATGCCCGCCTGAATCTGAGACCATTCCGTCGGCGCGGTCATGAAATCCGATTCGGGAACAGGCGTGCTATAGAGCTGCGCCATCTTCGCGCTGCCGTACGGAATAGGCTTCAGTAAGAACTGCGACACGTACGGGCCGCGACAGTGCGCTTCCGACGGACCCCGGAAGACGCGTGCCGTCGTGGAACCCAGATGCTTCGCCGCTTCGGCGACGATCGCCGACGACCCGTACCCGGAGAACGGCACGTCGCGACAGAGGGCCTGCCAGTACAGCTCGGACATGTCCCATGCGCTCGCTTCGGATCTGATCGACGGCGCCGGAGGAATGTCGAAGGTATGCGCGTCGCCGCCTTCCAAGTGATACGTGAAGGCGCCTTGAGGGTTGCTGTGTTTACGGCCGCCGCCTCGGGGAATGCGCTCGAAATCCGCGTGGTGTTGTGACGTCAGCGCAACGATCAACGCCGCGTAGGCGGCCTTGTCAACTTCACCAAACTGGTTTCGTGGAAGTCCTTTTCGATACGACGCGATCCCACGAGGCTCGAGATCCTCGTCGCCGTTGGTCTCCATCGAAGAAGGCCGTCGCTTGCTCTGACGAATCGCTGCCTGAGTCCGCAGTTCCAGTGCGAGATTCGCTCGAGAGTCCTTTGACGTGATCTGAGCAGCGCTGGTGAGCGCCCTCGCGAACGGAAATCCGCTAAGCGCCGCCGCGAACAGCGTCCGTCGAGAGATTGAGTCGGCCATGCACAGAACCTTTCGGAGTTGCAGGACACGAAACAAACAAATAACGAGTCTGAAAATAGAGCGGCTGGAGCGCGCCAGGCGACGGCGCGACTGCGGCGCGACGACTCACCGATGACGCCCGAAGGACACGGGTATTAACCGACGAGTGTGTCCGGCGCGAATATCGTGCAGCGCACTGCATAGGAGGGGCGGACAGACGCTGACGCTGTTCGCGATCGAGCGAGGCGCCGGGATCCATTAAGGCCTCCGACGTGCGAGCCCCAAGCAGTGAGTGGAAAACGACTGCGAAAGTGATTGCGAGCCAGCGCGACGATAGACAGCAGCACAGCGCGAGTCAAGAGAATTGTTGAATATGCGAGCGGGAATTTCGATCAACGGCGAGACATCCGGACGTTTATCTCATTGCGGGGAGACTTTACGTGTCATCAAGCTGACGAATTCCGCTCGTTAGCGGCGATGACGCGCCTTGGTCTGGCGAACGTCCTCAGAGTGATTTTTGAATCGTGTCGGTACTTAGGTCCCGTCCGGAAATAACTGCGCCATCCTGGCCGCCGATGCATCCCGCCTCGCTGCGTTGCTCGTCGGTCACATGCGCCCGGCATGCTCCCTCCTCGC
>Ga0114129_10010219_pt1 | contig 13385 bp, 9 predicted proteins | sample RhiMetdeltSRZDD1_FD_80071 | JGI IMG/M metagenome (GOLD analysis project Ga0114129, IMG submission 80071) | Populus rhizosphere microbial communities from Tennessee, USA - Rhizosphere MetaG P. deltoides SRZDD1 (version 2) (version 2) | ecosystem: Host-associated > Plants > Roots > Rhizosphere >...
CGCATCCAGGGTCGCCTTGCCGCAGGGGATGTGGTCGGCCTGGTTCAGGTTCGCCGACCCGGCCCAGCGGTCCTTGAAGTTATTGGTCAGCACGACCTGCGGCCGGTACCGGCGAGCCACCCGGGAGATTTCGCGGCGCAGTTGCACGCCGTACTCGAGCACGCCGCCCGGCAGGCCGAGGAGCTCGACCTCGTCGACGCCGACGTTCCGGGCCGACTCGCGCTGCTCGGATTCACGGAGCGGGCCGGACTGCTCCGGCGGGGTGCCGTCGATGCCCGCCTCGCCGCTGGTCAGCAGGCAGTACACCAGCCGCTTGCCCAGGTTGGTCCAGAGCGCGACCGCGGCCGCACCGCCGAACTCCAGGTCATCCGGGTGTGCGACGACGGCAAGCGCGGTCTCCCAGTCCTCCGACAACGGCTCCAACGGCTCAGGTGTAGCCATGCCCGCGAGCCTAGCTCCCCACCGAATGATCAGGCGCCGAAGACTTGGCCCGTGTAGGCGTTGGCGAAGGTGCGGGTGGGGTCGAGGCGATCGCGGACGGCGAGGAGTCGTCGTACCGGGGGTTGAATGAGCCGCTTCACTGGCTCGCGCAGTGCATCGATGTCCAAGACGGGACCCAGCAGTTCCGCCACTGGATCCGTAGAACCGGGGCCCGGCCTGTTCGGGTCGTTCGGCCTGCCGCCGGCTATGTCGCGGTTCTGGAATTTCTCGGCCGCGCGCGGCGATTCGCCCGGGTCGCCGTGGTCTATATCCGTAGACCGCCGATCCGGCGCGGAACCGACAGAACTTCACTGGACCATGAAGAGAACTGGAGCTACAGCTATGACGATCACCGACACGATCGCTGGTAAGACGGTGCTGGTGACCGGAGCCAACCGTGGTATCGGTCAGGCGCTGGTCACCGAGGCCCTGCGGCTCGGCGCGAAGCGGGTGTACGCCGCGACACGGCAGCCATTGTCCCACCCCGACCAGCGGGTCACGCCGCTGATCTTGGACGTGACCGATGCCGAGCAGATCGCGGCGGCCGCCGAACAGGTCGAGGATCTCGACGTCTTGATCAACAACGCGGGGATCGCGCGGTTCGACGACCTGAGCGAGCGGGCCGCGCTGGATGAGCACCTGGCGGTCAACCTGTACGGCACCTACGGCGTGACGCAGGCCTTCCTGCCGGCGCTGCTGGCCTCGCGGGGTGCGATCGTGAACAACGTGTCGGTGATGGCGCTGGCACCGTTCCCGGTCACGCCGGCCTACGCGGTCTCGAAGGCGGCCGCGTTCAACCTGACCCAGTCGCTGCGGGCGCTGCTGGCCGGCCGGGGCGTGCGGGTGCACGCCGTGCTGACCGGGCCGACGGACACCGACATGACCCGGGGGTATGACATCCCCAAGGCCTCGCCGGGCTCGGTCGCGCAGGCGATTTTCGAGGGCGTGGCCAACGGTGAGGACGACATCTTCCCCGACCCGATGTCGCAGGCGGTGGCCGACGACTGGCACAACGGCGCGGTCAAGGCCATGGAACGCCAGAACGCGGCGGCCGTCGCCGCATAGGGGAAGTGTCATCGCACCGCAACAGCGCTGCCTGCTCCGCAGACCCACGCCGCGGCCGACACCGTGGCCATGACGCAACTTGCGCCAGGCCAAGGCGTCGTTGTGGGCCGCCGCCGAGGGAACCGCTGCGGTGGGCAGCGCAAGAGCCGCGAACCAGGGCTCCATCGCGCCCCCGGCAGGATTCGAACCTGCGGCCAACGGATTAGAAGTCCGACGCTCTATCCAGCTGAGCTACGGGGGCCGGTACGACGGCCGGCTGGGGGCCGCCCGGACAAGTTTGACAGACCGGGGGCCAGGACGGCCCCACGGTGGGCATGCCGCGAGGTCGGATGTCTGGGAAGGCCGGACTGACCCGTCGGTAGGCTGCGAGTATGAGCCTAACCCCAGCGTCGCCAGGCCCGGGCGGCTCGGCGTACTCACCTGGCGGTCCGTACCCGCATGTCGCCGCGATGGGTCCGCACCCGGTGCCGGGGCAGAAGCGCAATCGAGGCATCCTGGTCGGGATCTTGATCGCGGTCGTGATGGCCGTCGCCGGCCTGGCGATCTTCGGCATCGTCTACAACCAGACCGGATCCGCCGGGTTCATCTGGGGGCTCATCTTCGCGTTCATCCCGATGGTCGTGCTGGTCGCGCTGTACCTGTGGCTGGACCGGTACGAGCCGGAGCCGGCGCGGTACGTGGTGACCGCGTTCTGCTGGGGTGCGTTCATCGCGACGCTGGTGTCGATCTTCATCAACACCGAAGCAGCGCAGCTGATGGGGGAGACCCGCGGCGGCGGCTCGCGGGCGGCGGTGTTCGTGGCGCCGCCGGTGGAGGAGTTCGCCAAGGGCGTGGTGATCCTGCTGATCGCGCTGGTGCGGCGCAAGGAGTTCGACGGGATCATCGACGGCCTGGTGTACGCCGGGATGGTGGCGATCGGGTTCGCCTTCACCGAGAACATCCTCTACTACGGCCGGGTGTTTCGGGCCGCGGCCGAGGAGGGCGGCGACGACGCCGGGCTGCAGAGCGCCTGGGTTCTGTTCATCATCCGGGGCGTGATCTCGCCGTTCGCGCACCCGCTGTTCACGGCGTTCATAGGTATAGGTATCGGGATCGCGGTCCGGCACCGCAGCACGGTGGTCCGCTTCCTCGCGCCCGTGGTCGGCTACCTGACCGCTGTGCTTGCGCACGCGCTCTGGAACGGCGGTGCCAGCATCGCCGGGGCCGGCGGCTTCATCTTCCTCTACCTGATGATCATGGCGCCGATCTTCGTCGGCATGGTGATCTTCGCGATCCTGATGCGGTTCCGGGAGTCGCAGATGATCGCCTCCCGCCTGTACGACTACGTCCGGTTCGGCTGGATCCTGCCGCAAGACGTTCCGCTGGTTGCGACGCTGCGCGGACGGCGCACGCTGCGCCAGTACGCGAAGCGGGTCGGGCCGGAGGCCGAGGCGGCCGCGAAGAACTTCCAGCGCACCGCGACCGAGCTGGCTTACCTCCGCGACAAGATGGTGCGACAGGTGATCGGAGGCGAGGCGCTGCAGAACGAGAAGGCGCTGCTGGACGAGCTGCGCCGCCGTCGTCCTGGCGTACCGTTTCCCCCGATGCCCGCGTTCGCCGGACCCCCGGTGGGTACGGCGCCGGGCCCGGCAGGATACGGACAGCCCGGAACCGGGTACGGTCCGTACCCTCCGGGGCGCTAGTGTCCTGCAAATACACCCTGTCTGCCCGTATCGACCGCCAACGGGAATGACCATGCCTTTGCTTCTGTGCCGACTCAACGGGCACTCTGTGCTCGTGGGTGGATCGCGTGGGTAAGAAGGCCGGCGGGTCCGTGGACGAGAACCCGCCGGCCTCCGACCTGGAGGCGGGTCGACCGGAACCGGCCGGCGACCAGCCTCCGGCCGACGACGCCCCGGTGGACCACGCCCAGGTGAACGACACCCCGGTGGTCGACCCTCCCACGGTGGAGGTGCCGCCGACCGTTCAACAGGTCGCCGCGGCCAAGCCGCCGAGCCCGGTGCCCGCGGACCCGCGCTCGATCGCGCTGGTGACCGCGCTGATGCGTTTCCGCGAGGCGCTGTCCAGCAGCAGCCTGAGCCTGCCACTCGAGGTGGTCGGCGTGGACACCGCTCGCCGTACCGTCCGCGGGATGCTCGACCAGCTGGACGACTACGTGCTGCCACGGCTGGTGCAGATCGACGCCCCGGTGCTCACCGTGGTCGGCGGCTCTACCGGTGCCGGCAAGTCCACCCTGGTCAACTCGCTCGTCGGCGACGTCGTCACCGAGCCCGGCGTACTGCGCCCGACCACCCGGTCCCCGGTGCTGGTGCACAACCCCGCCGACGCCGCCTGGTTCAGCGGCGACCGGATCCTGCCTAGTCTGCCGCGCTCCACCGGATCCACGCCGGGCGGCATGGACCCCGGCTCGCTGCGACTCGTTGCCGCCGACACCATTCCGGAGGGGCTCGCCATACTCGATGCCCCGGACATCGATTCCGTCGTCGAGGCGAACCGCGAGCTCGCCGCGCAGCTGCTGGCGGCGGCGGACCTTTGGTTGTTCGTGACAACGTCCGCGCGGTACGCCGACGCGGTGCCGTGGGACTTCCTGCGGGATGCCGCCGAGCGCAGCACAGCGGTCGCTGTCGTGCTCGACCGGGTCGCCGCCGCGTCGCTCGACGACGTCACCGGACACCTGGCGCACATGCTGCTCGACCGCGGCCTCGGCGACTCGCCGATGTTCTCGATCCCGGAGACGGTGACCGACGAGCGCGGCATGCTGCCGAAGGAGACCGTTGCCACCATCTATGGCTGGCTCACCATGCTGGCCGCCGACGCGAACGCCCGGGCCGCCGTCGTACGACGCACGCTCGAAGGCGCGGTCAAGCAGATGGTGCGCAAGACCCCGGCGTACACGGCAGCGGTGAAGACCCAGGCCGTCACCTCCGCGGAGCTGCGGGCCGCGGTCGAGACGGCGTACGCGCGGGCGGTCAGCGACATCGAGAAGGGCACCCGGGACGGCACCATGCTGCGCGGCGAGGTGCTCGCCCGGTGGACCGAGTTCATCGGTACCGGTGAGGTGCTCAAGTCGCTGCAGTCCCGGGTCAGCCGGACCCGTGACAGGGTCCGCAACAGCGTCAAGGGCCGGCCGGAGGCGTCCGAAGAGGATCTCGCGGTCGCGGTCGAGACCGGCCTGGAGGCGCTGCTGCGCGAGCACGCCGAGGCGGCCGCCGAGCGCGCGGAGGAGTCCTGGCAGTCGACCACCGCGGGACGGCACCTGCTGGAGGGCGGCGATCGCGACATCGGTCGCTCGTCGAAGAAGTTCAGCCGGGAGGCCGCGCGCGCGGTGCGCGAGTGGCAGGGGTACGTGCTCGAGCTGGTCCGGCGCGAGGGCGCGGACAAGCGGGCGACGGCCAGGGTGCTGTCGTACGGCGTGAACGGGCTGGGCATCGCGCTGATGATCGTGGTGTTCGCCAGTACCGCCGGGATCCCGACCGGCGCCGAGGTCGGAGTCGGCGTCGGGACCGCCATGGTGGGCCAGAAACTGCTCGAGGCGGTCTTCGGTGACCAGGCGGTGCGGTCGTTGGCCCAGAAGGCACGGCAAGATCTGGACAGCCGCGTGCGAGTGTTGATGGACAAGGAGATGTCCCGGTTCCTGCAACTGCTCGACGCGCACCCGGTGGACCCGGATGTGACGCGGCGACTGACAGAGGCCGTACGCGCGGTGGAGGACTGCACGTGACAGGGATCGTGAGCGCGGTCAAGGGACTCGCCCGCGGGTCGACCGACGTACTCACCAAGATCGACGCACTCGGTGAGGCGGCAAAGGTGGGCGACGGCCGACTGGATCCGGTTCTGCTCTCCGAGGCCGAGAAGGTCGTGGACCGCGCCACCCAGCGGCTGCGGATGTCCGGTGACCTGACCGTGGTCGCGCTGGCCGGCGCGACCGGGTCCGGCAAGTCGTCGACGTTCAACGCGCTCACCGGTCTGGACCTGGCGGCGACCGGCGTGCGGCGGCCGATGACGACCCTGCCGCTGGCCTGCGTCTGGGGCGACGAGCCGGCCACCGAGCTGCTCACCTGGCTCGGCATCCCGCGCCGGCACCAGGTCGCGCACCGCAGCACCCTTGAGGTGGCCAGCGCCGACGAGCTCGACGGGCTGGTGCTGCTGGACCTGCCCGACCACGACTCGACCGAGCTCGAGCACCGGCTGATCGTGGACCGGCTGGTCGAGCTGGTCGACATGATGATCTGGGTGGTGGACCCGCAGAAGTACGCCGATGCCGCGCTGCACAACCGGTACCTGAAGCCGCTGGCGCCGTTCTCCTCGGTGATGGTGTTCACGCTGAACCACTCCGACAAGCTCAGGCCGGTGGAGCGCGACCGGTGTGTCGCGGACTTCGAGCGGCTGCTGCGCGACGACGGGCTCACCGACCCGGCCGTGCTGGCTACCTCGGCGATGACGGGGCTCGGGCTGAACGACCTGCGCGAGATGCTCGTCAAGCGGGTCAGCGACAAGAAGACCGCCCGCGACCGGCTCGCCGCGGACGTGGATCGCATCGCTGACCGGCTCGCGGCCGAGTGCGGCTCGGCGAAGACGCCCGAGATCAAGAAGTCCAAGATCGCGGCCCTGGTGGACGCACTGGCCGAGGCCAGCGGCGTGCCGGTCGTGGTGGACGCGGTACGACGCTCGTTCCTGCGCCGGTCCCGGGCCGCGACCGGATGGCCGGTCACCAAGTGGCTGGTGCGGTTCAGGCCCGACCCGCTGCGGCGGCTGCACCTGGACATGCCGAAGCGGAAGAAGAGCCTGGACTCCTGGGGCGAGCAGGTAACGGTCTCCCGGTCGTCGCTGCCGGCCGCGACGCCGGTGCAGCGGGCGCAGCTCGACACCGCGATGCGCGACATCGCCGCCGCGGCCGCGGAAGGGCTGTCCCGGCCGTGGGCGGACTCGGTGCGTACCGAGATCCGGCTGCGCGAGGAGTCGATCGCCGACGAGCTGGACGCCGCGATCGCGCGGACCGACCTCGGCGTCGGCGGCAAGCCGCGCTGGTGGACGGTGAACCAGATCCTGCAGTGGTTCCTGTTCCTCGTCGCGGTCGGTGGCGGGCTGTGGTTGCTGGCGCTGGTGTTCTTCGAGTACCTGCAGCTGCCCGACCCGCCGCTGCCGGAGTGGCGCGACATCCCGGTCCCGACCCTGCTGCTGGTCGGCGGCGCGGCGCTCGGTGTCCTGGTGGCCTTCGGCTGCCGGCTGTTCGCGGCCGTCGGGGCGAACCGCCGGGCCCGCGCCGCCGACAAGGCCCTGCGCAGCGAGCTGGCCAAGGTCGCGGACGAGCAGATCATCACCCCCGCCCGGGCCGAGCTCGAGGCGTACGCCCACTGCCGCGACCAGCTGGCCCTGGCACGTCGCTGACCCAGCCTCGCGGAGCACCCCGGCTCGCACCCGCGGTTCGCACCCGCGGTTCGGACGCGCGGTTCGGAAGACGTCAGCGGCTGGCAGAGGTGCACCGCGACGCGGGTCCGTTCATCGCTGCGGAGCGGGTCGTTCACTATGCCGATCATCGGTCACTTTTTCCTTTTCTGTGGATGCCCAGCGCGTGGGGCCACTCCCGTGAGTAGCCGACTCCCGCGCGGCCGAGAGGAGTCTGGCGTTCCGCGGAAGCGTCGGTCGTGGCTCGCTCGCGGGCTTCGTGCTCGCTGTCGCGATTCGTGCGCACTGACGGATTTCGCGCTCGCTGTTTGGATCCGCTGCTCGATGACGCACTGCAACAGGTCATCGAGCACCGAAGACCGTCACCCAGCCCACCACACGTCACCCAGCGCAAACCGCCTACAACGCTCCCAGGGACCCGATCATCGATCTCTCGCGTACTCGTGCTGCGGATGAGCGATGGGCCGGTTTCCGTCCACAGGGCGGCTGATCGGCCGCGTCGTCCACAGCTCGCAGGATCGCCCGGCGGATGGTGCCGGACACCGACATCCTCTCTGGCGTCCGCACCAGACGATGAGAGGAATGGTGGACACGATGAGCGTTGGTGAGATCTACCTGGACGTGCAGGGCCGTGTCGGCGGCGAGGTGAAGTTCAAGACGTCGACCTCCGGTGTGGCGATGGCATCGTTCCGGCTCGCCTCGACCCCCCGGTTCTTCAACCGGGCCGAGGGCGGCTGGTCGGACCGGCCGACGACCTGGTTCACGGTCGAGTGCTGGCGTGGCCTCGCGGAGAACGTCAATGAGTCGCTGGTGAGCGGCCAGCCGGTGCTGGTGACCGGCCGGCTGAAGACCACCGAGTGGGTCGACAAGGAGGGCCAGACGCAGTCCAGGTCGGTGATCGACGCGTACTCGGTGGGCCACGACCTCAGCCGTGGCACCGCGATCTTCCACAAGAGCGCGGCGAAAACCAACCAGCAGCCCGACTCGCTGCGCGACGAGATGCGCGAGCTGGTCGACGACGTGGAGAACGAGGAGGTCAACCCGTTCCACGTCGACGACGGCGCGCCGTTCGCGACCGCGCTCGGGCTGGCGGCCGACTCGACCGATGACGGTGCCGGGGGTGCCGTGCGGGCTGCCTGAGCACCGCTGGCTCCCAGCTGTCCCCTCCGGTTGGGAGCCAGCGGCCCCACCGCCTAGGGTTGTCGTCATGGCGGAATTCATCTACACGCTTCGTGCTGTCCGGAAGGCACACGGCGACAAGGTCGTCCTCGACAACGTCACCTTGAACTTCCTGCCCGGCGCGAAGATCGGCGTGGTCGGCCCGAACGGGACCGGCAAGTCCTCGCTGCTCAAGATCATGGCCGGGCTGGACCAGCCCTCCAATGGCGAGGCCAGGCTGGCGGACGGCGCCACGGTGGGCATCCTGCTGCAGGAGCCGCCGCTGACCGAGGGCAAGACCGTGCTGGAGAATGTAGAGGAGGGGGTCGGCGACACCAAGGCGAAGCTCGACCGCTTCAACGAGATCTCCGCCGAGCTGGCCGACCCGGACGCCGACTACGACACGCTGCTGGCGGAGATGGGTGAGCTGCAGACCGAGCTCGACCACCGCAACGCGTGGGACATCGACGCCCAGCTCGACCAGGCGATGGACGCGCTGCGTTGCCCGCCCGCGGACTCGATCGTCGACAAGCTGTCCGGTGGTGAGCGCCGGCGGGTCGCGCTGTGCAAGCTGCTGCTCCAGCAGCCAGACCTGCTGCTGCTCGACGAGCCCACCAACCACCTGGACGCCGAGTCGGTGCAGTGGCTGGAGCAGCACCTGCAGAAGTACGCCGGCTGCGTACTGGCGATCACCCACGACCGGTACTTCCTGGACAACCTGGCCGAGTGGATCCTGGAGCTCGACCGCGGCAAGACCTACCCGTACGAGGGCAACTACTCGACGTACCTGGAGACCAAGCAGCAGCGGCTGGTGGTCGAGGGGCGCAAGGATGCCAAGCGGCGCAAGATCCTGGAGCGCGAGCTCGAGTGGGTTCGCTCCAACCCGAAGGCCCGCCAGGCCAAAAGCAAGTCACGGCTGTCCCGCTACGAGGAGCTCGCGGCCGAGGCTGAGCGTTCCAAGAAGCTCGACTTCGAGGAGATCACGATCCCGCCGGGTCCGCGGCTCGGCAGCACCGTGCTCGAGGTCACCGACCTGCGCAAGGGCTTCGGCGACCGCAACCTGATCCACGACCTGAGTTTCAGCCTGCCCCGCGCCGGGATCGTCGGTGTCGTCGGCCCGAACGGCGTCGGCAAGTCCACGCTGTTCCGGATGATCGTCGGGGAGGAGAAGCCGGACAGCGGCGAGCTCAAGCTCGGCGACACCGTGCGCGTCTCGTACGTCGACCAGTCTCGCGGCGGCCTGGACCCGAAGAAGACGGTCTGGGAGATGGTGTCCGACGGGCTCGACCACATCAAGGTCGCGAACTTCGAGATGCCCAGCCGCGCGTACGTCGCGTCGTTCGGCTTCAAGGGCCCGGACCAGCAGAAGGGGACCGGCGTACTGTCCGGCGGCGAGCGGAACCGGCTGAACCTGGCGCTGACCCTGAAGATCGGCGGCAACCTGCTGCTGCTCGACGAGCCGACCAACGACCTGGACGTCGAGACCCTGCAGTCGCTGGAGGACGCGCTGCTCGACTTCCCGGGCTGTGCGGTGGTGATCTCCCACGATCGCTGGTTCCTGGACCGGGTCGCCACCCACATCCTGGCCTGGGAAGGCAACGACGAGGACCCGTCGAAGTGGTTCTGGTACGAGGGCAACTTCGCGGCCTACGAGGCGAACAAGATCGAGCGCCTCGGCCCCGAGGCGGCCCGTCCGCACCGGGTCACGTACCGCAAGCTCACTCGCGACTGAGATCGGCTGGGTACCCTCGCCCGACGGAGTTCGGCGGGAGCACAACGTCCGAGCCCAGCTTTAGCCCGGAGTCAGTCGAAGGGGAAGCCGACGTAGTTCTCGGCGAGGCTGCGGGCGTATGCCTCGGAGCTGGTCACATAGCGGAGCTGGGCGAGTTGAAGCCGTTCGGTGTACGGGTCGTGGCCGGGCAGCTGATGCAGCATCGACGTCATCCACCAAGAGAAGTGCTGGGCCCGCCAGACCCGCTCCAAGCAGGTCCGTGAGTACGACTCGAGCAGGTCGGTCCGCCCCTCGGCGTACCAGGCGGTGAGGGCGGTAGCGAGGGCGCGGACGTCCGCTAGTGCGAGGTTCATGCCCTTCGCGCCGGTCGGCGGCACGATGTGCACCGCGTCGCCGGCGAGGTACAGCCGCTGCCACTGCATCGGTTCGACGACCATGCTCCGCATCGCGGTGATGCCCTTGTCGATCACCGGGCCTTCGGTCAGCCGCCAGTCGCCGATCACCTCGAGCCGCGAGTGCAGCTCGTCCCAGACCCGGCCGTCGGACCAGTCGCCGAGGTCGGCGTCCGGGTCGACCTGCAGGTACAGCCGCGAGATCGTCGGCGACCGCATGCTGACCAGCGCGAAGCCGCGTGTCGAGTGGCAGTAGATCAGCTCCTCGGTCGACGGCGCGGCTTGGGCCAGGATGCCGAGCCAGGCGAACGGGTAGGTCCGCTCATAGGCCGACAGCACGCCGTCCGGCACAGCCGCCCGGCACACCCCGTGGAACCCGTCGCAGCCGGCGACGAAGTCGCACCGCAGCTCCCGTACGGCGCCGTCGTGCGCGAACCGGATCAGCGGCTCGTCCCCGGTCAGCCCGTCCAGCTGTACGTCGCCGACGTCGAACAGGATCTGTCCGCCCGCGGCGAGCCGGGCCGCGATCAGATCCTTGACCACCTCCTGCTGCCCGTACACGGTGATCGCCCGGCCGGTCAGCTCGGTCATCGGGATCCGGTGCCGTTCGCCGGCGAACTGCAGGTTGATCCCTCCGTGCTCGAGGCCCTCCCGGTCGAGCCGCGAGCCCACACCGGACGCGCGGAGCAGGTCGACCGAGCCCTGCTCCAGGACGCCGGCCCGGACCCGGCTCTCGACGTACTCGCGGCTGCGGGCCTCAAGCACCACTGACTCGATCCCAGCCAGGTGCAGCAGGTGCGACAGCATCAGCCCGGCCGGTCCGGCGCCGACGATCCCGACCTGGGTGCGCATCGGCATCACCCCACCACCTGGTTCCGCCCGGCACCCCAGGCACCGACCGCCATCAGTGCCACGGCGACCAGCAGCGCGGCGAGCGAGGCGTTCCAACTCCGGGTCCCGTCACGCAGCGCGCCGAGCACGATCGGGCCGGCCGGGCCGATCAGGTACCCGGCCGACTGCACCGTTCCGGACAACCGGCGCGCGACGTCCGCCGTCCGGGCGGCCGTCGATGTGTGCACACAAGCCTCAGAACGGGTACGGCGCGATCGCGCCCTGCATGGTCAGCCACTGCGTCTCGGTGAACGCCTCGATGTTCGCGGCCGGACCGCCGAACCGCGCGCCGGTACCGGACGCGCCACGGCCGCCGAACGGTGCCACCGCCTCGTCGTCCACGGTCTGGTCGTTGATGTGCACGATACCGGTGGGGATCCGGTCGGCCAGGGCGAGCGCGGTCGACACGTCGCCGAGGATGCCGAGCGCCAGCCCGTACTCGGAGTCGGTCGCCAGCGCCACGGCCTCGTCCAGGTCGCTGAACCGGGTGACCGCCGCGACCGGGCCGAACACCTCACCGTCGTACGCCGGGGTCCCGGCGGCTGGTCCCGCGAGCACGGTCGGACGGTAGAACAGCTCTTCATACCGCCCGCCGGCCGCCAGTGTGGCGCCGCCGGAGACGCTGGACGTGACCAGGCCGTGCACCTTGTCCCGCTGCCGCGCATCGATCAGCGGGCCGAGGGCGACCTGCTCGGTGGCCGGGTTGCCGACCGGCAGCTGGTCCGCCTTCGCCGCGAGCCGCTCGACGTAGTCGTCGGCGATCGAGGCGTGCACCAGGTGCCGACCGGTCGCCATGCAGATCTGCCCTTGGTGCAGGAACGACCCGAACGCACCAGCGGAGGCCGCGAGGTCGAGGTCCGCGTCGTCGAGCACGATCAGCGCCGAGTTGCCGCCGAGCTCCAGCAGCGACCGCTTGAGCTGCCGCCCGCAGGCAGCTCCGACCAGACGACCCGCGGCCGACGAGCCGGTGAAGCTGATCACCGGAACCCGCGGATGCTCGACCAGCGCCTCGCCGACCACCGCGTCGCCCGGCAGCACCTGCAGCACACCCGGCGGCAGCCCGGCCTCCTCGAACACCCGGGCCAGCGCGATACCGCCGGTCACCGCCGTCCGCGGATCGGGCTTGAGCACCACACTGTTGCCTAGGGCAAGGGCCGGAGCGACGGACCGGATCGACAGGATCAGCGGGTAGTTGAACGGCGCGATCACGCCGACCACACCGACCGGACGCCGCCGGGCCAGGCTGAGCCGCGGCCGCGCGGTCGGCAGGATGTCGCCGAGCGTGTGGGACGCGAGCGCGGCCGCCTCGTAGCACTCCTGCGCGGCGACATGGGTCTCGACCTCGGCCTTCGGCGGGATCGAGCCGGCCTCGCGGACCAGCCAGTCCTGCACCTCGGCCGCATGCTCCTCCCAGAGCGCTCCCGCGCGGCGCAGCACCGCCGCGCGTTCCTCGAAGCTGGTCGCAGCCCAGCCGGGCTGTACCGCAGCCGCGCGGGCCACGGCGTCGGCGACGTCCTCGGGCGACCCGAGGCCGACGCTGCCGAGCTCGGAGCCGGTGGCCGGCTCCATCACGGATGAGATGCCGCCGGCCGACTTCTGCCAGCCGTCGCTGAAGATCTTGCCGGTCCAGGTACCGGCCTCGAGCAGAGTCACGATGGCCTCCCGCCAGGGTTGTCGTCCGACACCACCCGGACGCCGAGCAAGGTCGGACCGGGTGTTCGTTCAGCGAACGAGCGTTCTTATGGGGAACGTAGGCCCGGCCACCGCGACCGTCAATGGTCCCGGCGCGTTGACGCGACAGCGCAGGGCGTCCTACGTTCGTCATATGAACGTACGTACGGGATGCGAACGGTGATCGTCGAGCTGGCCGACGGCATCGCCGACCTTGTTCACGACGGCGATTTGGTCGCGCTGGAAGGCTTCACCCATCTCATCCCGTTCGCGGCCGGCCACGAGATCATCCGGCAGGGCCGCCGCAACCTCGCGCTGGCGCGGATGACGCCGGACGTCATCTACGACCAGCTGATCGGCATGGGCTGCGCGTCCCGGCTGATCTTCAGCTGGGGCGGCAACCCGGGCGTCGGCTCGCTGCACCGGTTCCGCGACGCGGTGCAGAACGGCTGGCCGGTGCCGCTCGAGCTCGAGGAGCACAGCCACGCCGGGATGGCGAACCGGTACGTCGCGGGTGCGTCCGGCCTGCCGTTCGCGGTGCTGCGTGGCTACGCCGGCACCGACCTGACCGAGCACGTGAAGCCGATCAG
>Ga0114129_10010220_pt1 | contig 13385 bp, 14 predicted proteins | sample RhiMetdeltSRZDD1_FD_80071 | JGI IMG/M metagenome (GOLD analysis project Ga0114129, IMG submission 80071) | Populus rhizosphere microbial communities from Tennessee, USA - Rhizosphere MetaG P. deltoides SRZDD1 (version 2) (version 2) | ecosystem: Host-associated > Plants > Roots > Rhizosphere >...
GAACGTATACTTACCAGCGGACAAAAAAGTGCTGCGCCTGAAGGGGCCGCACTACTGGCAAAACTGGTACAGCAATCAAACGGACGCATTACAATCATGCCCGGCGCCGGTGTGCGATCTTCGAATATTGGTGATTTGATAAAAGAAACAGGCGCTACTGAATTTCATACTTCAGCAAGGGTTATCGCCCCCGATCCGTTAACATATCACAACCCGGCTATTTCCGATGCGGGGCATTTGTATCTCGCAAATGAGGAAGAGTTAAGAAAGATATTGGGTGTGATGGGAGGGTTTTAAGGGGTTATGGCTTTAACAGGTGAACTTCCTGCCTCAATCATGCAATTTTTTGCCTCAGCAAGCGAACTTTTTGGGCCAACAGGCGAACTTTTTGCTTCAACAAGTCGACTTCCTGCCTCACCACGTGAACTAACAGGTCATGTAAGTGAACTAACTTCTCCTGTAAGCCAACTTCCTGCTCCAGTATGCAAACTTCTTGCTCCTGTAAGCGAACTCTTTGGGTCAACATGGAATGTTTTTGGTTCACCATAGCAACTTTTTTGCTCAACAAGCGAACTTCTTTCTTCATCAAGGCAATTAATCTGGCCAACAACGTTACAAATACTGTCTGCAGTGCTACAAGTCACGTCAGCAAGCCTGCAAACGTGGTTTGTAAGCTAACTGCTATCATTTGTAAGCATGCTATTATAGTTTGCAGGCTTGCAGGTATCATTTGCAGGCAAACTGCAGGGATTGTAAGCTTGTCGGCACCGCTTGTAAGGCTATTGAACCCATTAGTTCATATGCAGCGACAATATGTTGGCTTGTAACCGGTATTAGTTTATTTAAAAAAGAAACCACCACACCTGCCTGCCAGTTAAGTTGGCCTGCAAAACCGGCTGTAAGCTTACAAACGATGCGGTGAGCCTGCAATCGTTGTTTGCAAAGCTGCAGCTAATGCATGTAAGCCTGCAAACTATAAAAGTCATTGACATCTGCTGTCAACAGGTCTGCATGAGGCATTTGTAAGCTTGCAAACGAAGGGAATTACCCTGCAAACCCATTTTCATTCATTGAGAAACAACGGTAGTTACATGAAGCTGGTTTTAATTTGCTTACAAAGCCAGTTTATTCCTCTGTAAATGATATTAGTTACCCAACAAACGATATCAAATCCTATACAAAGCGAGGCTATTATGTTTATAAAGCGGGATAGTTCGCCTGTTTCGGGACTTAGTTAGCACAATCCGGTGAAACCGGTGGTAAAGGGGGAGGATGGGCTCCTCTGTTAACATCAGAGAGTATCTTCTTCAGGTTAATAGGAGGGAATGGTGTTAAATGTACAATTTGATTTCCCCTTACATGTTATCAGTCCCAGATGAAGAGCGTTTAATTAGTTTGCAATAGGAACGGTTATAATTTCAAAAAATATACTTGTATTTCGCTGTACATATTCTATTAATCATCAGTTTCTATTACCGGATTTTGCACATTTAATTGTTTCATCTGCTATTTCATCATTCCAATTGATCTCAATTAGATTTTTTACAGTAATAGTATCGCTATAACATTTAATAAGAAGTAATATGGCAATAAATTCTTTAGTTACATACCATCCACCCTTTAAGTTATCTCCCTCTCTTCGCTTATAATGAGTTTGCAATAAAATTCTGAAAAAATTTTCAGCCTGATTTTCGACAGTAAGTATATTTTTATGCAGTTTACTTATCCTGTATATACTTAAAATATGGCATAGCGTTATGAGTTCTGAATAATTTTCTTTTTCATTTACACGTCGAAATGTTGACTTGTCCAAAAAGCCAATTTTTAATGCTAAATCAAAAAGTTTTTCAACTAATGTGCTTCCATTTATATATTTTTCAATGCTGATTAGATCAATATTTATATTAGAATTTTCGATATTTTCAATTGTATTAATTTTCTGGGATAGGTCAAAATGTTTATCCCTTAAAGAAATAAATTCTTCATCTGCAAGTTCAAATAGACTTGCTAATCTAAAAAGTTGCCGTTGAAAGTTGACAGGTATTTCCTCTTTGGATTTATATTGTAAAGCGTGTGAAATTGATGCCCAAGCGTGTTGCAATACAGTTCTTATTTGTATTTCTGCTTTAAATTCTGAAAAAGCTTTCCACTCCGATAATTTTATTCTTTCCTGCGATGGTTTTATAATGATATGGGCAGAGTTATATCCAAATTCATTTGGATTTTGGAACCTGTTTTTATAGTTTGAATTTGCTTCGTCAATTTCAAATTCATTTTTAATTATCCTTATGACATCAGAAATATCATCCTGATAATAAAGAATAATTCTTAAGCCTGACAAGTCTGTAATCTCATTTAATGGATCGGAGTATTTTTGATTTTTTATTTTTGATTTTTCTTGAAAACTTTCTAACGATTTTGTTCTTTTATCAATAATATGAAAATTTATTTCATTAATATGCAATAGCTCAATAAGAAGAGAGTAAAGCTTATTTGTAAATACATCTTGTTGAGGATAGAGCTGCTTGTATTTCTCAATTGCATCCATTTAAATTAATTTTTCTTTCGTATGGATTTGGTAGGGTTGCCCGCGTTTCACGCAATTGCAGTTTTCTTCACTAAAATTTTTTATCGCCTCAACTGGTACTTTTCATGCATCGGCACACACTTCAGCATGTTGGGGTCAAGTGCTTCTTTTGTTCTAACAACGAAACGCTTTGCTGGCTAATGCCCAAGTTGTCTGTCAGGGCTTCTTGTTTAATTTGTGACATTTCGCGTATGTGCTTTACGTTACGGCCTTCGTTTATTATTTGGGTTGGCATAACGTGTGTTGTCATAGCATGACAAATATATTGAAATTTGATATAAAACAAACATGCGTTAGTGTAGTACTGGTAAATATTGGTAAAGTTCAATACACAATGGTTCGATACCTATCGGGCAGGCTTTTATTTTGTACCTGTAATTAGCCCGGTACCCTTACAATTCTACTTATAACCTGAATCATAGAACCTGCAACCACTTTTACATTACCTCATTATAAATGATATAATTTATGCTGCAACACAAAGAACGGTATGTACATACCTTTAATAATAAACCATCCAGTAAAAACATTGCCATTTTTAGTTTTGTCAAACTCGATTGCACATTATGTTATAACTTTTTAATTCTTCCTCAACTTCACAAGCACACCCACATTCCCAAACCACGGAAATATGCGCACGCCATGGCCCCATTCGCCTGAGTTTTTGATGGCCAGTCCCTGCAATAATTCAAACCGTACATTTTTACCTCCCGCAGTAACGCCAAAATAGGGCTCATAATAAAACAGGTAATCGTTTAATGGCGCGGTTCCTTTTGTACCCTCATAGGATAGATAATTTACGCGAAATCCAATAAAGGCATCGAAATACGCTTCGCCCAATTGCTGATCAAATGCAGCAGTTTGAATCTGTAAAAATGAACGGTTAAAGCTTCCCCTTAAACCAATAGTGTCTTTTTCGTTTCGGCCTGTTGACATGCCAATATAAAAACTGGTGGCGGATTTATGTTTAGAGGGGGTCGTTTGAAAGCCGATCGACAACTCGGCTTCCCGGCTGTCGTACCCATTGTTTGATTCGGGAAATATACTGCCCCATGCATTGATATTAATGTTTTGGGTAATCGCTATTCCGCCCTTACCCGCCAAACCTGCCGAACCAAACTGTACGCCCATCTGTCCCTCACCGGCATGGCTATAGGTTGGTGTATTCATCGTAGGTGAAACATAACTATACCTGGGTGCTTTACAGGAAGCTATTAAATAACACGAACAAACGAAAAAAAAGGTTTGCTTCATATGCAGGGTTTTTACATATGAAAGATATATAATTTATTTCACTTTCGTACCCAGCCACCCGTTACGAAACTCAAGCATGTCGTTGGTTGCGCTCATGCCTTCCTGTTCATAAGTGGTAAGCATAAAGGCCGGGTTTTCGCCTAATGTAATAGTGGTTGTTTTTACATCGGTACGATGTTTATACTGAATGTTCACTACATCGCCGGGTTTGTGATGGCTGAGGATTTCAGCAATATCGGCTGGCCGGGCCACCAGTTTACCATCCAGTTGTTGTATTACATCCTGGTAATCCAAACCAGCTGTGTACAGGGGCGTACCTATTACCGTATTGGAGCTGATGGTTGTATTGCCTTCTTCAAACTGCACGGGTCCCAGCCAGGCTTTCCCTGCCTGTTGTACTTTAAGTTGCAGCCCGGCTCTTTCGAGCAATGGTTTGTAATTAAACGATTCGTGACCGGTAACATAACGTGTGAAAAAATCTGCTGCAAATGATTTATCGCCGGTAACCTGCGCCAGCACTTCTTCGAGCCCCGGAATGGTATATGCGATCCCGGTTTTTCCAAACCGTTTCCATAGTGCCGTCATGTAATCATCCAGCGTTAGCCTGAAACGGGTACGCAGCGTAAGGTCAAGCGCCAGCGCTATAGCGCCGCCATACGGATAATAGGAGCTGAACATGTTGGGGTAGTTGGTTCTGTCGACCGCCACCCCGGCATCTACAAAAACAGCGTGACGGCTCATTTCGACAGGCGAGAACCTTTTGGCGCCGGCCGAATTTTCTTTCGTATTGATCAGGTTGGTCAATGACGCCAGTAATAGTTCCTTTGGTTTTAAACCGGCCCTTGTTAACAGCAATTCGCCATAGTATTGCGTAAATCCTTCGGCGCACCACAACTCGTTGCTCATGTTGCTTTTTTCGAAGTTGAACGGCTCCAGTGTTTTGGGGCGAATACGTTCAACATTCCAGCAATGAAAAAATTCGTGTGAGAAAACGCCCAGCAACTGATTGCCGCCGTAAAATTCAACAGGTATGCTGATCATGGTTGAGTTGCGATGCTCCATGCCATCGCCGTCAACATATGGATTGATGCTGGCGATAAACGTATACGTACCGTAATCATATGCGGGCACTTCGCCAAATACAGCCTGTGCTTCTTCGGTGATGCGTTTTACTTTGGCAGAGAATGAAGCTGCTGCCGAATCGCTGGTGTTTGCTTCCAGCGCCAGTCGAAATGTATAGTTGTTGCCATTGGTGTTTTTGATGTTCCATTCTTTCCAGACAAGGTTGCCGATCTTGGTAGGACAATCCATAAAGTACTGCAAACCCGGTGCGGTGAACTGCGCAGGGTTGGCAGTTGGTTTTAACTGCGTGGCAATCGTGAATTTTTTATCGGAAGGTATATTGAAGGTAACAGTGATCGGTGCTTTATCAAAACCTTTGATCCACATAAATGTGGCGGGCATATTCAGGTGAATGCTGCTTTCGTCGATGCCAGAGTAAGTGCCGTCGGGGAAACCGGCGTATAAGATATAATCGATGCGTACATAACCGTTTTGTTTAGGCACTTCGTATACATCGCCATCGATACGGTTAACCGCAATTGGGTTGCCTGCCTGATCAAATGCTTTTACATCATACACATTTTTGCCAAATTCATGGGTAGCATAGCGGCCGGGAGAAGAGCGGCTCATGCGAAAGGTGGCCTTGCCCGGCGGAATGGTCGAAGCCGTTAATGTAATCAGGGCTTCGTGGTGAACGATGTTGGGAAATGAAACTACGTAACTGATCTTTTGCGCATACGTATTTGTTAATGCCAGTACGGTAAGGGACAGGAGAAGTCGTTTTATCATAATTATGTTTATTACCGCATACAATATAAGCAGCAATAGGCTAAATTTGATAACAAAACATTTCCTATGGGCGAGCGTGAGCAACATTTTATGCAAATGGCTATTGATCTGGCACGACAGGGTATGAACAATGGGGTAGGAGGGCCTTTTGGTTGTGTGATCGTTAAAGGCGATACCGTTGTAGGTAAAGGGTGTAATAGCGTGTCCACTCAAAACGACCCTACGGCGCATGCCGAGGTAGTGGCTATTCGCGATGCCTGTAAAAATCTGCAGAGCTTTCAGTTAACCGATTGTGAAATATTTACCTCCTGTGAGCCCTGCCCTATGTGTATGGGGGCTATTTACTGGGCCCGGCCTAAAAAAGTTTATTTTGGCGCCACGCGGCACGATGCAGCTGCCGCCGGTTTCGACGATTCGCTGATATACCGGGAACTGACCTGTGCAATGCACGAAAGAATTATTGAAATGGTGAATTTAGGCCGTGAAGAAGTGGTGAAGGTATTTGAAGAATGGATCGGGAAGCCGGATAAAATCGCGTATTAAGGCACTGCCTATAGCCCACTGCCAACTGCCCTGCTAATTACCATCCAGGCAAGAATAATGATCACAAGAATAAACACAATGGCTACATATACCCAAAGCGAATTGCCGATCTTTCTTTTTTCGCGGCGGTCTTTTTTTTGCCTGATGTACTGATGTAATTCCTTGTTCAGCTGATCAACATATCCATCGAGTTTTTTATTGCCCGACAGTTGTTGCAAACCTTCCATCGCCTCATTTTCAAATTCATTGTCAACCATCCATTTTTCGACCTCATGCTTTTCCTGTTCCGACAGTTTACCGCTCAGGTAATCCATCAGCTTCTGGTTGTCAATGTCTTTATTGCTGTTTGATAATATGTTCAGTAAGTCATTGTTCATGTTGCATGCTAAGGTCAATGATGTTCCCGATAACTATCGGGAGGTTATTGGTGAATATATCATTAAGGTTTTAGTTTTCGCTCCAATAGTATCTTCAGATTGCGTTTGCCGTTTTGAATATAGCTTTTTACCTGCATAAGGTTAAAACCGGTGCTTTCGGCAATTTCGGTATACGACCGCTTTTCAAGATAAAACAAAGTTACGCACTGTTTTTGTTCTTTGTTCAGTTCGTTGAGGCAATCATTCATCAATTCCAGTTGCCGGTTTTTTTCAACATGTAACTGAAGATCATGATCTTCTTCGGGAGTAATGGCCATTTCATCCCTGATTTCGGCCGGCGTACGGGCCTGTTTATCGCGCAGTTTCATCAGGCAATGGTTTTTGGCCACCATGTATAACCACGATTTAAAATATTCAACCCGGTATTTATGCAGTTCGGTAATGGCTTTCAAAAACACCTGTTGTACGCAATCTTTGGCCTCTTCCTCGTTTTTCAGGTATTTCATGCAAACACCCAGCAGTAACAGGGTATAACGCTGCAGTAAAACACCCAGCCAGTAATTATCACGGCTGGTGTAAAAGGAATTGAGTAATTGTTGGTCGCTGATATGTGAATTAGGGTCTTGTTTCACTATGCGAAAATTAGCTATTTTCTTTTCATAAGATGCATTAATGTCGAAATTTCACAAATTCACATGCCCTAAACGCAAAATCATGATTTGTATTATACAACTCTTCCCATAAAGGGATCCGTTTTTGCAGGCCTGCCTGTTTCTACGTGGCCTGCATATCTTTTTTCAAAAAGTTCGTTGCCTTTAATTTTCAGGGAGAAGTCGTACCATCCAAAACTTTTTGACAGATTTAGTATAACAGACTGCTTTGCCTGAGCATTTAATTTTATGTTTAGTGATGGTGTTTTATAGGCATTGTCTGTTATTTCAAATTCATATGATTGTTTGCCGGTATTATTAAGCATTACAACAATATTGCCTGAAAGCCTGTTGGCATGTTGAGGATCTGGTTCATAAAGGCAACCCACTTCCACCTCCGGATCATTTGGGGTTCCTGAAAATTCCCTGAAAAATCCATTGGGGCCGTATACATACAAATGATACCGGTTGTTTTCAAAATCACTCAATAGCCATTTGTCTTGTACATGGCGCCCTTCCTCTACTGCATAAGTCCATGCCTGCACGGCCTGTTGCTGATACATGCCGGGTGCATATATATGGAAGGGCGAACCTGCCGAAGAACTACCAAATACTTTATTGGCTGCCGTGAGTGTTATTTGAAATGTTTTTTTATCGCTGGCTAAACGGCCATCGGCATACAATTCATAAGGCAGGGCGCAGGAAGAACGGATACCTTTTTCCTGCATTGGCATAAAGGGGGAATTCCAGGGCGCTTTATTGATTAAAGCAATTTCATCCTGCGTTAATTTTTTATAATTCGAAGGCAGTTTTTTGAATTGCGCTTTGTGAATGCCTTCAATAAATTCATCTCTTTCCAAAAATGCAGGAAGCGTAATTTTTTCACCATTATAGGGTCTGAAAACAGAAGTAAGATCGCCGCAAACCGTGCGTCGCCATTTACTGATATTCGGTTCCTCTATTTTCTTTCCGGTTTTATGCGATAAAAATTTTTCAAGAAATTGCAGCGATGAGGTGTGATCAAATACTTCTGAATTAACCCATCCGCCCCTGCTCCAGGGCGAGGCGATGACCATTGGCACGCGATAGCCGAGCCCAATGGCGCTTTCCCTGGCTCTTTCAGCCATAGATTGCTGTTGCGCATTGGCTACATAGTCAACACCTGTGTCAATTCCTTCTGAAGTTAATCCGGTACCGGTTTTATGCGGATGAGGGGCTACAAACGGGGGCATATGATCGAAATACCCATCATTTTCGTCATACGTTAAAATAAAGATGGTTTTCTTCCACACTTCAGGATTTTGTGTAAGAATATCCAATACTTCACTGATATACCACACGCCATACCAGGCTGCAGATGGATGATCGGAAAAATTTTCGGGCGCCACGAGCCACGAAACAGTTGGCAGCTTACCGTTTTTAACATCTTCACGAAACTGATGCAATACATCGCCTTTCGGTGCATTCATTTGCCTTTCGGTATCGCCGTCTTTATATTTTAAAGGGGCAAGCTGATGATACGAGGGGTCTTTTTTATTGGTGTCGAATGCTTTTTGGTGCAAACTCTTTTCTCTTGCCGAAAGGCTTTCATATTTTTCTATCGTAAATTCTTTTTGGTCCTGTTCATTTACGGCAAGCTGTTTTTTCAGGTATTCAATTCTTTCTTTTACTTTTTCTACATCGGTCGAACTTGCCGGCGCCGTTTGAAGCAGTTGTTCCTGTTTTTTTATTTCCTCAGCCAGCAATGCTGCCGCCCGGGGAAGATTGGCAATATAAGCGGGGTGCAATTTTACGTGGTACTGTGTAAAATACTCCAGCGGGTTATCGCCAAAATTGGCGAGCCAGCCATCTTCTTCGCCTTCAAATCCAACACCAACGCTTAGTTCGTTCTGGTATACCTTCCATGATATTCCGTTTTCTTCGAGCCTTTCGGGAAAAGTGGGCCAGTTTACCATCGTATCATAATCTGCATCATCATTCCATACATTTGCCTGAACATTTTCATCCTGTTTTTCCCTGATAGTACCTGTCCAAAAATACAGGCGGTTGGGTGTAGTGCCGGTTAGCGAAGAACAAAAATTGTGGTCGCAAACGGTAAATGCATCGGCCATGGCGTAATAGAAAGGTATATCCTCTCTGGTGTAAAAGCCTAAGGTCAGCGGCATGCCCTCGTACGCTTTATTCCCTGAATGCTTGGCATCAAGCCATTTGTCGTAGCGCCCGTTGTTCCTGGCATCAACCTGGTCGGTCCATGAATGTGGCAGAGAGCTCATCCACGTGGCCTTTGTATCTTTTATATTCAAGCGAAACGGAGCGTAGGTTTCGCCCTCTTTATTTGTTTGCAGAAATACCCGGTTTTTATTGGGTAAACGAATAGCCCTCGGATCATTGAAGCCGCGCACACCCTGTAAAGTTCCATACGCATGATCGAATGAACGGTTCTCCTGCATGAGGAAAACGATATGCTCTGCGTTGAGCCAGGTACTGCCTGCATCAGGATCAATAGCCAGCGCTTTTGCGATGGATGCGGGTAACAACTGCATCAGGCCTGCTCCACCCGAAACAAGGGCTGCTTTTTTAAGGAATTCTCTGCGGGTATCCATAATTTGATGAAATTAAATATACAGGCTAAAAATAACTGCTAAAGTGATACTGTTTTTGGGAAATGCAAAAAGTAAACAGATGTTAATATAGTTTTGTGACAAATTTTAATTAGCCTATGGCATATGCTGTTTGCAGGGTGCCGGTAGCTCCGTTACGGGCCGAACCGTCGCATAAAAGTGAAATGGTGAGTCAGCTATTGCTGGCAGAGGCCGCACAGGTGCTTGAAGAAACAAAAGAATTTATAAAACTGCAATGCGTTTATGACGGCTATGAAGGCTGGTGCCTTCGCAGTCAGCTGGTGTTAACCGGTGAATGGACGAACAGTGACAAAGCGCAGCTGTTTACGACCGACTGGGTGAGCTCTGTTACTATTAACGAAGTGATGGCCCATGTGCCTATGGGCACGCCGCTGATCAATGAGGCCAATGCAAAGCGGTTATCAGATGTATTACGGATCGATTACCGGCTCATCAAACCATGGAATGCAGCCAATGCCACACCGGCGCCGGAATCTATTAAAGACAAAGCCAACCGTTTTTTAAATACGCCGTACCTGTGGGGCGGCCGCTCGGTTTTTGGGGTCGATTGCAGCGGATTTACCCAAATGGTTTTTCGCTTTTTTAATATTCCCTTATATCGCGATGCAGCTTTGCAGGCCACACAGGGCGAAGCGGTTGGTTTTTTACAGGAGGCCCGCTGCGGCGACCTGGCATTTTTTGATAACGCCGAAGGCCGTATTAACCATGTTGGCCTATTATTGAACGATCACGAAATTATCCATTCTTCGGGCCAGGTTCGTATTGATAAAATTGATAATGCCGGTATTTTGAATACCGAAACGGGTTTGCGAACAAATCAGTTGCGGATCATTAAAAGATATTTTTAGCAAGAACCAGGGCACAAGGTACAAGGCACAAGAAAAGAAAGGAACAAGGCGTATATTAATTTCGGGTGTTCATGCAACGGTATGATGACGGAGTGGGTCAATCAAAAAAAGTTAGTCATGAAAAACATCCTTTTTCTTTTTCTGATGGTGGCAACGATTGCCGGTTGTTCAAAATCAAAAGATGATGCGCCCGAAAATAATTCGATTACCGGTACCTGGAAGCTTGAAATGACACGGGGTGATCCCGGTGATGGCAGCGGTAAATTTATAACCTATACTGGTGACCCTGTATTTATACAATTTAATGCAGATGGTACGTTTACCGATAGCCGCAAAAACGACTTCGACCGGTACCATGTGAATGGTGATCTGATAACGCTTTCGAACAGTACTAACTCCAATATTTATAAACTGTCTGTTCAGAAATTAAATGCTTCGACACTCGCTTATTATTTTGCCAGCGGCCTTTGGTGCGGCGGTCCCAGTGGCGAACAATTTGTAAGAGTAAAACCTATGCCGTTTGATTAACAGATAATGATTATTGAGATAAGAACTCCTTACCGCAGGTAAAACAAAAAGTTTCTGCAGTAAGGAGTTCTTTATTTTGGTCACCACCTGAAATGTGTTTCTTAAAAAGTTTCATCGGCACTTGGACCATAACTGCCGGGGATAGGTACATCGAGCAAACGGAGAAATACACCTAATTGCGCCCGGTGATGAACGGTTTGGCAATAAGACATTCGTATTACCTGGGCCTTTGTTCTTACACTGTAAATTATTTCGCCATCTCTTAATGTCCAGTTGGGTAACAGATCTTCTTCTTTGGCTTTTGCCAGCTGCGCTTTGCCAGCTGCCAGCGACCGTTCAAAATATTCCAATAGTTCGGCGGTGCTATTGATTGGTACAGGCTGGTAGGGCTGTTTGGCAAAGTCGAGTTCGCTGGTAGTAAGCGTTATCGAAACCCAGGTGGGTAATTCGGCAATATGCGTTGCCAGCTGTTTCAGGGTCATGCTTTTTTTGTGCGGTTGCCAGTTGAACTGATCATCAGGCACCCGTGATAACATTTTGCGGGTAGTTTGCGCTTCCTCTTCCATTTCCTGTAACAGCATGGGAATAATTGACAGTGACATAGTGTTGATGTTTTTGTTGATACAAAGAAAACAGGGGCTGGTGACAACCCTATGTCAGCAGGGGGGGAGAAATTTGGAAAAAAGGTGAGTTTTAATTTTGGGTGGAAGGAATTGTGTAAGACAGGAGTCAAACATTTACTTAACTAAATAAGTATAAGCTGAGTTTCGGGAGACTTTTAATTCATCCTCGGATACATGCTTAAATTTAAGCACGGTTGATTTCGGAAATGAAGAGGCGGCCTTTTTTGTGGCTAACACTCTCTTTTTTCCGGTAGGTTTGTTATTGGTGCCGTTCTTTTGCATAATCAAATATAATTAAAAACGCTTCGGATAGTGTTGTTTGTGAGGGAAGAAACTGTGTTCGGGCTAAAACAGGAAAAACCAGCAGGATGAGCAGCAATCTAAGGTTCATATGAAAGAGGTTAGGTATGCTAAAATACCTAATTTCAGCTAACAGCCAAGCGCCGCTTATTATTTATCCAGCAGCAACATTTTGCCCGCTACCAACAGTAACACAATAGCGAATATTTTTTTTACGGTTTCCTGCGGAATTGATAAGGAGAATTTACTTCCCAGCCAGCCGCCCACTACAAATGAAACGCACATGATGGCCACCACTTTAATATCGATATAACCCTGTTTGTAATAGTTGGCTACAGCCAGTATGCCAACCGGCAACAGCAGCAGTCCAAGCGAGGTGCCCTGGGCCTTTAATTGCGAAAACCCCAATAAGTATACGAGCGCAGGTACTATAATTATTCCTCCGCCTACGCCCACCATGCCGCTTAATGCACCGGCAGCGAGGCCTACGAGTATCAGCAGTAATACTGTTTGTACATTCATAGCTGTTGAATTTGAGTTCGGAAATCGGAGGTCTGAAATCGGAAGTCGGAAGTCTGAAGTCGGAAGTCGGATAAAATACACGGGTTCTTCTGACTTCCGACCTCCGACCTCTGACTTCTTTTCTGACTATTTCCTGAAATTCTCTTTATACAACTTCAGCGCGTCTTCAATGATGATCAGCGCGGTGGATTTGTCGCCAAACTCGTTTACCTGAACAGATTTGTTCTCGAGTTTTTTATACTCTTCAAAAAAGTGACGCAGCTCATCAAAGAAGTGCTTTGGTATTTCTTCAATGTTATTATAGTGATTTACGCTGGGGTCATTGGCAGCTACAGCAATGATCTTATCATCGGCATCGCCGCTGTCGATCATTTGCATAACGCCGATCACTTTTGCCTGCATCAGGCACATTGCCTGCACCGGTTGCGAAGTGATAACCAGTATATCCAGCGGGTCTTTATCCTCGCCATAGGTTTGCGGAATAAATCCATAGTTACAGGGATAATAGAAAGAAGAATAAATGATGCGGTCGAGTTTCAGTAAACCACTGTCTTTATCAATTTCGTATTTGGCCCTTGAACCCTGCGGAATCTCAATTACTGCATTTACAATCCGTGGAGACTGTTCGCCAGGAGGCACGCCATGCCAGGGATGGGAAAC
>Ga0114129_10010221_pt1 | contig 13385 bp, 7 predicted proteins | sample RhiMetdeltSRZDD1_FD_80071 | JGI IMG/M metagenome (GOLD analysis project Ga0114129, IMG submission 80071) | Populus rhizosphere microbial communities from Tennessee, USA - Rhizosphere MetaG P. deltoides SRZDD1 (version 2) (version 2) | ecosystem: Host-associated > Plants > Roots > Rhizosphere >...
AGCTGGTACTGATAGATTCCCGTTGTGGCGATACGGTCTTGAATCAACACATACGAAGCAGCAGAGGGATGATCCGGCCTCTTGAGCAGATGGAAGGCGCGCTGATGCCGTACTGGCGGATTCAATTGCTCATATCCATTATGCTCGCCCTTACACATAGCGGTGTCTGGCGTGACTTCGAATCGCCACAGCGTGGTGTCGGCGACCTGCGCCCAGGAAAACGGCCCGTCCGGCTGGGAATGCGACAGTCCATCGACAGTGAGTGTGTTATGCGTGGAAGACAGTCGAAAGTGATCCCGCAGTGCCGGATCCTTCGTATAGGTGTAGGTTCCCGGATCAATGATCCAGGTCACGCCTGCAGCGGCATATTCAAAAGACAAGGCATCGGCGTGAGCATGCACATAATTCATCGCGCCATGGGCACCGGCATCGACAAAGAGGTAACTGGAGTTCTCCCTCCAGCCATCCCGCAGAACGACGAACCCGCTCTTGTGAAAACGCCGGACCGAGCTATCCGGTTCAATCGGCTCCAGCCGGTCATAGGCGTCTACCCCTTCCGGCCCCAAGAGCCAGAGCAGTTCCGGACCGGCAGATCCGGCAGCCCATTTCCACATTCCGTTCCCGAAGAGCGCGGCTCCAATTTGCAGGGTATCGCGGAAATCCGCCGCTTCGCGACGATGCAAGGTGAGTAATCGTCCGCCGTCCTCGTCGCCGTAGAGTGTGCTCAGGCCGTCCGGTCTGGTGATCCACAGCAGATGGTCGAGCAGTTGAGCCAATGTGTCCCTCACCACTGGAGGAAGCGACAGGCCAAGAGCCCTGCTGAGCAATATGGCGTGGATATAAAAATCTGTTGTGTACCGATGGTAGTACGAGGCCTGCTCAAAGTAGACCCCGTCCGACTGAACCTGTTTCGATACTTGGTCGATCAGGATGCGAAGTCCCAAGTCGCGCCAACGAGGAGCGGCGGCCAGCCATGGTAATGCGGTGCCAAGATACAGGAGGCCGAGGGCCTCTCCTGTGAGATGAGTATTGGGAGCGAAGTAGAAGGATAGGTACGATTCCACATAAGACCCCTGCTGCACGAGACTCTTCAGCGCTCTATATATAATGGCGGGCGACAGCTTGGGTGACCATGAAAAGCAATGCAGCGCCCAGAGCCACGCGATTGCCCGAAAGGAGATTTCTAGGCTACTCGCCCAGTTGATGCCCCGCCGCGGTGGATTCGCATCGAGCCACCCGATGAGTTGCGTGACAAAGGCCTCCGCATACCGCTCATCCTTGGTCAGGAGGTAGGCCTGGCCGAGTGTAACAAAATGACCGTGCCGATTGAGCTCCCAGGTCACCTTTTTATCGCCAGCCACCGCCGGGTCGAGATAGTCGATACGACTCCAGTGCTCGGTGCCCGTCCGTTTGCCGGAGGTTGGCTCGAGATGCCAGTCGATCGGATTGCCGAATGACACATCGATCAAGCCCAGCAGATCAAAACGCCCGTCGATTGCCCAGTCGGCCCGATGGAGCAACTCATTGCATTCTTGAGGGAAGCGACGCCGGAAGGACGATGCCGCGAACTCCCGCGAACCGAAGAGGGGCATAAAAGGACGGCGACTGAAATCCGATCCTCTTATGACCCCGAGCACTTGGGAGGTGATCGTCTCGACTGACGCCCCTTCGAACGTTGGGAGCAGCCGCCTTCGAAACGCCCTATCGCTCATCTCACCTTGTTCGAATGCGAACAGTCGCTCACGGTACTTCAAGAGAGCCTGTCGACTGCGCTCCCGGATTTCCGGAGGCCGCATGGTAGCAAGCTTTCCTATCGTGAGTGCAATCTGTTTCATCGAGGCAGCAATCTTGGCTCAACGGGAACTGCTCAACCCCTCAGCGAGATTCAGGCCGACACTTCCGCGATTTCGCTGCATTGCTCCAGCGGCTGAGGTTCCTCCCCATCGATCGCCATCCGACACCATAACTCCAGATTCACCAGCAGCCAGAGACGATCGCCGTGCGAGCGCAGGCCGCTGCAGTGCTCATTGACGATCCTCTGCAGCGTATCCGGACGGAAGAACTGGCGGTCCAACGCGCGGGGGCTTAACACATATTCGTCGACGGTCGAACGAAACGCGCCGCGAATCCACGCGCCGAATGGCACAGGGAAACCCATCTTAGATCGGGTCAGCACGGCCTGCGGTACCAGATCGCGCAAGGCTTCCCGCAGGACGACCTTGGTCTCCCACCGCCTCATTCGCTGATCGCCGGGAATCCGCATGGCTTGTTCGACGAGGTGATGGTCCAGATAAGGCACGCGGCTCTCGAGCGACGCCGCCATGCTCATTTGATCCTGTTTCATGAGCAACTCCACCAGGTGTGTGGCCATGTCGGCATAGCTCATGCGCTCGAGCAAGGTACCGCGATGCTCTTCCCAATAACGTAATCCTTCTGCATAGGAGTCGCGCGTGCTCGCAACATGCCGGTCGAGGAGCAGAGCCTGTTGCAACGCTTCCGGAAAGACGGAAAAATTGTCGAAGAAGAGCCCTCGCGGACCAGGTTCGTAGGCGAGCGCCGTTCGAGAAGCATAGCGTTGGATCGGGAGTGGCAGATGGGCCAACGACTTCGTGATTCGCCGACGCACAAACCGTGGCAAACCCTTCCAATAGAACCGCCCGATGCGAGCATTCAGCGCTGTCACCCGGTAGCGATAGTCGTATCCGAGAAACAGTTCATCCGCCCCTTCACCGGTCAACACCACTTTGACGTGCTGTCTGGCAAGGCGGGACACAAAATAGAGCGGCACGCTCGACGTAAAGGCGATCGGCTCGTCCTCGTGCCAGATGAGCGTCGGCAACACCTCCATGAATTGCTCGGCCGAAACGACGACTTCATGGTGTTCGGCCCCGATCGTCTGAGCAACCAGCCGCGCATACTGCAGCTCGTTGGCCTCCCGTTCGGCAAATCCAACGGCAAAGGTCTTGACCGGTTGCGGCATCAGCGGAGCCATCAGGGCAGCCAGCCCGCTGGAATCCAACCCGCCGGAGAGAAAGAGGCCCAGCGGCACATCACTCATCAGATGGCTTTTCACAGCCTGCTGGAGGCCAAGCCTCAACCGCTCTGCCTGTTCGGCGAGCGGTAATCGTTCGTCCACGCACTCCTGCGGCGGATGCCAATAGCGGCGTATGCGTATCCCCCGTTCTGCCGACCACTCCAGTAGATGCCCCGGGAGCAATTTATTGATGCCGCGGTAGAATGTCTCTGTCCCCGTCACATAGCGGTTCGCCAGAAACTCCGGCAGAATGGCCTCATTGAAAGCGACCTTACGTCCGCCGGAGGCGAGGATGCCTTTGATCTCCGACGCAAAGAGTAGTTCGCGATCGGTATACGCATAATAGAGCGGCTTGATTCCGAGGCGATCGCGGGCCAACAGCAACCGGCGTTGCCTGCCATCCCAGATCGCGAACGCAAACATGCCCTGTAAGCGATCGACGCAGCTGGAGCCGTATTCCTCGTACAGATGCAAAATCGTTTCGGTATCGCTCCTGGTTCGATAGCGATGCCCCGCTCGTTCCATCTCCCGACGGAGTACCGCATGGTTGTATATTTCCCCGTTGAAGACGATCCATGAGCTCTCGTCTTCATTGGTCATCGGCTGATGGCCGCCCGAGATATCGATAATCGCAAGGCGTCGATGCGCCAACCCGACAGCACCATCGTTCCACAGGCCTCCTCCGTCGGGTCCGCGATGACGCTGCACTTCCGCCATGCGCTCCAAGCGGGTGCGTTCCACGCGCTCCAGTTGATCGTATTTCAGAATTCCAGCAATCGCGCACATCGTCAGGCAGCCTCTAACATCTGGCTACAACCGGACAGCCGGCGATACACATCGGCCCAAGCCGGTCCAACGCTTCTCCACGCAAATCGTGCGAGCGACTCCTTGGCTCGTTGTGCCATGAGCAGGGACCGCTCAGGCCATCGCAGCAGGTGTGTGGCAGCTTTGGCCATGGCGGCCGGATCACCGGCCGGGACAAGGGTTCCGGATACACCGTCTTCGATCATGTTCGGAATGTCGCCGACTGCGGTGCTGACGATCGGCATCCCAGAGGCCATCGCTTCAAGGACCGACAACGGTTGATTGTCCACCAAGGAAGAATTCAGAAAGATCGAATGGGCGTCATACAAAGCCGGCATCGTCGCCGGATCCACAGGACCGATGAACCGGACATTGCGCAGAGCCAGCGCATCGGCCAGGTGCTTGAGTTCCGGTTCCTGCGGTCCCAGCCCGGCAATGGTGAGGGTCGCGCCGGGGAAAGTGGTTCGGAGCAACGCAAAGGCTAGAAGCGTATCTTCCACACCGTAGTGTGGTTCAAAATTTCTGACGGACAGAAATGCCGGGAGGAGCGGGACACGACGCCGATAGCGAAACCGTCTGGTATCGATCACATTGTGAATGACCTGCGCTCGGTACCCGTATCGCGCAAAAACATCCCGTAGAAACACTGACGGCACGACAATCTCGTCGGCCATCTTCAACCAGGGATGGACGCGAGCACCCCAATGGGCCAGATGATCGGCCGCTTCTCCGCTGTGATAATTCAGAATGATCGGCTTTTTCAGGCGACGGGCCGCAAGAATGGCCGGCAGAGGAGCCAGGAGGAACGACCAGTAGGAGGCAGACAGAATTTGTACGATATCGGCCTGTCGTAGTCGCCCGAGACTGGATAAGTACAGCCCTTCATTCACGAATGTTCTGAGGATCGGCAGACGCTTCAGCCAGCCGGCGCCTCTCGGAAAGCGCGGATTGATCGGCACGAAATCGACATGATAGCCGTCCGACTGCAGATGGTCCGCGACCGCCTTGGCTTGTACTGCCTGACCGCCAAGTATGCCCAGGGTCGGCGCGACCAACGCAATTTTGCAGCCTCTCGCCATCGCGACCTGGATTGGTTTACGGTCGTGATCCCGCTGCTATTGGCCGCTGAATGGACGTGAGTTTCGCAACGGCCATACCTGATTTGTCATTCATAGACTGTTCAACCATGGAACGCTTGCGATCAAGGAAGGTCCGGCACCAGAGTTCAAATGACATCAACGTCCAGAGCTGAAGATCCAATGGCCGTCCTTTTTCCTGCCGGGCGATCAAACGGCTGAGATAGGCTTCGGAGAAGATCCCACGTTTACGACACACATCCGACAAGAGGAGTTCGCGAACCAATGGACGAAGCGGGCCGCGGAACCATCGATTGAGCGGCACGCCAAAACCCTTTTTCGGGCGATCAAGAATTTCATCCGGCAACAATCCACGCAGCGCTTTGACAAAGATAAACTTCGTCCTACCGCGGCGCCACTTCCACTCGGCCGGGATAGTCGCTGCAAATTCCACGAACAAGTGATCGAGCAGCGGGACGCGCGCTTCAAGCGAATGCGCCATGCTCATGCGGTCAACCTTGGTCAAAATGTCCAGCGGAAGATAGTAATGAAAATCCTGATCTTGCAGGGCGGACAGCCAATGCCCTCTCCATCCTGCGAGCCGCTCAAGGCGCGGTCGTTCCGGTTGAGCAGCTGCCATTTGCTCTCTCGCCTCGCGGGTCAACAGAGCTTCCTGGTGATCCCGCTGGAACAGCGTGCTTGCATACAGGTACCGTTCTCCGTTCGGCTTCGACAGGTACTCAAGATATTGTTTTCCCCCCGTGTCTTCCGGCAGGACGGCGGACGCCTGTGCGAGCAGAGCGCGAATCATGGGAGGAAGAAACCTTGCCCGGCGATCCCGGCCCTCGACGACATATTTATCGTAGCCGCCGAACAATTCATCGCCGCCGTCGCCCGATAAGGCGACCTTGACCTCTTGGCTCGCCAGTCTGGATACCATGTAGGTAGGAATCGCGGAAGCGTCGCCGAATGGCTCGTCGAGATCCCATGCGAAATGCTCCAGAAGATCGACTACGTTCGGCTCAAGCACCAACTCATGGTGGTCGGTGCCGAACCGTTGGGCGACCAGACGCGCATAAGGCAATTCGTCGAATTCCTGTTCCCGGAATCCAATGGAGAACGTCTTGATGCGACCGCTCGCCATCATGGCCATCGAAGCGACCACGGAGCTGGAGTCGATGCCGCCGCTCAGGAAGGCGCCCACCGGGACATCGCTGACGAGGTGATACCGAACGGACTCACGGAGTCTGGTGCGCAATTCCTCGATGGTCTCCTCTTCGGAGCGTCGTCGGTCCGGCAGAAATCGCAATTCCCAGTATTGCTCGACCACTGGTTCTTTCCCGGGTTCCAACCGCACACGGTGCCCTGGCTCGAGCTTGTGCATGCCTTCGACGATGCTTTCGGTCGCCGGCGTCGTCCCGTAGGCCAGCAGATGAGCCACTGAGTCCCAGTTCAAGGACCGATCGATCTCGGGCAGTTGAAGCAGCGCCTTGAGCTCCGATGCAAACACGAATCGGCCGCTCACGGTTCCATAGTACAAGGGCTTGATTCCAATCCGGTCACGCGCGAGGAGCAGTCGACGGCGGCGATCGTCCCAGATTGCGAAGGCAAACATCCCCCGAAGGTCTTGAACACAGTCATCGCCCCGTTCTTCGTAGAGATGGACTATGACTTCGGTATCGGTGGCGGTGGAGAACCGGTGGCCGCGCTGTTCCAGATCATTCCGCACTTGTCGATAGTTGTAAATCTCACCGTTCAGCACCACCCAGATAGAGCCATCTTCATTCGAGACCGGTTGGTGCCCCGTTTCGAGATCGATGATGCTCAGACGACGCATGGCCAGCCCCGCTCCCTTCCGCACGAGTAGGCCTTCGTCGTCCGGGCCTCTCGACACCAGGGCCGTGCACATTGCATGCAATTCCTCGGCGAAGACCGGCTGATCACGACGAGCAACGATTCCTGCAATTCCACACACAGTGCACCTCAGGACACTTTATGTTGATAACGAACGGGCAGGATGAACTGGATACGTCCCCACAGTTGGAACAAGGTCTCCCGTTCCTCCGCCGACAATAGGAAAGCCATCGCCATTCCGGCATAGGCCGAGACATACACCATTCCGACAATCAGTATACGCACAAGAGGACTCGATTGGAGTACATACGCCACAGCAAGAGCTGGCAGACTCGCCATGATTGAGAAGATTGCAATCAGGCTCAGCATGCGCCAGGGCAGGAGATCGCGAATCCCAATGCGCCACAAGGATGCGGCAGAGAACAAACCGATCGCCTTGCCGAACACAAGGGCAAGCATGGTAATGAACATGGCTCCGACCAACCCAAACGACGCGATAAACCAGTGGATCAAGAGCGCGATGATCACAACACGCAAAAGATTGATCGCCAACAGGGTTTTGGTCTTGGCATAGACACGAAGCAATCCATCAATCGGGATGACGCCGAAGACGATGCCTATCAGACTCACCATGAAGATCGGCACGCTGGCGAGATAGCTATCCGTGAACAGCGTCACAATAAGGTCTCGTGCGGTAATCAGCAGCAGGCAGACAAGCGGGAAAAACGCGAGTGCGAGCCTGCGCACGGTGAGATACCAGAGTTCAATCACCTGCATTTCACGGCCGTCGTGAATCGCGTTGGTCATTCCGACCATCATCACATTACAGATGGTGGTGACAATGAGATCCACAACTGGAATCTGCAGGCACCCGACGGCATACAGGGCAAAGGTTCCGGCGTCGAACAGACCCGAGACGGCGTACTGATGAAGATTTTCCTGCGCGATACTGGCGACAACAGACAGAGCGAACGGCAGGGCATACGCCAGTTGCCTTCGGAAGCAGGCACCATCAGGACGGAAGCTGGATCCGAATTCGATCCAGAAATATCGAATCGTGTACGCAAGCCGCAACACACCAAAGGCGACTGCGCCACATAAGAGAGAGCGGAGCGAGGGCACAATGAGCACGGGCACAATCAAGAAGATCGCGCGTGACACGTCCGTCAGGGCGTATGCGATAGCCGCCGCTCCATAAGAACTCCGTGCAGTCATCACCGTTTCCAAGCCGATGGAGCACTGCATCAACAGGAGATAGATCGCCAGCAAGGGAATCAGCGGCCCCAGCGCGGGATTGTTCATCCATCTGACGATGACGTCTGAACACAACATCAACGACACCCCCGCCAGGATTCCGACACCACCGAGAAAGAGCAGCGAGTTCATCACATATCGGCCGGCAGACGCACTGGCGCGCGGCAGAAAGTACAAGAGACTTTCCGACATGCCGATCTGGGAGATCGCCAACAGGGTGATGTAAATCAGGAACCATTGTTTATAGGTCCCAAAAGTGTTCAGATCGAAGATCCGAACAAGAATGAGTGGCGTGACAAACATGGCCACGAAGCCAGCGATCCGTCCCGCGATGATCAGCAACGCCGGCTTCAGCATCCAATGTCTAGATCACAGACGAAGAGGTGACAGGGGAAACTCTCTCGTGCTTTTTGTCGAGCGGCGTAGAGGTGTGCCCATTCTCACGCGGGTTAGCGTGGTCTAATTGGCACCGATGAAAGAGATCAAAGATCCAGTGAGCGTGACAGTGCATCAAAATGTTGGAGAACCCTTCGAATGGATCCAGCGATGAATTCTCCCAGAGCAGCTTGCGCGGAATCGTCAGCGAAGGATATTTCGTATCACGATGAAGGCAAGTCGTATATCCGAACCGGTAACCGGCTTCTGCCACGCATGAGACGACGGTCGGATTGAAGCGTCCATCCGGATATGCAAAATGGGCAACCGGCTTGCCCAGCTTCTCCTGCAGTGTGAATTGAGAGCCCAAGACCTGATTCACCATCCGCTTGGGATTTTCCAGGGTCAGGAGCGCATGGGTCTGCGTGTGCGAACCGATGGTCATCCCAGCCTGATCCAGTTCACGCACCATGTCCCAGGACAACGAATGGAGTTCAGGGAAATCATCGTCCCGGACCCTGGACACAGATTCGAGCGCTTCAATGGCTCTCCGGAGTTGTTTCTGCGTCAACGTCGTAAAGAGCAAGCGCATTGTCGCGTAGGGATCGTGAATCACCTGCTTCACGTCGCTCCGCGAAAGATGCACGGCATGGCTCTCGCACAGGCTGATAAATCGATCAGGCGAATATCGAATCTTCGGCAGCGCTCCTGCCAACAGGAGATAGAGCTTGTCATAGACTTGAAGATGGCCGCGACCCAGCGTTTCGGTGACGACAAAGATCCCCGCCGGTATGCCTTTGCGTTGTAAGAGAGGCAGAGCGTGATGATACACGCCTGCGTAGCCATCATCGAACGTAACCGCGACCAGCGGCTCGTTGAACGGATCTCCGTTGTCCAGCCGTTCGCCGAGTTCGTCCAATGACATGAACCGGAAATGTTGTCCGAGCCAGTCCAATTGCCGCTCTAGCATCCCGCAACTGATCAGATTCGGCAGGATCGCCCGTCCAAGGTGAGTGCGGACGTCTTCGACAACGGAGTGATAGCCGATCACCAACGGGATATGTTTGGTCGCGTTGATCGTTTCGATCACCCTGTTGGCGCCCGTCCACCGTAAACCGGCACCCAGCGCTGTCTTGACCATCGTTCGCAATGCCATCTCAGGCTCCCATCCGTCTTTGGGCGATGAGCCGGTTGAGCAGGTCATCCGGCAGGTACCGTCGAGCGACCTGTTTGCCCAGGGCCTCTAATGCGAGCGCCTGACGGCAGACGTATGCGCGCATGGACGGCGGATACAACCGGATGCGATCAAGCCTGCGGGTCTCACCCGTCCACAGAAACTTATACGATTCCGCTCCATGAAGCAGATCATATTCCTCCGCATCCTCGGCGATGGCCTGTTTGATCGCTAACCCCATCGTGATGAGTCCAACACTGTCACGTCGCCACGCCGGATCATACCCGGATTGATAGAAATAGAAGCGACGCTTGTAGAGAAATCCGTACAAGGCCGCGATAGGACGGCCGTTCATTCGCAACAGAAACAGACGAAGCCACCCGCGCTCCAGAGCCAACCGGCTGAACGACTCATGAAACGCCCATTCCTGCACCGATTGCATGGCTTGCGATCCACCCCGACTTTTCCAGCAAAGGTTGTGGAGTGAACGCAACGAGTCCAGTCCCTCACGGCGTTGATCTTCCTTTTCCACCGTGTCGAACAGCACCGTACCCTGCGTCTGGAGATTCTTGAGACGCCGTTGAAAATTGTAGCGATGGTTCGAGCCGAGCGAGGCCAGATAGGATTCCCATGTCCGGCCCTCTAATGAAATGTACGGGCAGGTTTCCACGGGGTTGCGCTCGATCAGCCATCCACTCTGTTCAAGCTCCCTCGCGATTCCGCAGGCCCCGTTCGACGAGGCCGGCACATGGTTCAGCGTTAACAGTGGCTTGCTTCGCTCGAAGAATTCGATCAACGCGCGCGAGACGTGCTCTTCCTCTCCCTGTCGAATGATCGCGTCCAAATAGTCTGAGCCGACCAGACCGGTTCCGAGGAATTCCATAGAACGACAGGTGATCAACCCCCCGAATGTCCGTGGTCTCGTGTACAGGGGCATGATGCCAAGCAAGTGACTTTGACGCCTCACCGTCACCAGATGTAATGTCCACTTGTCACGGGAAAAGTGACGCCACCATGTCTCCAGCCATTCGCCCGTCAGAAACAGACAGTCGGCCTCGCTCTCGTTCATGAGCGCCGACCATTCGGCTGACAAATGCTCAAGCCGGCCGGGATCTTCGATGACCGTCACCAGCAGATTATTGGATGTCCGGAAGAACACGCGCTCCGCTTCATCAGGAGGCTGGAGGCGGCTATAGTCCTGTATGTCAATGTCTCGGCGCACCACATGCGCCGGCATGCCTGCCATGACACTGTTGGGCGGTACGTCTTCTAACACGACGGCATTGGCCCCGATCACTGATTCTTGACCGACCGAAATCGGCCCCAACAGTTTCGCTCCAGCGCCAATGACGCAACGGTCCTCGATCACTGGTACCCCCCAACGGCGTGAGCGTTCACCGATCGTGACATCATGTCCAACCGTCACACACCTGCCGATCTTCGTGCGCTCGTGCAGAACGATGCCAAGTCCTCCGTAAGCCAGTTCGACTCCTGTTCCGATCTCCGCGGACATAGGAATGACTGCCCGGCACAGAAGATAGATCAGATAATAGGCCAGTTGTGGAATGAACGGAATATTCCGCACATAGCACCAATGCCCGACCCGGTAGATGGCTAACGCGTTCATAGGATACGAAGGACCTTTCCTGTCAGTCGTGCAGGCTCAGCCCGATGTGGCGCCCTGCCGATCTAATGACACGAAATAACGGATGCTCATGAATCCGCGGAAGCAATTGGAATTTGAAGCGATGTAACCATCGGTTCTTCGCCCGGTTCGGGAAAATAAACAGCCAGGAATGAGATCTGGTGTGATTCGCCCATTCGAGCTTCCACCGTTCGGCATCGCCGAGAAAATCTACCTCGACCATCTGACGCTTCCAGGCATCCTTCAGCATCAGTTCACAAAGCAGCAATGACGGGGCAAACGGTGCGTAGTGCGGATCGTAACCTGACTTCAAAATATAGAGCTTATTGTGGACAAGAAGAGCGACCTGCACGGCGATCCGTTTTCCCTCAATGACCAGGAAATGCAGTTGCAGCCAGCCGCCCTCAGCCGCCCTGCTCAGGAGGGTACGGTAGAACAATAGTCGATCGGGCTGGCTCATGATCGCGGTGCCGCCTTTGCCTTTCCAGGCAGCGGCCTCCAGCAAAAACGCTTCGTTCAAGCTGCTGTTCAGATTCTGGCCTCCTGTGACGATCTCGTGCGCCACATCACCGATTCGATGCAATCCCTTGGCACGGCCACGCATATTAGACAGATGCTTTTTGGACAACGTCTTGGTGTAGCTCTCCCAGGACTTGTTGATCGGAATATAAGGGCCGTCGGATGAATGCCATTGACCGAAAAGAAACTTGTCTTCGAACGCCCAAAAGCGCAAGTACTCCGCTGCACGGGCGCCTTCGGGAATTTGCCGCAGTTCCAACATGTCCCAACTGTCCGCCTGTGCCGCCAGAAACTTCCAAACGCTTCGGCAGGCTTCTTTCGCACGCCTGGTCAAAATAAAATCAAACCGCTCGGTGTATACATTGGCGATTCCGCGCAACCGCCGGACGGGCCAACCATATATCCTCGCATGGTCGAACATGAGTGGTGCGATCGCAATGGGATCGCTTCCCTCCTTCACGATCACAATATGCAACCGGCCGCTCGGCTTGAACGATTCCCACCATGTCCGCACCCATTCATGCCGGAGGAAGGGGTGATCGATCCGGGCTTCATCGACCAACCGGTTCCACACCGGTCCCATCCGCAGGAAGGTCTCGTCATCCTGAACCAGTTCGATGCTTAGGGGGACAGAACTCACCTCACTGTGCGTGATCGCCTCCACGATCCGGCCATTGCGAGATGCATCGTCCGCTACCTCCGGAACGACTGCCGTGGTGTTCATGACAGGTCCCTCCTCTTGCCAGGGATCACCCGGCGCCAGCGCATGAAATCTTTAAGAAGAGATAGCAAGTATTTTTCCTATCGATCAGGGCCATCCAGCAGTGGCGTCGCAGAAGCGGCCGAGCTCGTAGAATCCACACATCCATCCGTGAAACTGAGCAAGGGGTGTATCTGGTGCCTCCTTAGGATGAAGCTGCGACCGAAAAGGCCTTCTTCGTCGTCCGATCGGCATAGTCTCGAGCATTGGCCTCGGATGCCAGCCCTCGGGACGATGGTTCGAGCGCGATCCGCAGATCGACGACTTGTCGAGCAACATACCGAATCTGCTCTTCGCGGACGTCTTGATGGATCGGCAGTTCGAGCACATGACGCCGCAAAAATTTTGCGCCCGATCCTTCGTAGGATGCCGACAGCGGATCTCCTTCATTCCACAGCTCGGTCGCCATCACACCACGTGTGCGCAAGGCGCGTCCTGCCGTCGGCTTCTCTTTCACCAGAAGCGGATAGAACAAGGGACAGACGCCCGGTTTCAAGTCGAGCCATGGGGCAATGCCCGATGCAGCTAACAGCTCTGCCAGCATCGTAAAATTTTTTCTCCGCTGCGGGCGGATCGCTGCATGCTCCAGATTCCCAAGTAGATAGTTCGACCAGGTGGACATGGCGAAACCGGCCTGGTCGGGATTGAATCCGACATTTCCGACCGGCACTCGTTCCACGTTGAGCACGTTTAACAGCGCACCGATCTCGCGCTTCGCGGCGGAGAGTGCTGCCCCGACACGTGGCGCGCTGCTCCGCAAGCGCTCCATCCACAATTCGACCGCTTGTCCCACCTCAAATGCCCGACCGATCCTCCGCAGCGGTTGGTGATCCAGTTCCACGAAGGGGTCACGGTTCTGCACCAGCAGACCACCGTCGATGACAGGCAAG
>Ga0114129_10010222_pt1 | contig 13384 bp, 11 predicted proteins | sample RhiMetdeltSRZDD1_FD_80071 | JGI IMG/M metagenome (GOLD analysis project Ga0114129, IMG submission 80071) | Populus rhizosphere microbial communities from Tennessee, USA - Rhizosphere MetaG P. deltoides SRZDD1 (version 2) (version 2) | ecosystem: Host-associated > Plants > Roots > Rhizosphere >...
CCCGGTCCCGGTCGCTCGCTGGTCGGGCCGTGCGCCCGGGGGTGCGGCGGAGGAACCTCCCGCGCCTGGGCCGTTGGCCGCCGACCGCCTGGCACCCTTCGGTGCCGTGCCCGCGGGCGGCGGGGCTGACGCGCGCCGGCCCGGCGGCCCGGTCGCGGGTCGTCCCGATCCGGGACTGCGCGCCCCGGCGTAGCCGCTGATGCTGCCGATCTGGGTCGACCCGCCCTTCGGGGGGCCGCCTGCCCCGGGATCGTTTCTCGCCCGGTCGTCTCTTCCTGGCCGGTCTTTGCCTGGCCGGTCTTTGCCTGGCCGGTCCTTGCCTGGCCGGTCCTTGCCGGGCCCGTCTTTGCCGGGGCGGTCTTTACCTGGGCCGTCTTTCGCCGAGTCGTCCTGCCCCGGCCCGTCGTCGGCCCGGAGAGCCCTCGCCGGGCCGACCGCCGGGGCATCTGCGTGGTCCGGCTGTGCCGCGCCGGCTCCGGCCGCCACGTTCCAGGCGGCCGTCGCCTCATAGCTGCCGTTGGCGAAACCGGTCTGGGCATCGGGCGGCCACGGGCCGGGCCGTGGGATCCCGGCCTGGCCACCGGCCATCGCGGGGGCACCAGCGCCTGAGGGGGCCGACCAGCCGGGCTGGTGGCCAACGGACGGCGTATCCGCCTCGCCGAAGATCTCTCTCCGGCGCAGCGCAACCCCGACCGCCAGCAGCACCGTGGCGAGGACGCTGACCCCGATCGATAGATAGACGAGTGTCAGGCTGGTGGCGAGAACCCCCGTGATGAGCACCACTATCGCACCGGCGACGAGGATAGCGCTGAACCTGATCACTAGCGCCCTCCACGTGCCAGGCAGAAGCTGCCGGGCAGCAGGCTAACGGCGGTCGTGCGGGGGGTTGTCAGTCGGGTGGTATCCGCCAGGGTGTCCGGCAGGCTCCGGCGAGCCGACGTACGCGCCGGTCACGGCCGGCTGCCCGTTGCGGGAGTCCATCCGCATGCCTGCGCCCACCGAGGACGGCGATCCGGGCATAGCGGGGAACGTGCCGCTGTCGGTGGCACCCGCCTCAAGGTCGCGCAGCTGGCCCTCCAGGTACGCCTTGAGCCTGCTGCGGTACTCCCGCTCGAAGGCACGCAGGTCGTCCACGCGCCGTTCCAGCTCCTCGCGCTGCTGCACCAAAGAGCCCATGGCCTGGCGGTGACGCTCCTGGGCGTCGCGCTCGAGGCTCTCGGCCCTGGCCCTGGCGTCGCTGGTGATCTGCTCGGCCTGGCGGCGAGCCTTGCCGAGGATATCGTCCGCTTCGCGGCGGGCCCGGCCCAGGGTCTCGTCGGCTTCGCGGCGGGCATCGGCGATCGCCTGATCCGCCGTTTGCTGCGCCAGCGCCAGCACCCGGGCGGCCGTGTCCATGTTGTCCCCGGGCGGCGGGGCCATGCTCATCATGGCGGGCTCGGGATGGCGCTCCGGCTCCGGCATCATCGGCTCGGGAGCCATCGGCTCGGGCTCGTTCAGCGGCGAGTTCAGCGCGGACGCGGCCGACTTCCCTCCCCGCAAGCACTCAGCCAGCTTCGCCCGGAGCTCCTCGTTCTCCTGGGTCAGCCGGTCAAGCTCGACCTCGACCTCGTCGAGGAAGGCGTCGACCTCTTCCTCGTCGTATCCGGGCCGGAGCCTGGTGGTACTGAACTGCTTGTTCCGCACATCCGCGGGCGTCAGCGGCATCTCGTCTCCTCGGCGCACTTGGGTGTGTTCCCTATGGGACCGTACCGGATCAGAGCAGCTGTACGGCGTTGATCAGGAGAAGAACAACGAAGAACAGCAGCATGAAGCTGAGGTCCAGGGCAACACTACCGAGCCGGAGCACGGGGATGAACCGACTCAAGAACTTCAAGGGCGGGTCGGTAGCGGTGTAGACGGCCTCCGCGACCACCAGCACCGCACCTCGCGGACGCCACTCGCGGGAGAAGGCCTGAATCCAGCTGAAGATCAGCCGCCCGAGCAAGAGCAGCAGATAAAGCCAGAGCGCATACGTCAGAACGACCTTTACGATGCCCACGGCGCTGCCCTGCCCCCACAGCCAGCCGCGGGGCGACCGCTGCGGGGTCGCCGTGCTGTGTTATCCGTCACGCGGTGCCTAACTTTGGTTGAAGAACCCTCGTTCCGCCATCCGCGCCTTGTCCTCGGCCGTGACCTCGATGTTCGCCGGCGACAGCAGGAATACCTTGTTTGTCACCCGCTCGATGCTGCCTCGGAGGCCGAAGATCAGGCCCGCTGCGAAGTCGACGAGGCGCTTGGCGTCGCTGTCGACCATTTCAGTCAGGTTCATGATCACCGGAGTGCCCTCGCGGAAGTGCTCCCCGATCGTACGAGCCTCATTGTATGTCCGCGGGTGCAGCGTCGTGATGCGAGTGAGGTCAGGGGCATGCATCGTTGTCCCCGCCAGGTGTGCGGCACCGGTATCCAGGTCGCCTGGCAGCGGGTCCGCCTGCTCCATACCGACGGCGGGCGGGTCCTCTGCCTGGTCCGCGTACCCGCTGTCCTCCTCGTAGGAGTCATAGCCGTCGTCGTAGCGCCGGTCGTCCTCGACAAGGCCGAGGTAGACCGCCATCTTGTGCATCGCGCCGGCCATCCGTCCGTCCTCCGTGATCCCACTCGCGCGCTCGCTGCGACGGACACTACCGGACGAACCGCGGCCGATCGCCGAGCAACGCCGTACCGACACGCACGTGTGTCGCACCAACAGCGATGGCCGCCTCCATGTCCCCGCTCATCCCGGCCGAGATCATCCGCGCCTCCGGCCGGATCTCGCGCACCGCAGCGGCGGCGGCGGGGAGCGGCGCGAACGCTTGCACGGGCGGCACTCCCAGCGGCGCGATCGCCATCACGCCGCCCAGGAGCAGGCTCCCCTCGGCGGCGACCGCCGCGGCGAGTTCCGGAACCTCCCCCGGCACGGCGCCCCCGTGGCCGGGGTCGGCATCGAGGCTCACCTGGACCAGGCAGGTGATCACCCGGCCCGCCTTGCGAGCCTGCTCCCCCAGGGCGCGCACCAGCCGCAACCGGTCCACCGAATGGACAATTCGTGCATAACGCACCACGCTGGCGGCCTTGTTGGTCTGCAACTGCCCCACGAAATGCCACGTCAGCCCCGGTGCGAGGTCGGCACACGCGGCGGCCTTCGGAGCGGCTTCCTGATCCCGGTTCTCCCCCACATCGTGCACTCCCAGCTCGTACAGCAGGCGCACGTCCGACGCCGGGAAGGTCTTGGTGACCGCGACCAGCGTCACCTCCCCCGGATCGCGCCCCACCGCCACGCAAGCAGCCGCAATCCGCCCCCGAACAACCTCCAGCCGACTGCTCAGCTCCCCCCTCCGGCTCCCAGCCGCCAACTGCTCCTCGCCCCTCACCGCCACATCATCGCGCCCGCTTCCTCACATGCCGAATCGACCCCCAGGGGAGGCGCCCGCGTCAGACACGACCTACTTCAGGAAGTCGGGCACGTCCAACTCGTCATCCTCTTCGAAGATGACGCTGCGGCGGCGCGTGGTGGCGGCGTCGAAGACCCGGGCCGCCGACGCGGTGTCGGGGCGCTGCCGCGCCGGCTCGTGGGCCCCCCGCAGCGAGGGAGCGCCGTCCGTGTCGCCTGCCTCCCCCGCTGGCGCCGAGGCTGGCGGCACCCCGGAACCGTCCGGCGGCGGGTCCAGATGCGCACCTGAGGCGGTTACCGCGGCCCCGGGGCGGGCCGCCCCGTTGTCCCCGGCCCCGTTGCCCCCGGCCACTCCGCCTCCTGCGACTGCCGCGCCCGCCAAGGGGTCAGCCAGCCGACGATCGCCCGCCAGAGGGTCAGCCAGCTCCCCAGCACCCGCCGACGGCTCGTCCGGAAAGGGGCTGGGGTGGAACGCGATGCCGCTGGCACCCGCGACCGCGGCCTGGCTGTTGCCTGACCGTGCCAGCCGGGCATGCCTGTTGTTCGCCTCGTCGAATCCGGCGGCGATGACCGTGACCCGCACCTCGTCACCAAGCGCATCATCGATGACCGCGCCGAAGATGATGTTGGCCTCGGACGCCGCCGAGTTGGCGACGAGCTGCGCGGCCTCGTTGATCTCGAACAGGCCGAGGTCGCTGCCACCCTGGATGGACAGCAGCACCCCGTGAGCCCCGTCGATGCTCGCCTCCAGCAGGGGGCTGGAGATGGCCATCTCGGCGGCTGCCACCGACCGGTCATCGCCGCGCGCCGAGCCGATTCCCATCAGCGCGGAGCCCGCGCCCGACATCACGGACTTCACGTCCGCGAAGTCCAGGTTGATAAGGCCCGGGGTGGTGATCAGGTCGGTGATTCCCTGCACACCGGAGAGCAGCACCTGGTCGGCTGCCTTGAAAGCCTCGAGCACGCTGACCTGGCGGTCGGAGATGGACAGCAGCCGGTCGTTCGGGATCACGATGAGCGTGTCCACCTCGCCGCGCAGCCGCTCGATGCCCAGTTCGGCCTGGGCCGCGCGGCGCTTGCCTTCGAAACCGAACGGGCGGGTGACCACGCCGATCGTGAGCGCGCCGAGCGACCTGGCCACGTTCGCGACGACCGGTGCCCCTCCCGTGCCCGTCCCGCCACCTTCACCGGCGGTGACGAAGACCATGTCGGCGCCCTTGAGGACCTCCTCGATCTCTTCACGGTGGTCTTCCGCCGCGCGGTTGCCAACCTCAGGGTTGGCGCCGGCGCCCAGCCCGCGGGTGAGCTCGCGCCCGACATCGAGCTTGACGTCCGCGTCGCTCATGAGCAGCGCCTGTGCGTCCGTGTTGATCGCGATGAACTCAACGCCCTTGAGCCCCTCTTCGATCATCCGGTTCACGGCATTGACGCCGCCCCCTCCGATACCGACGACCTTGATGACCGCCAAATAGTTCTGCGGTGCTGCCACGAGGAGGGCCCTTTCCGCTCGTTTGCCTCTATCGTGTTCCCGCCCACCGCTTAAACGACCGGTGAATCCGCCTAACCGGGAATTCCACCGTGTCAGCGGCCTGCCGACGTGCACCCCCATCGCATCGGCCGGGCATTTCCCGCGATTTCCAGTGAGTCAAAAACCCTCACTCTCTACTTGAGATTTAACGTTGTGCTAGGCTGGCGATTGATACGGACAGTAGGGTTGCCCGGAACCAGGGTCAACTCGCCACGCGTGAACCTCTTCCGGTGTTTCGCTGCCCGGGTTCCGTTCATGATCTTGGGCTGGATGCACACCCGGCTAAAAGAGCTAACCCTCAGTCACGGCGGTGCCCGGTGCGCTGACGTCGTAGGTGCGGGCGTGCGTGCGCATCAGCAGGGTCAGCTCTTTCGCTTTCTCCCCCGGCCGCGAAGTGTCGCCCCAGACGATCACCACTCCATTCGCGAGCCGCAGGGTCACATCCGATGGAGTGGCAGCGCTCACCAAGCGCACCTGCCGGGTGATCTGCGGCGGCAAATCGCGCAGGACCGCCGCGGCGGCCCGGGCCAGCGGGCTGTCCCGCAGGGACGGCACCCCGCCGGGCCCGTTGGACCAGTCACCGCCAGTACCGCCACCCACATCGCTCACACCAGTCCCGGTGGCCGGGCTGAGCAGGGGCAGTCCCGGCGGGCGGTGGTCCGAGTCCCGCACGTCGACGCCAAACGCGTCCACGAGCGCATAACCGCCGGGCACAGCGACCGCGAAGACCGGCGTGCGGAGCCGGACCGAGATCACGACCGTGTTCGGCCAGTGCCTGCTGACCTGCGCGGACTCGACCTGGCGGATCCCGCCGACCCGGTGCGCCACGGCGGAGGTGTCGACCCGGATGAGTGGCAGGCCGCGCCGGATATGCGCGGCGGCGAGCACTTCCGCCCGCGAGACCATGGGGCCCGTGCCGGTGACCTGGACCGAGCGGACGACCAGGAACCGCGATCCCAGCAGCGCCCAGGCCACCCCGGCGACGATCGCGATGACCGCCACGCCGAAGAACGCGGCCTTCCACCCCACCCGCCGCTGGCCGCGCGGGCCCGGCCGGCGGCTACGGGGCGCGAAGCCGCTCATCCCGGCGTACCCGCGCGGGCCCGCAGCGCCGCCACGATCAGCGGGCCCTGGGCCGTCACATCGCCCGCGCCCATGGTCAGGATCAGGTCCCCCGGCCTGACGGTGTCCGCCACCGTCCCGGGCACGGCCGCGGCGTCGGGCAGGAAGACCGCCCGGCCGCCGGGCACCGCGCGGGCCACCAGTTCCCCGGTCACGCCGGGTTCGGGATCCTCGCGGGCCGCGTAGACGTCGAGCACGAACACCTCGTCGGCCAGGCCGAGGGCGGCGCCGAACTCGCTGGCGAAGATCCGGGTGCGGCTGAACAGGTGGGGCTGGAAGACGGCGATGACCCGCCCGCCGGGCGCGATGTCCCGTGCCGCCCGCAGGTCGGCGGCGACCTCGGTCGGGTGATGGGCGTAGCTGTCGAGCACGGTGATCCCGCCTGCCTCGCCCTTGGGCTCCATCCGCCGCCGGGTACCCCGGTAGGCGGCCAGCCCGCTGGCGGCCTGCCCGGCCCGCACCGAGGGCAGCCCGAGCTCGAGCACGGCGGCGTAGGCGGCGGCCGCGTTCAGCGCGTTGTGGCGGCCGGGGACGCCCACCTCCAGCCGTTCCGGCGCCACCTGCCCCGGCCCGCCCGGCCCGGACCTGAGCGCGCCGCGAACCTCCAGGCTCACGCTCATGCCACGCGGGACCACCGATGTGATCCGGTAGTCGGCGTCGTCCGCCTCGCCGTAGGTGCGCACCCGGATCGGGAGCGCTGCGGCGGCCGCGGCCAGCGACCGCGCGCCCGGGTCGTCCGCGCAGGCGACCAGCACACCTCCGGGCACGATCCGCCGGGCGAAGGCGGCGAAGGTCCCCTCGATCTCGGCCAGGCCCGCGTAGTTGTCAAGGTGGTCGGCTTCCACACAGGTGACCACCGCCGCCTCCGGGGACAGCATGAGGAAGGATCCGTCGCTCTCGTCCGCCTCGGCGACGAACACTCCCCCGCTTCCGTCCTCGGCGCCCAGCCCGGTCTCGCTGAGGATGCCGCCGACGACGTAGCCGGGATCGGCGCCGCAATGGCGGAGCGCAGTGGTGATCATGGAGGAGGTGGTGGTCTTGCCATGCGTGCCGGCCACCGCGACCCCGCGCCTGCCCAGCATCAGCGAGGCGAGCGCCGCAGCCCGGTGCAGTACCCGCAGCCCCCGGACGCGCGCCGCCGCGAGCTCGGGGTTGTCCGGGCGGATCGCCGACGACACCACCACCGTGTCGGCATCGGCCAGGTTCGCTGCCGCGTGCCCCACGTGCACGTCCGCGCCCAGCGCGGCCAGCGAGGCCAGCAGTTCGCTGCCGGCCGAGTCGCTGCCCGACACCGTCACCCCGCGGGCGATCATGATGCGGGCGATCCCGGACATCCCGGCGCCGCCGATGCCCGTGAAGTGCACCCGCCCGAGGTCAGCCAGCGGCACCGGGGCGACCGGCGTGACAAGTCCCACGTCAGATCACCGGCCCCGGCCGACGCCCGTCATCTGTGCTCCCGCATCACGTCCAGCACCTCGGCGGCCAGCCATTCGCCGCTCTCCCTGGCACCCATGTCGGCGGCCGACTGCGACATCGCCGCCACGAGGTCGGGGTCGAGCAGGATCGGCACCAGCATGTCGCGGATCCATGCCGGGGACAGGTCCGCGTCGCTGACCATGAGCCCGCCGCCGGCCCGCACGATGGGCAGCGCGTTCAGCCGCTGCTCGCCGTTGCCGTGCGGCAGCGGCACATACGCGGCAGGCAGGCCCACGGCCGTGAGCTCGGCACAGGTCATGGCCCCGCTCCGGCACAGCGCGAAATCCGCGGCGGCGTAGGCGAGGTCCATCCGGTCCAGATACGGCAGCGTGATGTAGGGCGGGCCAATGGCGGGCATGTCCACCTGCAGGCCGCTGCGCGGGCCGAGGATGTGCAGCACCTGGATGCCGGCGCCACGGATCCAGTCGGCCGCATCCAGCACCGCCAGGTTCAGCGAGCGGGCGCCCTGTGATCCGCCGGTGACCAGCAGCACCGGCAGGTCGGGCCGCAGCCCGAGGTGAGCGCGCGCCTTGTCCGCCAGGGCCAGCCGGTCCAGGCCGGCGGTCTCCTGCCGGAGCGGCATGCCGATGGCGGTGGCGTGCGCCAGTTTGGTGTCGGGGCTGGCGGCGAACACGTGGCGGGTGAACGTGGCACCCAGCCGGTTGGCGACGCCCGGGCGGACGTTCGCCTCGTGCACGACGATCGGCACATGGCGGCGCCGGGCAGCCAGGTAGGCGGACGCGGCCACATACCCGCCGAACCCGACCAGCACCCGCGCCCGGGTCCGGTCGAGCACCTTCGCCGCGGCCCCGACCGCATCGGCAAGCCTGCCGGGCACCGACAGCAATTCCGGGGTCAGGGACCGCGGCAGCGGGACGGCGGGGATCAGCACGAGGTCGTATCCGCGCATCGGGACGAGCCGGGTTTCCAGGCCGCGCTCGGTGCCCAGGCAGGTGATGCCGATGCCGGGCTCGGCCCGCCGCAGGGCGTCGGCGAGCGCCAGGGCAGGCTCGATGTGACCGGCGGTACCACCTCCCGCGAGTACCACGCTCATCGCCGGGCCTCCTCGTCCGCGGGCTGCGTGCGACCGGATCGCCAGCCGGTCCGCGGCAGGCACCGGGCCCGGTCCGGCCGGCGCGGCGCTCGGCAGGGCCGCCCAGGCGCTGACTGCCGGGCTCACTCACGCCGACGGTCCAGGCCCAGCCAGCTTAGGACGCGACGCGCCGCGCCGGGGTCGGCTGCGGCAAGCGCCTCGCGCGCCCCGGGCTCGCGTTTGGCGAATGACATCAGCATGCCGAGCGCCAGCATCGTCACCAGCAGCGAGGACAGCCCGGACGACACCAGCGGCAGCGGCACGCCGGTGATGGGCAGCAGGTCGAGCACAGCGCCGATGTTGACGAGGGCCTGGCCCACGATCCAGGCGGTCGCGCCGGCCGCTGCGAGACGGACAAAGGTGTCCTGCGCCCGGCGGGCGATCCGCATCCCGGCGAACGCCAGGCCCCCGTAGAGCAGCGAGACGCACAGCGTGCCGACCAGACCCAGCTCCTCCCCCAGGATGGCGAAGATGAAGTCGGTCGTGTCGTTCGGCACGTAACCCCACTTCTGCCTGCTGGCGCCGAGCCCGACGCCGAACAGGCCGCCGGACCCGACCGCCCATTTCCCCTGGATGCTCTGCATGTCGACGCCGTTCGGGCCGCCCTGTGGATGCAGGAACAGGGTGAGCCGGTGGAACCGGTACCCGGCGACGACGATCAGGATCAGCAGGACCAGGCCGATCATGCCCAGGACGCCCGCGTACAGCCGGAGCGGCGTCCCGATCACCCACAGCAGCGCCAGGAAGATCACCAGCAGCAGGAACGTGGTGCCCAGGTCGTCGCCGAGCATCACGAGCATGCACAGGATGCCGGCCCCGGGCAGCAGCGGGATGAGCAGGTGCCGCCAGTCGTCGAGCTGCCCGAGCTTGCTCTTGCGGGCGAGCAGGTCCGCGCCCCAGAGCAGGAACGCCAGCTTGGCCAGCTCGGAGGGCTGGACCGGGATCGGACCGACCTCCAGGTACCGGGTAGCGCCACCGGAGGTCACACCGATCAGCGGGACCAGCAGCAGGCCCACGATGGCGACGAACATCAGCGGGTAGGCGGCGGCACGGAACGCACGAGGCGAGGTCCGGGCCGCCAGCCACATGCAGGGCACGCCCAGCACCACCCCCAGCAGCTGGTGCTGGAAGCCGGCGTAGGGAGAAGCGCCCTCGGCGAGCTGGGAGGCCGACGAGGTGGACAGCACCATCACCAGCCCGAGCGCGAGCAGCAGGGTGGTGATGCCGATGATCAGGTAGTAGGACGTCAGCGGCCGGCGCAGCGCGGCGAGCAGGCCCACAGGCTGGTCGTGGTCCGTGGCGGCCGCCCGGCCCGCCCGCCCGGCCACGGCAGGCCTGGCCGCCTGCCCGGCTCGCTCCATCCCCCCAGTTTCCGGGCTGACCACCGCCATCGGCGGGACATCGGCCGCGTGTCGCGCTACTTGGGCATCCATTCGACGTAGAAGATGCCCAGGCCGAGCGCAACGAACAGGCCGCAGATGAGCCAGAACCGGATCACGATGGTGGTTTCCGCCCAGCCGAGCAGCTCGAAATGGTGCTGCAGCGGCGCCATCCGGAAGACCCGGCGGCCGGTCAGCTTGAACGAGCCCACCTGGATGATGACCGACAGCGCGATCACCACGTACAGCCCGCCCAGGATGGCCAGCAGCAGCTGGGTCTTGGTGCACACGGCCAGGCCCGCCAGCACCCCGCCCAGGGCGAGCGAGCCGGTGTCGCCCATGAAGATGCGGGCCGGCGGCGCGTTCCACCACAAGAACCCGAAGCAGGCGCCCAGCACGGCTGCGGCGACCACCGCGAGATCGAGCGGGTCGCGCACCGGGTAGCAGCGCGGGGCCAGGAACGCGGTGCAGTCGTTGCGCAGCTGCCAGTTCCCGATCAGCACATAGGCCGCGAGCACCAGGCAGGCCGATCCGGTCGCCAGCCCATCCAGCCCATCGGTCAGGTTCACCGCGTTCGAGGTGCCCGCGATCAAGATGACGATCCACAGCACGAACGGGGCCAGGCCCAGTGCCGGGCCGAAATCTCGCAGGAACGACAGGTGCGCGTCGGCCGGGGTGATATCGAACCCGTCGGCGAACCGCGGCAGCACCACCAGTGCGGCGAACACAGCGCCCACCACCGCCTGCCCCGCCAGCTTGGCGCTGCTGCGCAGGCCCAGGCTCCGCTGCTTGTAAATCTTGATGAAGTCGTCGATGAACCCGACCACGCCCAGCCCGGTCATCAACATCATCACCAGCAGGCCCGAGATCGACGGCACCTGCCCCGTCGCCACGTTGCCGGCGAAGTACCCCGCCAGCGAGGCGACCACGATCACGGTCCCCCCCATCGTCGGCGTGCCGCGCTTGGTCGCGTGCCCCGCCGGCCCCTCCTCCCTGATCAGCTGGCCATAACCGCGCCTGCTGAACACCCTGATCGCCAGCGGCGTGCCGAACAACGCGAGCAGCAGGGACAGGCCGCCGGCGACGAGGATGGTCTTCACTGGGCGGCCTCTCCGGTCAGCGCCAGCGCGACGCGCTCCAGCCCGGCCGAGTGGGACGCCTTGACCAGCACCACGTCACCCGGGGTAAGCCGGGCAGCGAGTGCTTCGACCGCGCTGGCCGCATCGGGCACCCCGAGCAGCTCCCCGTGCCAGGAACCCTCGGCCTTGGCCCCCGTGAGTATCGGCGCCGCATCCTCCCCGACCACGATGAGGCCGGCGACGCCCGCCCGGGCGGCCAGCCGACCCGCCTCCTCGTGAAACGCACGGGACCGGCTGCCCAGTTCATACATGGGGCCGAGCACCGCGAACGCCCGCCTTCCCCGCGCCATGACGGCAAGCGCCTCGATCGCCGCTGCCATCGCCTCCGGGCTGGCGTTGTAGGCGTCGTTGATCACCGTCACCCCGTCCAGCCGCTGGCTGACCTCCATCCGCCACCTGCTCCGGGCGGTGGCCGCGGACAGGCCGCCGGCGATCTCGGGCAGGCCCAGCCCCAGCTCGCCCGCGAGCGCGGCCGCCGCCAGCGCGTTGGCGACGTTGTGCTCCCCGAACAGCCGCAGCCGCACCGGCGCCGAGCCCGCGGGTGTGACCAGCGTGAATCCGGGCCGGCCGCGGTCGTCGAGCCGGACGTCGGCCGCCCGCACTGCCGCCTGGCGCCCGCGGCCGAACGTCACCACCCTGGCCGCGGTGCGCCCGGCCATGGCCAGCACCCGGGGGTCGTCGGCGTTGAGCAGCGCGACCCCGTCCGCGGGCAGCGCGGCGGGCAGCTCGCCCTTGGCCCGCGCCACCTCCGCCAGGCCGCCGAACTCACCCGCGTGTGCGTGGCCGACACACAGCACGATGCCAAACGATGGCGGCGCGATCTGGCACTGCCGGGCGATATGGCCGGTTCCGCGCGCGGACAGCTCCAGCAGCAGGTACCGGGTGGCGGCCGTGACCCGCAGGATGGTCAGCGGGTGGCCGATCTCGTTGTTGAAGGAGCCGTGCGGGGACACGGTGGGCCCAAGCCGCTCGACCAGCTGGGCCGCCAGGTCCTTGGTGGTCGTCTTCCCGGCCGAGCCGGTGATGCCGACGATCGTCAGGCCGGGCAGCCGGGCCACCACCGCGCTCGCGAGGACGGCCATCGCGGCCGGCACGTCCGGCACGACCAGGGTGGGCGCCGCGGTCGGGCGGGTGCCGAGCACCGCGGCCGCTCCCGCGGCCACGGCGGCCGGGGCGAAATCGTGGCCGTCCACCCGGCTGCCAGGCAGGGCCGCGAACAGTGCGCCGGGCCCGGCGGCCCGCGAGTCGATCACGACCGCGTCCACCTCCGCGGCGGGATCGGCGACCCGGTGCGGGCGGGCGCCGGTGATCTCAGCGATGGCTGCCAGCGAGAGCGGGATCACTCCGGCACCTCCCATGGCAGCGAATCCTCGGCCGGCGGCGCCTGGCCACGGCGACGCGTGATCGCCGCGGCGGCCACCTCGCGGTCGTCGAAGGGGATGACCAGGGAACCGACGTACTGGCCGCGTTCATGTCCCTTGCCCGCCACCACGACCACGTCCTCTTTGCCGGCCATCGCGACAGCCAGGCCGATCGCCGCGGCCCGGTCAGGCTCGATTATGACCCGGGCCCGCCGCTGCTCCGGCACGGTGAGCACTCCGGCTAGCATCTCCGCCAGTATCGCCAGTGGATCCTCCGAGCGCGGATTGTCGCTGGTGAAAATCGCCACATCCGCCAGGCGGGCGCAGGCGGCACCCATCAGCGGTCGCTTGGCCCGGTCCCGGTCACCGCCGCAGCCCAACACGATGCACAGGCGGCCGCCGGTGACCGGCCGGAGCGCACGCAGCACCGCTTCCACCGCTCCTGGCTTGTGAGAATAGTCCACCAAGAGGGTGAAATCCTGGCCCGCCTCGACCCGCTCCAGGCGGCCGGGAACCCCGGGGCAGGCGGCCACCCCGGCGACCGCCGTGGGCAGGTGGACGCCCGCTTCCACCAGGGCGACGACGGCGCCGAGGGCGTTGGCGACGTTGTAGCGCCCGGGCAGGGCCACCGATGCGTCCGCCTCCACCCCGCCCGGGCCGACGATGCGGAACGTGCTGCCGTCCGCCCCCGTCCGTACGTCGGCGGCACGCCAGTCGGCGGCGGGGTCACCCTCGGCGGAGAAGGTCGTGACCGGGATCGGCGTGGTCTCCGCCAGCCGGCGGCCGTAGGCGTCGTCGGTGTTCACCACGCCCACCCGGGTGTAGGCCGGCGTGAACAACGTCGCCTTGGCCGCGAAGTACGCCTCCAGGCTACCGTGAA
>Ga0114129_10010223_pt1 | contig 13384 bp, 15 predicted proteins | sample RhiMetdeltSRZDD1_FD_80071 | JGI IMG/M metagenome (GOLD analysis project Ga0114129, IMG submission 80071) | Populus rhizosphere microbial communities from Tennessee, USA - Rhizosphere MetaG P. deltoides SRZDD1 (version 2) (version 2) | ecosystem: Host-associated > Plants > Roots > Rhizosphere >...
CGGGTTAAACGAAAACCATAGCTTTACGAGCTATGGTTTTTCACATATAGCGGGGGCAGGACTTGAACCTGCGACCTTCGGGTTATGAGCCCGACGAGCTGCCACTGCTCCACCCCGCATCGAAGCCCGCCGATATTACCATACCTGCAATGTGAAGTCAAGCAATACCTGTTAATTTTATGTAATAGTTCATTAGTATATATTTCATAATTTCTATCTTGATAATATTCTGAGTCTGTAGTTTAATCGGCGCTACCTTAAAAATTTCAATGGCTTTGCAAGAAAACTTTTGTTAAGATTTAAGGTATAATGATTTTATAGCGGCGACATCGATATAGTGTAATGATCTTTGGATCCATCTTCACATAATGAAAAAAGTTACGCTTTTGGTCATTGAAGGAAGACATGCAGAAATCCCTTCTTTTGCGACTGACTTGCAAAAGAAGGGATTTGACGTTGTTTTGGCTCAAAACGGAAGTGAAGCTGTTTCACAACTAAAGCAGACCAATCCAAGCCTTGTCATTGTCAATGCTCCTTCACTGAGAAGCACCGGCATTCGAATTTGTTTATCCATTCGCAAAAAAGATTCGAAGATCCCGATCATATTAATTGTGGAAAAAGAAAAGCCAGTGGATAAGGAACTTGCAGATTCAGTTTTGGCGTTGCCTTTTACTGTTCAAAAGCTGGTTAATAGAGTCAAAGCTTTGATGCCTGGCGATGGAAATAATGTTGTCAGTGTTGGCCCCATTCGATTGGATTTGGAAAATCGACGCGTTCGGAGCCTAGGGAAGAATACCAAACTCACACCTAGATTAATTACCCTCCTGCAAATCTTAATGGACAAGCACGGCGAAGTTGTTGAACGGGAAGCCTTATTTAAAAAAGTTTGGGAAACGAATTATACAGGCGACACACGTACACTCGACGTGCATATTTCCTGGTTGAGACGCGCCATCGAACTTGACCCCGATAATCCAAAATTCCTCAAAACGATTCGCGGTGTGGGATATCGCTTAGACGTTTAGTTGATACTGTTTTCCGTTTGCTGTTACTAGTCGGATACATATGTTGTTTCCGGCTTTTATTTTTAATTCACAAGGAATACTCCCGGTTCGTACGGGACGTTTGGCTTGCACCGCGCTTTTGAAGGTAATTCCATCCCAATTTGGATCCACCTCCCAGTAATCCAGATCAAGATTGGTTTCAAGAGAAATTGTTGCATCGAATAGGTGCGCTCTTATAGATTTGGGAGCAGGCAAAATTGAAAACTCGAAATCAGCATCATGCTCAAGGGAGAAAGGCTTCGGGAAATCGGTCAGCCGGTTACGGGAAGTATGAAGCGCATGGAACATTTCATCGCAAGCAATATAATTACGTCCATGCTTTGCTGCCACGAACGGTGTGGTTCCAGATCCACAAAAGAAATCGGCAACCATATCTCCAGGATTCGAAGATGCCAAAATAATTCTTTCCAGCAAAGCGCTGGGTTTTTGAGTTGGGTAACCAGTGCGCTCGTTATGTAAGCGTGCTATTACAGGAAAATACCACCAATCTTCGGGAACCTTGCCACGTTCGAGATCAGGCACTTTTCCAAACCCCGCTTTGAGGGACGATGTAAACGTTTTGACGGTATTCTCATTATAAGGTTCGCGGATATCGTCAACATTGAAAGTATAACCTTCACCTTTGACGTAAGCCAAAATAGTATCATGCTTACGATTGAATGCCCGTCTAATTGGCGAGGGTCCATGATATGTCCAGATAATTTCATTGAGCAAATGATCCGCACCAAAGATTTCATCAAGCAGCAGGCGTGCATACGCATCGGCATGCCAATCGAGGTGAAGATAAAGTGTGCCGTTTGATGAAAGCAATCGATGGATTATTGAGAGGCGTTGGTAGAGGAAATCAAGATAAGAATCAAGATTATCCCAATGATCGTGATAACCCTCTCCTAATTTCCACTTATCAGGCTTGCGGGAATCTTCTCCCCGCCCAATACGCGCGGGATATTTATGATTTGTAAAAAAGGGTGGATCTACATAAATTAAACTAATGCGGCCCTCCCATTCTTGGAGAAGGGCCATCATAATGGACAAATTGTCTCCAAAAATTAAACGATTATCTGCATTTAGCTCCGGATAACCACATCCATTTGGGTAAATAATAGAATCTTTAATTATGGAAGCAGGTGAAGTTTGTGCCAGTTTTTTTCCCGACCAAGTTAATTCAGGCATATTAATAATGAATTTGCACAAGTGTGCCGTAACCGCGATTTGTATACTTGCCTATCTCATGTTTTGGAAGCGCCCAACGGAACAACCATTTCGCATCCTCTGTACGCATATTGATACAGCCATGGCTCATAGGCACACCAAAATTATCATGCCAATATGTACCGTGGAATGCATGTCCCTGCGCTGTAAAGAAGCATGTCCAGGGAACGCCCGGAAGTTCATAATCATCCGCGTCCGCAAATAGATTTCCATTGCCCATATGTTTGGCGGGATCTTTTTCAAGAATACGGAAATCACCTTGTGGCGTTTTGGTCGAGAGCCCATCCTTGCCACGCGGACCGTTTGGGATGCCTGAAGAGACGTTCGTCTTGAGTACTTGCTTGTCATTCTCGTAGGCCAACAATGTCTGCATCGTCAAATTAACTTCAATACGCTTCTTCTCAAGGGGGATATCCGGAGTTATTGGGGCTAATTCCTCGAATGGAATGGGACGTACATGTAGCGGGTCAACATAATATAAACCGGCCAAATCGTCATTGACGCGATACCATGGTTCACCGTTTGGACCTGCCTCGATCGCCTCTACCAAATGAACGGATCCATAATACAAACGGAAGCCAAGTTTTTGCCAGCCATAGGCTTTGCTGGTTCGCTGGGGTTCGGTAAACGGGACCGTCACTTCGACAGGTCGGCGTAAGCCATCGTCGAGCCCTAGGGAGGGCAAAGTCTCATTGAAGAGAACTTTTACACGCTGTAAGTGGGAGCGGTGAACATATCCACCCCAGACGCGGTACCAAACCGGGTTATGAGCGGGCTCATCAACTGTGACCTCACCATAAACATGCAGTAACTCATCGCGATACCATGTAGAAACAATGGAACTCTTATCTGTTGGTCGACTATAGATGCTTACTGACTTTGTCGCTACACGCACAAGGTCGCTATCATCAAAGTTGTTGAGATTTGAAAATAGTGGCGAGAATGCGAACGACCCAAGGCTCAGGCCTCCCAGCTTAAGGAATTCGCGACGGGACAAGCGCAGCAGTCCTGTGAATAAAGTGGACATAACTTGAAAATTGTAATCGAAAACAACAGTTTTTACTGCTTATCTCATTAATCTCTAAACTTTGGAAACGAGCCTCATGCCGGATTCAAACTGTCAGCCAGGTGGTCAATCTTGATCTTTGATGATCTAGAACGAGGGCTTTTAACGAAACTACCCTCCCGCATAGGAGGGTAGCTGATAACGGATTCAATTGTCGGCTTAGGATTCGACCGCTTCAGGCAACATCCCTTGAAATTTGATCTCAAGTGCCATTGTATGGGCACAGCGTTGATGGGTCATGAAGAATTCGCAGTCGCAGTGAAACACGCCGTTATCAAAAGTCACATGGTGGTTGTTATTATCGCCATGAAAAGTAACATCAAACTTGTTGAATAGGAAACGATTCTGCTCTTCAGCATAGCGCTTGGCCTTTTCTCTTTTTCCGATCATGCCGTAATCCATAGTTTTAGCTCCTTTCAGGGTTGGAAAATAAAAAGCACGCGAAAACGCGCGTGCTTGTCGGCTAACTCAGGATTTCTTTATAGGTATCTGCTCGCATACGACATCTACCTCGATGGTTTCAGTATATTCCGAATCAAAGTGCAAGTCAACAGGAAATTAGTTACTCTTGCCAGATCGTACAGTAATCGTAAGGTTCACTTTAATCTGCTGGCGCGCCTGCGGGAATATGCTCATCTCCATTATATACAAGCAGGAGCGGCCATTTGCGAATAATCAGCCACATGCCAACAATGCAACCGATCCCACCAGTGATAACCGCCAAGGGTGCCCCGAATAGTTGTGCCACCACACCTGCCTCCACCTCGCCCAGTTGCGGACCTCCCTGAAAGAAAATTTGGTTAACGCTAGTCATCCTTCCACGAATATGATCAGGGGTCCGTAATTGGCGGATCGTATTTCGGATAATCGTGCTGACTGAATCAGCGGCTCCGGTGACAGCCAAGGCAAACCACGCTAGGATCAAGGATTTACTCACGCCAAAGACTACTGTAGCGGCGCCGAAGACAACTACCGATCCTAAAAAGATCTGACCCTGCCTCCGAATTTCGGGAAGTTGCGAAACAACCAGCGCGGCGAGGACCGCTCCTACCGATGGTGCAGCAGAAAGCCATCCATACTGCACCACGCCAACATGTAAAATATCACGTGCAATAATCGGCATTAAGGTATTCGCAGATGCGAAAAAGGTCGCGACAAAATCCAGCAGCATCGTAGAGAGAATAATCGGCTTGCTGACAATAAAATTGATGCCTTCTTTGATGGATTCCCAGCTTACTCCCGCGATACGGTCTGTTTTCGTCTGCGCGACAGGACCAATCAGAATCAAAGCAATGATCACTGCCAGATAGGAAATCGCATTAATATAATATACGGCTTGCTGTCCGCCAAAAGCAATTACAAAGCCTGTTACGGCTGGGCCGATGATCGCGCCGGTCTGCCAGGCAATGGAGGTCATACTGAAAGCATTGGGCAGGTCTTTTGCCGGAACCAGGTTTGGCACAAGGGCCTGACGTGCCGGGCCATCAAAAGCAAGAGCAATCGCTTGAAGGGCAGTGAAGGCATAGATAAGCCAGATCGTAATTTGTCCATATTGTGTCAGCAACCCCAGACCGAGGGCAAGAAATCCAGCAAAAAATTGCGTGATGAATAAGATCTTTCGACGGTCGAATGAATCGGCGATCGCGCCGCCAACCAATGAAAAAATTATAATAGGCACAATTCGGGCCAGCCCTACCCCGCCCAGGGCAATGGGTTGATCTGTCAATGTGCGAATGTGCCAGAATAGAGCCCAGATCTGCATTTGCGTTCCAGCAATGGAGAGTAATTGTCCCAACCAGAGATAGAAAAACCGTCTGTTTTTTAAAGAGGGTGGTACATGAATCATTTACAATCCTTTAAATTCTTAGAGAATTAAGGAGAAGTGTCGCCTTCTACTTTTTTAGTTTTTTTGTGTGTAGCTACGTTCCCCAATCTCTTAGATAGAGAAAATCATATCCTACCGTGCGATTACTTAACTTGGCAACTGGCGGCATCATGCGTTTGAATTGGTTGCGCTGGACACGCGTGAGAACCAAATTGACGAATTTCTCATCAAATCCTTCCTCCACGCAATCCCGCGCGCTGAAACGCTGGTCCACCAACAGGTAAAGCAATTTATCCACATTTTCGTATGTGAAGCCCAATTCGCCTTCGTCGGTCTGACCCACCCATAGATCAGCAGAAGGTGGTTTATCAATAATCACTGCTGGAATATTCATCGCTCGGGATAATTGGCGCACTTGCGTTTTATACAAATCGCCGATAGGGTTCAGCGCAGATGCCATGTCGCCCCACATCGTGGTGTAGCCTAAAAGAATTTCTGTTTTATTACTCGTACCAATAGGCAAACCTTTGAATACTTCTGACTGGTCATATAACACGATCATTCGCTGCCGCGCCATGATATTGCCTCTGCGCTGCTTGGATATCTCGGGATCGCGAGCAAAGAGTGGCTCGACCATCTCGGTAATCTCAATCGTTAGACTTGGAATATGAAACTGATCGATCATCAATTGCGCATGTTCCAGGGAATCAGGGGAAGAAGCTCGGTACGGTAGACGTAAAGCCAGTATATTCTCAGGACCCAGCGCTTCAGCAGCCAGCGCACAGGATAACGCGGAATCCAAGCCACCAGAAAGATTGATGATCGCTCTCGTGAATCCCACACGGCTCACTTCGCTTCTGATGAAATTTGTCAGGATCTGATGAGCGACATCTGTGTTTATCGTTAGATCAAATTTCATAAGGGAAGTCACTTGGAAAGAAGTCGATCAAGCTCTTTTTGAACTAAATTTGTGCGTTCATCCCTCAATAGTGGGAGCCGCGCTCGCGTCCGCCGAAGTTGGTTTAGATCCATTTCAACCAGAGTCAATGTTTCCTCAAAATACGGACCCTGCCCGAGTAATTCGCCGTTGGGGTCATTGACTGTTGCCCCGCCCCAAAAAAGCAAACCATCTTCAAAGCCAACTCGATTGCAATGTACAACAAAGGATGTGAACATACTGGCATATGCTTTGCTTACGCGCTCAACCCAGCGCGCAGATTCAAGTTTTTCCTTGTCGGTTAGCCCGCGGCCAGGAGAAGCTGAAGAAAACAACATGATGTCCGCGCCATCCAACCAAAGCAGATATGGCGGAGAAGCGTGCCAGAAATCTTCGCAGATCAATAAACCGGCCCGCCCAAAACGAGTATCGAAGGCGCGAACCGAATCTCCCCACGCGAAGAAGCGTCCCTCATCAAACAATCCATAGGTAGGTAGGTATACTTTATGATGAACATGCAGGACGCGTCCCTGCGAAAGATAGGCAGATGCAATATAAAAGCGGTGACGCGAGTCTTCGTCAACGAATCCAACCACAAGATCCAGATTCTGACTCGCTTCAAGAAGAGTCTTAAAAACGGAATCATCTTCCGTTGGTTTATGAGCTACTGTGGCAACTAGATCCTGTAAGACATATCCTGTTAGAGAAAGTTCGGGGAAAATAACGAGATCAGCTTTTTGTTTTCTAGCTAGTTTGATGTAGTCCAAATGCTTTTCAAGATTGCACTGGACATCGCCAAGTTTTGTGGCAATCTGAGCAAGGGCAAGGTTTAGTTTCATCAACCGAATCTTACCACTAAATATTATCCGATTATGTTCTCAAAACCATCAGCAGTGAATAGCTTGTTTCAGTTCAACAATTTATCCCTCGAGCAGCTTTTTCATGCCATCAAGGACTGTTCTCCAGTTCTTCTCAGAATGCGCTTTTTCCTCTTCAGTAGCATTATTATCCTGAGTGATCGTGACCTCTGTGCTGTTGCCCTTCTCGTTTAATGTGTATGTAACTGTATGATAATTTTCAGGGCTATCGGGAACACCAGAAAGTGGAGACCAATGCGTACTCATCAATAATTTTTCAGGCTCGAGCTTAAGAATTTTGCCTTTATCCTCAAACGCTTTCCCCTCCCATTCACCTTTATAAACGATTGGACTACCTACTTTCCAATCGCTGATCACGTCGGTACCAAAAAGATAATGCTTGATCAAATCAGGCGTTGTAATTGCATCCCATACTTTTGACGCCGGTGCGTGGATCGTGGTTTTTGCTTTAGCTGTAAATTTGTCGTCCATATTCTTCCTTTCGGGTAAATGCCTTTGCTGTCAATGCTAAATTTGACCTCACTCCTTGTCAACGCGCATCATATCTAACAGTTTATTATCCCGCTTCTGCGTCTGCTGCAACAGTTCCATAAGTTCCTGCTTATACTGCACAAACCTCTCAAAAGCCTCACGCACCCTGGGATGAGTCATGGCCTTTTCATTATGTCTGCCCATTGGCAAATCGCGGTACCCAGCCATCTCATATGCTGTGACCGATAATTGCGCAGCGGTTTGCCGGAGGTTCTTTAATAGTTTTTCATAAGCGTCATACTCTGCTCGTGAATTCAGGTCAGTGAGATCGAGCGCTTTTCTATGAGCCTCGAGGTTTCCCGCCATAGCAGAAATCAGTTTGCCAAGTTTCGCAGGCAGGACTGAGTTTTCAGCCAATCCCTTGCCACAAGTTTGTTGTTCAGAATCGTTCATCTACTTTGTCATCTCCGCAAGTTCTTTCACCTTTGGCAAGACGCGACTCCAAATCTCAGCCGACATGTTTCGGTATTTTTCTCCGTCAGGCATAGCCGAAAAATCACCCTGCAAAACATGAAGTATCGTTTTGCTGTTTTTCTCAGAGAACTGGTAGGTAACTCCATCTTCTTCTGTGACAGCTGGCCTTTCCCCTCGAACGTCAAACACGGTGAATCGCAGAAGTTTGCCATAGTCAAGAGCAGTGACATTTCCTTCCACAATTGTTTTGCCCTCTTGGTCCTTCCAAGACACTGGGCTGCCGATCTCCCAATCAGATTCGATTCGTAATGGGGAGCCGCCGCTAAATACAGACGCCCATTCAGATGTAAAGTCACGGTTCGTAAGAACGTCCCAGACTTTTGAAACAGGTGCGTTTATTTTGATTGATTTATCTACAAAAAGCTTGGACATGTTGCCCGCACTTGTCAAAACGATTCCTCATTTCGTTTGTTATGTGTCCTGTTACCACACGAATGGAATCAATCTGTAACGTACCTTCTGACGGTAATCTGTATAGCCCGGTAAATTTTTTGCGAGGAATTTCTCTTCTTCCAAGAGTCTCCAGACAATTGCAGTAAAGAGAAGAAAGACAAAAATGAGTGCCCACCAGGAACCAAGGGCGAGCGGAACACCCAGCAGCATAATAAAAGCACCGGAGTACATAGGATGGCGAATAAGCGCATAGGGTCCAGTTGAGATCACTTTCTGCTCATCCTTCACTTCAATCGTGGCAGAAGTAAACGTATTTTCTCTAAAAACAAGGAAGACGATATAAAGTCCTAGCGCCACCAAAATATCTCCGAGAAGAATAATCATTATGGGGAATCTCGACCAGCCTAAACGATGGTCAATACTCGCGGTAATAAAAGGCAATATGAAAAAGATACCAGCAAGTGCCTGAATAATTTTTTGACTTTTCTGCTGCTCAGCCGCGGGCCCGGCTTTCAAGCGACTCTCAATTAGACTTGGGTCTTTCTTCAAAAAATAGAGTGTAATAAGAAACACTGAAATTGAAAACACCGCTAAGAATAACCAAGCTTGCCAATAGTCCAGTGACCATCCTGGTAAGAAAAGAAAGATGGCAAGCATAACAAGAAGTTGTACGAATCCAAGGAATGCTTGTCCGGTTAAGTTTTTCATTTTTTCATCCATAGGCGATAAATATGAATTCTTACGAAGCAAAACTCAAAACCCCATTTCTTGCCATCAAAATGGCAAATTTCAACAAGCGGGAAGGGAGGGATTCGAACCCTCGGTGGACCGGAGCCCACAACGGTTTTCGAGACCGTCCCATTCAACCACTCTGGCACCTTCCCAGATTGCCCAATAAGCGTGCGGGATTATAACTTAAATTTCTGCACGACTACAATTCTGTAGTCGAATGCAATTCAGGATAATATACCTCGCGCATATCTCGTTCCATTAGTTTTTGCGTGAGCGCTGCGGCAGGCATTTCTTCGCCATGAACAAGAAAAACTTTCTTCACAGAACCTTTGGTGTTCAGCGCGTATTTGGTCAGCAAATCCTGTCCGGCGTGACCGGATAATCCGCCAATTGTTGCGATCTCTGCATTGACAGTATAAGGCTCGCCGAAGATTTTGATCTGTTTCTCCCGGTCTGCCAGGCGACGACCAAGTGTATGAGGCGCCTGCCATGAGACAATACAAATCGTGTTGAGTGGATTTTCAATGTTATTTTTGAGATGATGCAAGATCCGGCCAGTTTCTGCCATCCCAGAAGCAGAGATAATAATCATCGGATCCTTGCGCAGATTCAACGCTTTCGATTCTTCCACGGACTGCACATAAGTCAGCATCTTAAAGTCCAGTGCTGGATGACGTGCCTGCTGAACGAACCAGCGAGTCTCAGGATCAAAACATTCAAGATGCTTTGTGAATACGTTCGAAGCATTGACTGCCAGTGGGCTATCGACAAAAACGGGTACTGGCGACATATGATCCGCATACATCATCATATTGAGATGATAAATAAGCTCTTGTGTTCGCCCCACTGCAAAGGCAGGGATAATCACTTTGCCGCCGCGTTTGATCGTACGCGCGACAATCTCATGAAACTCGTCAAACGCTGCGGTTGGATCATCATGCGGTTTATCCCCATACGTACATTCCATCAACAAATAATCGACATCACTTGGCAAAACAGGATCACGCAACAAAGGCAATTTATAACGACCAATATCTCCTGAAAACCAAAATCGAATCTTTCGTCCCTTTTCCTCAATTTCCAGTGAGATTGCAGCCGAACCAAGGATATGACCCGCCTCGATAAAACGAGCAATTACCCCAGGGATTGGTTCGAAAGGTTGATCATAATCCACGCCTCGCAAAAGGTTAGCGGCCTTTCGTGCATCGACCTCTGTATAAAGTGGCTCGATTAACGCTTCGCGTTCGCCGCGCGCAAGGTGTTTTTTATTGACAAAAGCGGCGTCCGATTCCTGGATGCGACCTGAATCGGCCATCATAATGGTCGCCAGATCCACAGTAGCAGGGACGGCATAGATTGGTCCTTCGTATCCGTGCTTGACGAAATTGGGTAGATTGCCACAATGATCAATATGTGCGTGCGAAAGGATCACAGCATCCACGCCGCGTGGGTCATAAGCGAAGTTCAAATTTCGGATGTAGGTCTCGGATCGTCGACCCTGATACAGCCCACAGTCCAGCAGGAGTCGACGTCCATTAATCTCCAGCAAATGCTGACTTCCCGTCACGGTATGCGCCGCGCCATGAAAATTGATCTGCATCCTACCCTCCCAAAAGCCGGTTTATCTGCTCACCATATTTGACAAATCGCGTCGGCGAGTCATGCATCATCGACTCCAAATCATTGAGACTTTTTGGAGGATTTTCTGCCAGCAAATTTAAGTACATCTTTGGCAGAACAATATCAGACTCCACACTCAATTCCTGTGCAACTTTCTTTCTCCAGTTTTTGAGTTTTTCCATGCGTCTAATCGTCGCATCACTTGGACGTTTTGACTGTTCCCGTTCAACTAGAGGCGCGACACTCCCGCGCTTGATCGCTTCTAAAATTTCACTCCCCCACAATCGGATTTGTTTGGGACTCAACCCGAGGCCCGCAAGGTCAACATCCTTCTCAGGCAGATTGCGGGCGATGTCGATCAGGAGGGCATCAGAGATGACCTTGAACACCGGGCGATTCATCCGCTCGGCAATCTGATCGCGGGAGAGACACAGCTCACTAAGAACTGTCAACTCTCGCGGAGTAATATCCTTGCGCATACTAAAGCGCTTCCATGAACCTCCATTAAGTTTTTCCCTTGGGGTTTCCACTTTGCAAGCGCGGACAAAATCTTCGCGCGCAATTTGCAAGCGATCTTGCTCTTTTAGCTCCGTTTCAAGCACATCGCGCAGCTCGAACAAAAAATGGGTATCAAGCCGAGCATAATCAAGCTGGGCAGGGGACAACGGTCGTACAGCCCAATCCGCCTTTTGATGACGCTTGTCAATTTCGAACTGGAATTTTTCGGCCAGGAGGTTATCCAGTCCTACAAACGGATAACCCAGCACACGTGCAGCATGCATCGTGTCGAATAAACGGGAAATTTGAAAGCCAAAATCGCGCCGCAAACAGATCAGATCATATTCCGCAGCGTGAAAAACCTTTTCAATTTTTGGATTGCTGAATATCGGGCCAAGGGAACTCAAATCATCAAGGGCAAGCGGATCTATAACATAGTCTTTTCGCGGCGTTGTAAATTGGATTAGACATACCTGCTCACGATAGGCATGTAAGCTATTCGATTCTGTATCAACGGCAATGCGAGCCTGTGCAGAAAGGTCCCCTATCATCTGGTGGAACACATCAGGTTTATCCACCCACACAGGCGGAGGAAGAATTTGATGAAGCATTAGTTTGCATTATATCCCACCTCTAAATTGACAGTTACTTATCCTTTAGTGTAATTTTTTCTCCATGACCAATCCATCCTCCCCGTCGTTGTAGTATCTCTTCCAGATATCAACAGACCGATAGCCCTCTTTTTCATAAAGAGAAATCGCGGGTTCATTGGATAGCCGCACTGTCAATTTCATGCGCGGCAGATTTGTTCTCTCTTCGCAAGCGTGAAGTAATGCGCGTCCAATCCCGCGTCGCTGGTAGCGTGGATCAACCCCGATGGTGGCAACCCAGTTTGCGCCTTCAGAGCGACGCGGGTCACCCGCCACGAATCCGATCATTTCGCCATTCTCCACAGCTTTCAACCGAATTACATCGGGCCAGGTCAAGACAGCGATCAAGTCGAGTAAGGGCCATGCATCCTTCTCGAAGCAGGCATGTTCGAGTCGGTTCAAAGCTCCAAGGTCACGAATACTTGCAGATTGGATTTCCATCAACCAGAGATTTTATCAATAAAAAAAGTAGAAAGTGGAATTTGCTCCACTTTCTACTTTTTGCTTGTTGATATTTTTTCTCTACTTTTTTCCGTCCCCACCAAGGAAATTATTGAGCATACTCGTAAACTCCATTGGGAAAATGTACTTCGTAGATGGACTGGCACCAAGAGACTTGAGTGTTTCAAAGTATTGCAACGTCATCGTTTTCTGGTCCACGGTCTGAGCAGCAGAATAAATTTTTTCCAAAGCGGAAGCAAAACCTTCTGCTTGCAGCAATTGCGACTGTTTGGAGCCTTCTGCCTGTAGAATAGCTGATTGCTTTTGACCTTCCGCGCGCAAAATATTGGATTGCTTTTCTCCTTCAGCCACATTGATCGCAGCCTCGCGCGTACCCGTAGATTCCGTCACGACTGCACGACGGATTCGCTCAGCCGACATCTGACGGTTCATTGCATCCTGAACCTCGCGCGGTGGAATGATCTCGCGGATTTCCACATTGGTTACTTTCACGCCCCAGCGCTCTGTAACTTCATCCAGACGAGTGCGAAGCATGTTGTTGATATGTTCGCGTTCGGAAAGCACATCGTCCAATGGGATACCACCAATTACCGCACGCAATGTCGTCGCTGCGATACCTGCTGCGGCAACCTCAAAGTTACCGACCTGTAAGACAGACTCAGCAGGATCAAGCACTTTATGGTACCAAAGAAAGTCAATCGAAATGGGCGCGTTATCCTTTGTAATTGAGGTTTGATGTGGCACTTCGCGTACCTGTTCGCGCAAGTCCACTTTTACAGCACGATCGATCACCGGGATCAGGAAAACGATACCAGGTCCCTTCGACCCAACACTGCGACCGAGCCGAAACACAACCAATCGTTGATATTCAGGGACGATACGAATCGCGTTGACCAGGAAGATAAATCCAACGACCAGCACTGCACCAACAATACATAAGGCACTGCCACCAAGCAAATTACTCATCGCAAACTCCTTTTCTTATGAAATAATATCAACCATTTTTTTCAACGATCAAAACAAATCCCTCGCGTCGGAGGAC
>Ga0114129_10010225_pt1 | contig 13384 bp, 13 predicted proteins | sample RhiMetdeltSRZDD1_FD_80071 | JGI IMG/M metagenome (GOLD analysis project Ga0114129, IMG submission 80071) | Populus rhizosphere microbial communities from Tennessee, USA - Rhizosphere MetaG P. deltoides SRZDD1 (version 2) (version 2) | ecosystem: Host-associated > Plants > Roots > Rhizosphere >...
CTCCTACGCCGCAAGCAAGGCCGGAGTCGAAATGCTCGCTTTGGCCTACCGCCAGGAGGTGGCACACCTCGGCATCACTGTCGGTCTGGTGCATCCGTCGTGGATCGACACCGACCTCGTCCGAGGAGCCGAGGCGGACATCCCCTCATTCCAGGAGCTTCGCGCGAAGCTGCCGTATCCGGGCAACGTCACCACCAGTGTCGACCGCGCCGCCGCCGCGATCGTCAAAGGACTCATACGCCGGCGTAGCCGCGTGTACGTCCCGCGCGCAGTCGTTGTGGCGAACTGGGCGAAGGGCGCCTTGAACTCGCCCGCGGCGTGGCCGTGGATGAGGCGATTCGCGGCCGAGGTGACCCCAACGCTTGAGCGCGAGGTCGAGGCACTGGGAAGGCATGACCAACTCGCGCCGGGCTCCGAAATCCGCTCCAGCTCAAGCTCGGCGACTAATGCCGCGGCTATCGAGCCCATCGCCCGATAGAGCCCTATTCAGCTCACTTCATCACGACGTCACCCTTTGACGTCCGTTTCGAATAGGCCCTTGCGCGCAGTGCATAACGAAGTTATAGTGCGATATAACAAAGTTATTTGGCCCGGCAACGGGGACGGCGTATCGCCGAGCCACATCCGGTGCTCCAACGCAATCTCTGATGAAAGTGAACAGACATGAAGGCATTCGTCGTCGCGCAATACGGCAAGGACGGTGTCCGCGCCGCCGACGTACCCGAGCCCAAGGTCGGCACCAACGACGTCCTGGTCAAGGTGAGCGCAGCCAGCATCAACCCACTGGACAAGATGGTCCGCAACGGCGAATTCAAGCAGCTCTTGAAATACAAGACCCCGTTCGTGCTCGGCCACGACGTTGCCGGGGTGGTGGTCCAGGTCGGTGCGACCGTACGTGACTTCAAGGTCGGCGACGAGGTTTTCGCCCGGCCACGCGACCTGCGCATCGGAACATTCGCCGAGTACATCGCGATCGACCAAAACGATGTCGCACACAAGCCGGCCTCGCTCACTCTGCACGAAGCCGCCGCCGTCCCCTTGGTCGCGCTGGCCGCATGGCAGATCCTGGTCGAAAAGGCTCAGCTCAAACCGGGGCAAAAGGTCCTCGTCCACGCCGGCGCTGGAGGGCTCGGGTCCACAGTGATCCAGCTCGCCAAGCACCTGGGAGCGCACGTGGCGACCACCACCACCGGCACCACGGAAGGACTCGTCCGCGACCTCGGAGCCGATGAAGTCATCGACTACACCAAGCAGGACTTCTCCCAGATTCTCTCCGGCTACGACCTGGTGCTGGACTCCCTCGGCGGCGAGAACCTCATGAAGTCGCTCACCGTGCTCAAGCCCGGCGGCTTGGCTATCGGTGTCGCCGGCCCACCCGACTCCGGATTCGCCAAGCAGCTCGGCGCCCCCAAGCCCTTCCAGTTTGTGATGTCGTTCCTGAGCCGCAAGGTCCGCAAGGCCGCAAAGAGGCTCGGCGTGCGCTACTCGTTCTTCTTCATGCGGGCCAACGGTTCTCAGCTGAGCAAGCTCGCCGCCCTTTACGACGCGGGTCACCTCCGGCCGGTACTCGATTTCACGTTCGCGTTCGAGCAAACCCTCGACGCACTCACCTACGTCGAAAGCGGCAAGGTCCGGGCGGGCAAGGTCGTCGTCACGCTCGACTGACGTTCTGCGTCCAGGCCACGAAACAAGGGGAAACAATGAGCCAGTACACCGAGCCCAGAAGTGCGAACACTTCGCCAACCATGAGGGTGGACGTTGGCGGGACGCGGTTCGCCTATCGACAGTTCGGGCCGGACACCGGCGTGCCTGTTGTTTTCCTGCACCACTTCACCGCGGTCCTCGACGACTGGGACCCTCGGGTCATCGACGGGATCGCGGCTCAGCGGCGCCTGATCACCTTCGACAACCGCGGTGTCGGCGGAACCGAAGGTCGCACGCCCTCAACGGTTTCGGCCATGGCTGACGATGCCATCGCTTTCATCCGGGCACTCGGCCTCGAACAAGTCGACCTGATGGGGTTCTCTCTCGGCGGGTTCATCTCGCAGGTGATCGCGACGAAACAGCCCGCGCTGGTCCGCAGGATGATCCTCGCGGGCACCGGTCCGGCCGGCGGCGCAGGCGTCGGCAAGTTCTCCAAGCGACTTATCGGCGACGTGACGCACGGGCTACTCACCCTCCAAGACCCTAAGCCTTACCTTTTCTTCACCAGAACGGCCAACGGAAGGGCAGCGGCGACGGCCTACATGGGCCGGCTCAAGGAACGCAGCCACGACCGTGTCAAGCCCACTTCACCTCGGGGAGTCGCAGCGCAGCTCCTTGCGATTCGCCGGTGGGGGGCCCAAGATCCCATGGACCTCGGCGCGATCCAACACCCCGTGCTGGTGGCCAACGGCGAGGATGACCGGATGGTCCCGACGAGCGCCTCATTCGACCTCGCCCACCGTCTGCCGAATGCCTCGCTGCGCATCTACCCCGACGCCGGCCATGGCGGCGTGTTCCAGTGCCACGAGCAGTTCGTGCCGCAGGCGCTGGCGTTCCTCGGGTAACTACTTGAGCCGACTGCGCTTTCGAGGCGCAAGGCGACGGCAGCAATCTATACGGCAGCAATCTATTAGGCCGCCTCGGCGCGTCTCATCGTTTTCGGTGCCGGCGCACGGCGTTGCGTGCCAGGTGCCGGAGCCACGGTCGGATTGGGGCGCCAGTTGCGCAGCCAATCAACGACGGTGACCGCCACTGGGATGAACAACGGAGACAACACCAGAGCAAGGCAGGACAAGCCCGCGAGATATCCAGACATGGTTCGTTGGCCTTTCATTACCGCGTGGAGTGAGTACTTCTCGGGCTGAACCACGGTCAGACCGTGGTGAAGTTGCGCGCCATATCGGCGGCCGCGAATTCACTGACCGCTCGGTCTGCGGCAGTGGACGCTTCGAGGCGCTCGATGAGCGATTCGAGTTCGCGCGCCGGGATCGCGCAGGTCAACTCGTCATCCGGCAAGTTTGTCCGGGTCCGGCTGACAGCGCAGCCCGGGCTGACGGCGACGACGCCGCCATGGGCGAGGGGGACGATCATGCATTGCGGCTTGCGCGCCAGGGTCAGATCCGGGGCCGCGCCGAGCAGGGTCATCAAGGCTGTCGGCGACAGTCTGACCAGCACCACGTTTGGGTCTTGTGCTTCGGACAGCGGTTGATAGGTGATCGAGGAGGGGCGGAACGGCAGCGCGGCGGCGGCCATCAGGTCGGCCTCGCCGACCCAGCCACTGCCCACGAGGGCGGCGGTGTCCGCGCCTGCTGCGGCCAGTTCAAGCGGGATCAGCCCGTGCGTGTAACTGCCGACGCTGCAGTTTGCGTGATCGGGTGCAACGGTATCGAGGCGCTGTTGCTGGGCCGGCGCCCAGAAGCAGCACCCTGCCGGTTGCGCTGCTGGCTTCGCGGCGCCGGCGTCCGGAGGAGCGTCGAAGCTCACCGCTACGGGTGCCTCGGTAAGGCCGAGAAGATCGCGGAGTCGCTTGGCCAAGACGGCGGAAGTGTTCACGGGCATGCCTTTCAGGAGTAGGTCAGGCGGATTTGGTGGGTATCGGCGCCGACGTCGATCGCTACGGCGCCGGCATCTGACCGGCGCCAGGTCTCGCACGCTCTGCCGTCGATGTGCAGCGAGACGTGCGCGCGATCGGGGAGGTTGTCGACGGTGAACGTTGTGGCCGTTCCCCGTCGTGACGGAGTTGCGGCGTAGGTGTCGATCTCGAGTACTCGGCGCTCAATATCGTTGTGAGTACGCCGAATACCGATCAGCGGGTAGTCGATGTCGCACACTGTGGGCTCGGTGTACATGGTGGTGTTCGGAGAGGTGAATACCCGTGACCAGGCACCGGGTGCGGCGCATTCGATCATCATCATCGTTGCGTTGAGCTGGCCTCGCGGCCATGATTCACCTCGGTCGAGCCAGTAGGCGAACCGACTGTTGTCTTTGCCGAAATACCTTGGCTCGAACTGGCTTTCCGATACCGCACGCAGACGCTCCCAGGTGGTGGTGTCGCCGATCTCGCGTGCCATCCACAAGGCGTTAGACAGCATCTGCGGGTCGTCGGCCAGCTGGACGACGGGAACCTTCGGGTTGCTCCAGCCCAGCTGACGCGTCGCCGACTCGTACAGGTCGATGGCGAGTTGCGGGTCCTGCGGATAAAGGTAGTGCAGGAGGCAGAGCGCGCTGTAGGCGTTCAGCGGGCCGGGGAACGCCATCGTCGCGTTCTCGATGGGGTCGTAATACAACGCCACCCAATCGATCCGGCCGCGGCGGTCCCGGCCCATGTAGTGCTTCTTGGCGAACGCGATCCAATCCAGGAACGGCTCGTTGAGCGACGTGTGCAGCAGCGAGTCATAGAGCTTCAGGCCCAGACCGGCCGCGCTCATGCAGAACGGCCAGATCTTGGTGTTTTCGCAATGCGCTCCTTGAGGTCGCGCTGTGAGCTGGTCGGAGATGAACTGCGCGATCCGCTGGTGCGTCCAGGAAAATTGGCGGTTCTGGTAACCGGAAACGTCGAAGGCCACGTGTTGTGTCGGCTGGCCCGACACGTAGTGGCGCATGCTCAACAGCAGGTTGAGCCACCCGCGGTAGAACAGGTTGCCGTCACAGCCGACCGGGTCGGGTTGCAGACCCCACGGTTCGATGCCGTTTCCGGTCCAGCCCGGCAGGGAATAGCGGCCGCGCAGGTGCTCGGGCGCGACCATCAGCCATTCGGGGGGATATTTGTCCACGCCGGGGTCAGGGCCGATCAGGGTGTTCCAATCGATGGCGCCCCAGAATGTCACGTAGCGCCGCGCGATCTCGTCGAGGATGCGGGTGTAGCCCTCGCGCCATGCCGGAGTCGCCTCCAACATCATGGGCAATACGTAACCCACCATGGCGAGGTCAAAGCGCGGGAACGAGCACATGGGGGGCTCGCTGTAGCGATCCCACCACTGATGGGGTTCGCCTTGGTCGGACCAATCGTCGTCGGTGGTCGCCTTGTCCCATAAGAACCTCAGCCAGCCCAGCGATCGGTCGTTGAGTCCGCCTTGGGTCGTCGACGTAACGGATTGCCGCTCGAATGTTGTTGTCATGTCAGGGCTCCAGCATGGGTTCGTCGGTGCAGGCACGGACCGTCGACAACGTCGAGCGCGCTTTCCAGGCACCCGTCCACGTGGGATCTAGCCGTACGACCGCGGGTTCGATGACGATCGTCTCGGCGCCGCACGCGGCGGGATCGTGGGCGATGTACGCGCCGGGGATGCGATGGCGAGGTCCGTCTGGGCGGCCGAGTTTGACGAATTTTCGGGTCAGGCCGTGGAACCACAGCAGCACGAAAGCGCTGCCGTGAAGCTCGACGGTCCCTTCATGGAGGCCGCGAACGATCTTGTCGACCGTCACGGGGGATACGAGCGCGCGCAGCGCTTGCCAACTCGAGTTGATGTGCACTGCGCAATCCGGTGCCGAGGCATGCCCGGAATATGTTGTGGCTCGCCGTAACTGCGCGTCGAACACCCAGTGCCGGGCGACGCGCTCACCGGCGGACAACTCGAAGGTCATTGTTCGCGTGATCTGGGAACGCAGCGACGGCATGTACCGAGATCCCCGCGCGATGCACTGCCCGAGTAACCACAGCAGCGTTCGAAGTGCCGCATCAGCCATCGCTTATCCCTCGGAGACCGTCAGCTCGGTAGATGGGTCGGGACATGTGCGGGTCGGAGGTGTCTGACCAAGAATTCGGTCTGATCGGCCACCAGTTGTTCGAAAGCCTTTCCGACGTAGAAGTCGAAATGTCCTGCGCTATAGAGCCGAACCTCTCCGCGCGGCGCCTGTCGTGCGTAACGCTCCGTCGGCGCAGCAGGTGCGACCGAATCGGTTGTGCTGATACAGATCTGGGTCGGGGCTGCGATGCGCTTGGCGGCCCGGCCGGGCCGATACCGGATCAGGCTCAACAAGCTGCGGGCAGCAGCACGGTTCACCCACTCATAGCCGTGTGGCAGCAGCGCCTGCATCCCTGGCAGCGCATCGGGTGCGGTCATGAGCCCCGGCCGTCCGGGTGCGGCCGCCACGGGGACACAGACCGGATCCTTACCCCGCATCGCTGCCAGCACATCGCGGACCACGAAACCGAAGAGCACCAATGATTCCCGTACGCCGAGCGCGCTCGCAGAAGCCAGCCCATCGGTAAAGGGGCACTGGGCGACGGCGGCGCGCAGTTCTGGATGGCGCGCGGCAACGGCAATGGCGTGGCCTCCGCCCAGCGAACTTCCCCAGACCGCGATCCGGCTGCCGTCGACTTCCGGCAGGCCGGCTGCGAACTCGAGTGCGGCGTCCCAATCGGCTAGCTGCTTGCTCATCCACAACAGCTGGCGTGGCTCGCCGCCGCTATCGCCGAGATGGCGATAGGTGAACACGAGTGCCGCCATTCCGGCGGCGGCGAATCGCCCGGCGTAGGGCGCCAAACCCAGTTCCCGAGTAGCGCCCAGACCGTGCCCCATCACGACGACCGGCACCGGCGCTTCGGATGCGGCGTCTGGCAGGTACAGCCAGGCCGAGCAGAAGGAGTCGCCGGACCAGAATTCGACTGTGCGGCGGTGGAATCCGTTGGTGACCTTGGGTGTCATTTCCTCACAACCTTGCTTGTCGTGCCGATCGCGGCGTTTCCGTGTAGAAGGGCGGCGTCGTATCCGCCGGGCTGATACACCGGCAGCTCGCCGTCTTGTGCGGTGTCGCGCACGTAGCTCAGCATGATTTCCTGGGCCTGCCGTTCTGGCAGCAAGGCCAGGAATTCGGTGCGTTCCAGATGTAGGCCCTCGCTCATCGCCAACGATCCGCCCACGTTCACCGCGCGCTTGATGGCGGCGATCGCTTTGGTTGGTCGGGCGGCCAGATACTTGGCCCGCTCGACTGCCCGGGTAATCAGCTGATCGGCGGGGACGATCTCATCGATCGCCCCGACTGCCAGCGCTTCGTCGGCGGAGAACGGCCTACCTTCCAGAATGGCCACCAGCGCACGATGTGAACCGATGAGCCGAGGCAGGCGCTGGGTTCCACCGGCTCCGGGCGGAAAACCGAGGAGTACCTCGAGATGCCCGATGAAGTAATCGCCTTCGGCCATCAACCGGAGGTCACACGCCCATGAGATCTCTGCACCGAGCCCGAGCGCCGACCCGTTGAGGGCGGCCACGAAGATGGTGGAACTGGTGGTCATCCGTACGAACGTCTGGTGCATGTGGTCGAGCTGGACCGCCCCGGTCAACGGCGTCTTGCCGGCCAGCCAGCGGGTGAGTTTGTTGCGACCGAATTGCCGGGCGATCCGCGCGACCACGCTGGTCACACCACGGCCTACCGGGGGAATGACCGAACCGTCCTCTTGTAACCACTGCAGGTCGGCGTGGCTGATGAAGCGGTGCGGATGCGATCCGGTAAAGACCACAGCGCGGACGTTGGGATCGCGGTCCGCGCGCTCGACGAGGCCGAACAACTCGGGGCCATCCTCACGGTCGAACAGCCCCAGTTCATTGCCGACAAATCGCGCGAGGATCACCCCACCCTCGAGTTCTTCAGTCTGGATACGCCGAGACATGACGTCGCCCTCCTTACCCCCATTGATGCGGCGCAGCCCCCGGGCGCCGCTTGTATAACTTTGTTATAAACTTTGTTATAACGATAGTGTGCTGGGTCACACGACGCAACCCCCGGATTTAGCGGTGGGCGATGGGCCGTGCGCCTGCGAGCGAGTGCACTGCGGTGCTTGTAACCTCGTTCTAGAGGGAAAGCCGGTCTACACAGGAGGTATGCGGCCGCAATGGCGAAACCCCGTAAGGAGTCCGCACCACGACTGGCACCCGAACAGGCCATCGAGCGGTTGGTTGCAGCGGCCACCACGTTGCTCGCCGAAAAGGGTCCGTCCGAGATCAAGGCTCGAGCTGTCGCCGAGGCCGCGCAGGTCTCGACGATTGCGGTGTATTACCACCTCGGCGGACTGCCCGAACTGTTCCAAGCCGTCATCAACAAGGGGTTCCGCGACCTGGGGCAGGCCTTTGTCACCGCGCCGGCGAGCGACGATCCAGTCACCTCACTTTTCTCAATCGCGTTGGCTACCCGGCGATTCGCGCAGAACAATCCGCACCTCTATGACTTGATGTTCGGGCTCTCCACACGGGGAAGTTATCGACCACTGCAGGCGGCACGTTCCGGCGCAGGAGCCCGATCGGAGGAGTTTCAGACCGCGTATGCGCATTTGGTCCAGGGATGTGTGCGGCTCGTGGAAAGCGGTCGCGTCCGCCGCGACGAGGATCCCGAGGCCATCGCGCCCCAACTGTGGAGCGCCGTGCACGGCTTCGTCACCCTGGAATTGGGGGATCACTTCGCCCAATTCGAGGATCCGGTCCGTGAGGTACTGGAACCGATGATGGTTAACTTGACAGTCGGACTGGGCGACACCCGGGAGTTGTGCCAGGCCTCACACACCGTTGCGTTGTATGCCTCGCGCGCGGTGAGCGCTGAGCCAGTGTGAGCTATCCGCTGGAGAGCACTTCCCCGAGTTCGTGCTTGTGGCGCTCCAGCCAAGCCGATTCCTCGCCGGGAGCGGGCATGATCAGCCCGGCTTCCATGATCGACGTCGGATCGACCTCGTTGAGTCCGATCAACAGGCTGCGAGCGTCTTGCCCGGTTATCGCAATCCACGCTTCGGAGAGCTGAGTCAGAAGTTCGGCTCGCGTTGCACGGTCTCGGCCCGCCCGGATGGTTCCGCTGATCACCGACGCCTCGTTGGGGACACCTGCCGTGAAGTACGCGGTCGGCTCGTATTCGGTGAACACCACGTTGACGAATCCGCGGGGCGCGCCGGTGACCGACGTGTGCACGGTGGTGATCGCTTCGGCGAGGCGGGCACGTTCGCCGGCATCGATCGATCCGGACGGGACCAAGCATTGATAGAGCGGCATGGATCGTCCTTCCGGCACTGCTAGTCGTGACCTCGAGTATAGAACTTCGTTATAACGCGTACAGGTTCCGGGCGTCACTTCCGATGGATGTGCGCAACATGGCGCTGCTGGGTGTCGCCTCGCGTGATCGATTCGTACCGACGCGCAGCGTCTTCATGTGAAGCCTGGGCGCGTTCGCGCGTATCACCCAGCCCCACAGTGAGATTCACCCCCATCGGAAGTAGCACCTGCCGGACCGGGTCGTCGGAGTCGAGAAAAGTCTCGCCCAACTCCAGGGTGATGAAGCCGTGCACGAAACTCCACAACTGCGCGGCCACCCCGTCGGGATCTTGTTGTCTGACCCTGCCGCTATCCACGAGACGTGCGCACGCGGCCGTGACGTGAGCGTAGACGCTTCGGAATGCCGGCGAACTCCCATTCAAGCGTGTGCTCGGATCGCTCAGTGGCCGGTAGGTGGCGCGCGTGGACAGTCCGAACATCAGGTCGTACAGGTGGGGGTTCTCATGGGCGACCCGTCGACAAGTCAACGCCTGCAAGGCCAGGTCTGCGATTGGATCGTCGGTCACCGGTAGCTGGGAAAACGCCTTGTCCAGCTGCTTGAATCCGTAGTCAATGACAGCGCGTGTCAGCTCGGGAATCCCACCGAAATGGCTGTAGACGACCATCGTCGAGAGGCCGGCCGCTGACGCCACGCTGCGCGCCTTGATCGCGGCCGGTCCTTGCTCTGCCAGCAGGCCGATCGTGGCGTGAATGAGCCGCTCGGGCACACCATTGGGCGCTGCCCCGCCTGCCCTGTCCGGCATGTTCCCTGGCTCCTTCCCCGGGTGACAGTCCGTTTCCATGACCCTTGTCACACTCGGAATAACTTTGTTATAGTATCGGATAACTTCGTTATAGCACGTCCACAACCCACGAACCCTCACGGAAGAAGTCAGCCATGACACACCAAGACAACAGCCAATTCGAAATCGAGGACCGCGGAGCCGTCCTTATCGCCCGTGTCGACGGCGGCCCGCACAGCTTGTTCGGCGTCAAACTCGCCAACCAGCTCGAGGAGTTGGTCGACCGAGTCGACCGCGATCCGAGCGTCCACGCCGTTGTGTTTACCGGCGCGCGGGAAGGCAGATTCGTCAGTCACGCCGACGTGCGGTGGCTGCAAGCTGAGGGTGCGGCGGCTCCGGACTTGGGCCGACGCGGCGCCTCGGCCGCCCTGCGACTGGCCAGAGGAATCGACCGCGCCCGCGTGCCCGAGCCGATTGTGCAGCGAACCCCGATGCGGGCACTGGCCCAGCTCGACCAATTGCACGCGACGTTTCTGAAGATGAACGCCAGCGGCGTCATCTTCGTCGCCGCCCTGAATGGTTCGGCCCTTGGTCTGGGCGCGGAATTCGCCTGGGCCCACGATCTGCGCGTCATGGCCGAAGGGGACTTCTTCATCGGTCAGCCCGAGGTCCTGCTCGGGATCATGCCCGGCGGTGGCGGCAGCCAGCGCTTGCCTCGCCTGATCGGCAATCACAAGTCGCTGGTCGCGATCCTCGAGGGCAAGCCCTTCACCCCCGCGCAGGCGCTGGCCAACGGCGCTGTCGACGAGGTTGTGCCGCTCGACGACGTCGTCGAGCGGGCGGCCGAACTCGGCGGGTACCTTGGCAAGCGGACCAAGGGATCGGTCGAGGCCATCAAGCGGTCGGTCTACTTCGGCGGGTCGATGTCGTTGTCGGAGGGCCTACACGTCGAGCGCACCGAGTTCCTCCGCACCGATCAATCCGAGGCCGGTCAACAATTGATGTTGCAGTACCTTGCGGATACTCGGTCCACCGGTGAGCTACCGCTGTACCGTCCGGACATCTACGCGCAAGCTCTGGCGACGGGCCGGGTACCCGCGGCCGGCTCGACCAACGGGGCGGCGAAGAAATGAGCACCGCCCACTCCTTCACCCGACGTGACATCTCCTTCGCCTCCGGCCAGGACTCGTGTGCCGCTTGGCTTTACCTGCCAGACGGGGTCACGTCGCCGCCGGTGGTGATCCTCGGCCATGGCCTCGGCGGCACCCGTGAGATGCGACTGGACGCGTTCGCTGAGCGTTTCGCCCAGGCCGGCATCGCAGCGTTGGCCTTCACCTACCGGCACTTCGGCGACAGCGGCGGGCAGCCTCGTCAGCTGCTGTCGATCAGGCGACAGCTCGCCGACTGGGATGCCGCGATTGCCTGGGTGAAGGCTCAACGAGATCTCGACGGATCACGTATCGCGGTGTGGGGCAGCTCCTTTGGCGGCGGCCATGCCATCACCGTCGCGTCACGCCACCCTGAACTGCGAGCTGCCGTGTCCCAGTGCCCGTTCACCGACGGTCTAGCCTCGGCGCTCGCGCTGGGCCCGACCGAATCCCTGAAGCTTCTGCCATCAGTTGCCCGAGACCTTGCGTCCATGGTGCTGCGCCGGTCGCCCGCGATGATCCCGCTTGCCGGCAGGCCGGGTTCGCTGGCGCTGATGAACGCGCCCGATGCCCTTCCCGGATACGAGGCGCTGCTGCCGCCCGACACGACGTTCCGCAACGAGGTAGCGGCGCGGGTGGCCCCGACGGCCATGGCCTATCGACCCGGGCGTGCGGCGAAGAAGGTCAAGTTCCCAATCCTGTTCTGTGTCAGCAACACCGACAGCGTCACGCCGCCCGCCCAGACCCTGCAGTACGCGCAAACTGCACCGTTCGGCGAGATCAAACGCTACGACGCTGGCCATTTCGACTTCTACCTCGGCGAGCCCTTCGAAGCACTGGTGCGCGACCAGGTGGAGTTCCTCAGCCGCCAGCTGCACCCCGTGTCCGCCCCGGTTGGACGGACTCGATGATGTCTGGCGACACGGATGCGTTGGGCGGCCGCCTACCACTGGCTGATCCCGCCGCGCTGAGCCCGGCTCAACGGGAAATCTTCGACCGAATGGCGGAGGTGATCGTGCCATGGGCCAACGAAGCCCGCTTCCAAAGCACCGCAGAAGACGGCCGGCTCATCGGGCCGTTCAACCCCGCTCTGCTCAACCCCGCCATCGCCGCACCGTTTTTGGACTTGCAGTTCGCCGAACAGATGCATACGTCGTTGAGTCCGCGTGTGCGCGAAGTGGTCATCCTCGCGGTAGGCGCGGTCTGGCAGGCCGACTATGAGCTGTATGCCCACCTGGCCGTAGCCCGGAAGGCGGGACTCTCAGAAGATACCGCCCGGGCAGTGGCAAGTGGTCGGCTGCCAGACGGCCTGAGTGAAAGCGAGCTGATCGCCCTGCGGCTCACCCAGCAACTGTCAACCAGTCACCGGGTCGAAGAAGCGCTGTATCAAGATGCCGAAAACACGTTTGGAGCACAAGGATTGATCGATATCGCCTTCCTCATCGGCATCTACCACTCGGTGTGCGCGATGCTCGCCATGTTCGCGATACCTGCGCCCGAGTAGGAGAGCCGCGATGAACTTCGCTTCATTACCTGACCATCGCGCCGCGCTGGATCCAGACGGACCTGCGGTCTCCGATCCGCGGGTGTCGCTGACCAACGCCGGGTTCTTGCAGCGCGTCCGAGCGGCGGCCTCGCACATGACCACCCTGGGTATCGGTCCCGGCGATGTGGTGGCCCTCAAGCTCAAAAACCGAGTCGAGTTCGTCGTGCTGCTATTCGCGGCATGGCGGCTGGGCGCCACCGTCACGCCGGTAAATCCGAGCCTGACCGACGAAGAAGTGGTTCGACAGCTCGATAGCTCCGGGGCACGCCTGTTGGTGGTTGAGGAAGGCCCTGCGACAGAGGCAGGTGTCACCACGCTTGCCGTCTGCGACCTGTCTACCGAACCGGTTGGTGCCGAGCAGCCGCCCCATCTCGAGTCTTCTGCGTTGGCCTTGCTCATCTACACCAGTGGCACGACGGGGATTCCGAAGGGAGTGATGCTCGATCACGCCAACATCGATGCGATGGCCGATATGGGACGGCTGGCGCTGCAGGTCGGCCAAGCAGATCGGTGCCTGCTGATCCTGCCGCTGTTTCACGTCAACGGCATCGTGGTCAGCGTCCTGATACCGCTGCTCGCCGGTGGCAGTGTCGTCATTGCCGACCGCTTCGATCCCGCGACCTTCTTCGACACGATCGAGGACGAGCGACCCACCTTCTTCAGCGCGGTGCCGACGATCTACACCATGCTCGCGGCGTTGCCGGCCGAGGTCGTACCCGACACGTCGTCGGTGCGGTTCGCGGTCTGCGGTGCAGCACCCGCACCCGCGGAGCTACTGACTCGATTCGAGTCACGATACGGATTTCCGTTGATCGAGGGGTACGGGCTGTCGGAGGGAACGTGCGCCTCCACCATCAACCCCGTCGCAGGTCCGCGACGTGCCGGAACCGTAGGAATTGCGTTCCCGGGTCAGCAGATTCGAATCATCGACGAGAGCGGTGTGGAGGTGGC
>Ga0114129_10010226_pt1 | contig 13383 bp, 11 predicted proteins | sample RhiMetdeltSRZDD1_FD_80071 | JGI IMG/M metagenome (GOLD analysis project Ga0114129, IMG submission 80071) | Populus rhizosphere microbial communities from Tennessee, USA - Rhizosphere MetaG P. deltoides SRZDD1 (version 2) (version 2) | ecosystem: Host-associated > Plants > Roots > Rhizosphere >...
CAGGTCGTCCATCACGTCCCCGACAGCCACATGAACGCGTACATCCGGATGAAGCTGGCGATGACGGAGGATGCACCGGCGATCCGCACGTACGAGGAGCAGCTGTGGGCCGAGCTGCCCGAAGCGAAGCACGGACCGGTGGAGATGTCGCTCGATCTGCTGGCCGCGCTCCATCGTCGATGGGTCGTGTTTCTGAGGAACCTCACCGACGCCGACTTCGCCAGGACGTTCACCCACCCGGAATGGGGCCGCGTCCGCATCGACGAAGGGCTCGCGATGTACGCCTGGCACTGCCGCCACCACACGGCGCACGTCGAACAGGCGCTGGCCACCGTGACGTGACGTAGGGATGAGGGAAGAGGGATGAGGGAAGAGGGAAGAGGGATGAGGGAAGAGGGAAGAGGGATGAGGGATGAGGGATGAGGGATGAGGGATGAGGGATGAGGGAAGAGGGATGAGGGAAGAGGGATGAGGGAAGGTATGAGGGAGTCAGTGATACCTCATACCTCGTACCTCATCCCTCATCCCTCATCCCTCATCCCTCTTACCTAACGAAAGCCACCCTACTGGCAGGACATCTGCATGGCTTCGCGCCGGAGGCTGTTATGTTGCTGACGATTGCCATCGTTTGCCTCGTTCTGTGGATCCTCGGGTTCATGACGACCTCTACGCTGGGTGGCGCGCTACATGTGCTGCTCGTCGTCGCGATCGTGCTGTTCCTCGTGCATATCATTCAGGGCTCCTCGATCGGTAACGCCTAGTTGCGTGTCCCGTCGGCCCTCCAGCCGGGCCGCTCCGCTGTCGCGGCCCGAAATTCGTGGTCCGATGCCCATGCTGATCCGTAACGCCTGACAGGGCACGGCCGGCTCGGCAACTGCGTTCAACGGAACGTTCGGTGCATCGCGAGCGCGCGAGGACGTGTATGCGCGCGTTGTTTGTACTCGGCCGGGCAATCTTCGGTGGTTTTTTCGCGTACAGCGGCATCAAGCACTTCCTCCAGGTCGAAAACATGAGGCAGTACGCCGGCAGCAAGGGCGTCCCGGCGCCCGACGCGGCCGTGCGGGCGACGGGCGCGATGCTCGTCGCCGGCGGCGTCAGCGTCATCGTCGGCATGAAGCCGCGCGAGGGCCTCGCCACGCTGATCGCCTTCCTGGTTCCGACGACGCTCCAGATGCACCAGTTCTGGAAGGAACAGGACCCCGACCGGCGAATGATCGAGATGACGAACTTCGCGAAGAACATGGCGCTCGCCGGCGCCGCGCTGGCGCTGATGCAGATCGGCGAGCCGTGGCCCGCGAGCGTCGATCGGCTGCGAACCGAGGAAGAGATGTTCGTGCGGCTGGGCGGCCGCGACCTGCGATCGCTGCCGAACTGACGGGGCTTACTCGCGTGCGAGCGCGAGGACCAGCGCGAGCGGGGCGACGATGACGCAGACGCCGACGGCGAGCGCGGCGAGCATCATGGCGCTCGGCTGGGGCAGCGTGGGGAGCGCCTGCCACACCAGGCCGGCCACGCCGCACGCGAGGCCGATGACGGCGGCGCCGGCGACGGCGGGCGCGACGGTCAGCGGCTGCTCGGCCTGACGGGCGGCCTCGGCGCGCGCGCGGATGCTCGCGCGCCACCAGACCAGACCGGCGCTCGGGATCGGCGCGTTACCGCACGCTTCGATGTAGTCCTCGCGCAACGCGTCAGCGATTTCCGCGAAGTCGTCGCACCCGTTCGGAGGGTTCTCGGGGTTCTGCGAGCTCATTTCCAACCCTTGGTGAGTAGCGTCGCGAGGCGCCGGCGCGCGCGGAACAGCATCGGCTTGATGCTGCTCGTGCGCAGACCGAGCGTCTCAGCGATCTCATGATGCGTGGATCCCTGCGCGTACGCAAGCCAGAGCAGATCGCGCTCGCGCGGCTTCAGGCGCGCCATCGCGCGCGACAGATCGATCCGGCGCGCCGCGCGTCCCGCCTCGTCGGCGCCCGATCGCGGTTCGCGGGCCTCGATCATCCGGTCCATGTCGTCGCCGGCGACCGACTCCGCGCGCGGCCGGCGGCGTACGTCGTGCGCGAGGTTCGTCGCGATCCGGAACAGGTAGTTGCGCCGATGATCGTCGTTCTCGTGCGTCACGCGCGCACGGAGAAACCGGTAGTACGCTTCCTGGAGCAGATCGTCGGCGAGCCTCGCGTCGCCCGTGATGCGTGACAAGTACGCCCAGACAGGACGCGCCGTCCGCTCGTAGAACAGACGGAACGCGTCCTCGTCCATCACGAAGGCCTCATCGACGTCCGCAGCCGCGGTGCCGAAGTGCTCGAGCGCGGAAAACGTCATGTCAGCCATGCGAGGACGTCGCCGAGTGTATCAGGCCCCATTGCTTCGACAAGCCATACGACAGCAGCGCCGACACGACGAAGCCGGCGCCCAGCGCGATCGCGAGGATGGCGATGACCTGCATCGGCTGCGCGATCTCGTCGAGGACGTTGGCCTTCGCAATCCACAACCCGGACCCGCCGAAGGCCGCCACCACGCCGACCTGAATGGACGTGAGGATCCGGCTGAGCGGCGCCGGAGTGATCCCGAAGCGAACGTCCGGCTCCATGGCGGCGGGCGCCGCGGACACCAGCCGCTGGCCGATCGGCGACTGGATGTACGCGAGCAGATCCTCGTTCGACGCGAACCGATCGACGAGCTTCGTGTGCGCGTCTGTCTGGATCTTCGTCGCGTGCAGCCACCGTCGGTGCGCCATCACTGCGCGGGCAATTCCGCCGATGACGAACAGGGCCGTGATGAAGAAGCTGCAGACGAGGACGCCGATCAGGACGTCGTTGAGCATGCCGATGAGGCGCGAACGGTCGGTGAAGTCGCCGCCCTGAGGGCCGCCGAGAAAAAACGCCGGATTGTGCGCGACCGCGGGATGCTGCGCGAGGAAGGCCGCCAGCGTCGGATACGGCGCGAGATACGCCGGGTTGCTCATGAGCGATGGATCGAGGCGGAGCACCTGTCCCAGCGAAGGCGGATATTGGTTCAGGACTTCGCGAAGGCGGTCCCGCGTCTCGTGCGCGTTCTGCCGGTCGAAGGTCGACATCTCCGGGGGCGCCGTCGCCGGCGCCGGCGTCTGCCGGCCTCCCTGGGCGGCGACGCGCGACGGCGGGAGGCCGCTGAGGAGCGCCGTCATCAGCACGGTGGCGGCGAAGGTGCGCAGTCTCATGACCGGTATTACTCGCGGGAGCACTCGCGGTTAACAGACGGCCGCCGCCGGGCGAAGGTTCCTGATAAGCTCCACGCCGCGCTGTCCGAGGAGACGACATGACACGACATCTGTCCATCGCGGTTGCGGTTGCCGCGCTGCTGGCGCCCGTCGCCGCGCAGGAGGACATCACCGCGAAGATCCGCGCGGAAGCGAACAGCCATTCGCAGATCATGCGCACGCTGCACATGCTCACCGACGTTCACGGCCCGCGCCTGACCGGCACGCCGAGCCTGAAGGCGGCCGGCGAATGGGCGATTCAGCAACTGGAACGATGGGGGCTGACGAACGGTCACCTCGAGCCGTGGGACTTCGGACATCCGGGCTGGGTGAACGAGCGGTTTTCGGCCCACATCACGTCCCCCGTGAAGGATCAGCTGACATGTGAAGTCGTCGCGTGGACGCCGGGCACGAACGGCACCGTCACCGCTCCCGCGTTCAACATGCTGCTGCCCGACCGCCCCACATCGTCGGAGCTCGCGGCGTTCCTGGCGAGCCAGAAAGACAAGGTCAGGGATCGCATCGTGCTGGTCGGCAGGAGCATCGCGGTGCCGGTGAACATCACGCCGCCGCCGAAGCGGCGGCCGGACGATCAGGTCCAGGCGCAGTACGACCCCGCCAATCCGAACGCGGGCCAGTTCGGCCGAGGGCGCGGGAACCAGGGACCACCGCCGCCGATCCCGGCGAACGAGATGTCGCGGCAGATCGACGAGTTCCTCGTCGCCAACGGCGCGAAGTTGCGCGTCAACGACGCCGGCCGCGAGCACGGACAGATCATCGCGTTCAGCAATCGCACCTACGACATCACGAAGGCGCTGCCGACCGTCGTGATGCGCAACGAGGATTACGGCCGCGTCGCGCGCATCCTCGCGGACGGCACGCCGGTGGAGCTCGAGTTCACGATCGCCAACAAGGTGTACCCCGAGGGCCGCACGGCGTACAACGCGATTGCAGAGCTCCCCGGCGGCGACAAGAAGGACGAAGTCGTGATGCTCGGCGGCCATCTCGATTCGTGGCATTCGGCGACCGGCGCGACCGACAACGCGATCGGCTGCGCGACGATGATGGAGGCGGCGAGGATTCTCGAGGCGATCGGCGTGCAGCCGCGCCGCACGATACGCGTGGCGCTGTGGAGCGGGGAAGAGCAGGGGCTTCTCGGCTCACAGGCGTACGTGCGGCAGCACTTTGGATCGTTCGAGGACCAGAAGCCGGAATTCGCGAAGCTGGTGGCGTATCTCAACATCGATTCGGGAACCGGCCGCGCGCGCGGCGCGACCGTCTTCGGTCCGCCGGCCGCCGCCGACGTCGTCCGCCGTGCGCTCGAGCCGTTTCACGATCTCGGCATCGTGGGCGCCGTCGCGACGCGCAGCCGCACCGTCGGCGGCACGGACAGCACGTCGTTCAACAACGCCGGCCTCGCGGGTATCGGTTTCGGGCAGGATCCGATCGAGTACAACACGCACACGCACCACACGAACCTCGACACGTACGAGCGCGTCATCGAGGAAGACGTGCGCGAGTCGGCAATCGCGATCGCGGCGACGCTGTATCACCTGGCGATGCGCGACGAGACGCTCCCGCGGTTCACGTCGGCGGAGATGCCTCCGCCGGTGCGATCGAACTCATCAGGACAGTGAGATATCAGTCATTAGGTTCGAAGGGTTCGAAGGGTTCGAAGGGTTCGAACCCAGTTTCTTCCGTCCTACAATTGTCCCATGGCGAACTTGACGATCTCCGGCGTCACACTGAAGGACACCAGACTCTTTCGGCAGGCGTGCTACATCGACGGCCAATGGATTGCCGCCGAGGGGCGCGACACGATCGATGTCGACAACCCGGCGACGGGCGAGGTGATCGGCGTCGTGCCGAAGCTCGGCGAGGCCGAGACGCGCCGCGCGATCGACGCGGCCGCGCGCGCGTTTCCCGCGTGGCGCCGCAAGACCGCGAAGGAGCGGGCCGCCGTGATGCGCCGCTGGTTCGACCTCATGATGGCGAACCAGGAGGACCTCGCGCGCCTGATGACCATCGAGCAGGGCAAGCCGCTCGTCGAGTCGACCGGCGAGGTCGCGTACGCCGCGGCGTTTCTCGAGTGGTTCGGCGAGGAAGCCAAGCGCGTATACGGCGACACGATTCCGGCGCACCAGGCCGACAAGCGGATCATCGTCACGAAGGAACCGATCGGCGTTGTCGCCTGCATCACGCCGTGGAATTTTCCGCTCGCGATGATCACGCGGAAGGCGGGGCCGGCGATTGCGTCGGGCTGCGCCGTCGTGCTCAAGCCCGCGTCGCAGACGCCGTTCTCGGCGCTGGCGCTGGCGGAGCTCGCCGAACGCGCGGGCGTGCCGGCCGGCGTGTTCAACGTCATCACCGGCGCCGCGGCCGCGATCGGCGGCGAGCTGACGTCGAATCCGACGGTGCGCAAGCTGTCGTTCACCGGATCGACCGAGACGGGCAAGCAGCTGATGAAACAGTGCGCCGCGACGATGAAGAAGGTGTCGCTGGAGCTGGGCGGCAACGCGCCGTTCATCGTGTTCGACGATGCGGATGTGGATGCGGCGGTGGAGGGAGCGATCCTGTCGAAGTACCGCAACACGGGGCAGACGTGTGTGTGCGCGAATCGTCTGCTGGTCCAGGACGGCATCCACGACGCGTTCGCGGCGAAGCTCGCGCGGGCAGTCGCGACGCTGCGGCCGGCGCCGGGGCTCGACCCGGGCGCGACGCAGGGCCCGCTGATCGACGACCGCGCGGTCGCGAAGGTCGAGAGCCATATCGCCGATGCGACGTCGAAGGGCGCGTCGGTCCTCGTCGGCGGCCATCGCCACGCGCTCGGCGGCCGGTTCTTCGAGCCGACGATCCTCACCGGCGTCACGCCGCAGATGGCCATCGCACGCGAGGAAACGTTCGGTCCCGTCGCGCCGATCTTCCGGTTCGGGACCGAGGCGGACGCGATCGCCCTCGCAAACGACACGGAGTTCGGCCTCGCGGCGTACTTCTACGGCCGCGACATCGGCCGCATCTGGCGCGTCGCCGAAGCGCTCGAATACGGCATCGTCGGGATCAACACGGGGTTGATCTCGACGGAGGTCGCGCCCTTCGGAGGCATGAAAGAGTCGGGCATCGGACGCGAGGGATCGAAGTACGGGATCGAGGAGTTTCTCGAGATCAAGTATCTGTGCCTGGGGGGCATCTAGGCGTATCGCGGACGCCGTCGCCGCCGCGCTCATTCACGTACGGGTACCACAGAGGCACAGAGGGCACAGAGCGCCTCGATTCGACGGGCGGCGCGAAGCGCCGCGCGGTCGGAAGACGGTACACGCAAAAACGAATCGCCCGGCACTCATTGGCGACTCGTTTTTGCGTGTACCGTCTTCCGACCCGACGTTGGCCGGCTTTGCCGGCCAACCCGTCGAATCGATCGGCGTTCACAGGCGCGCTTCGCGCGCCTTGCGAGCGCGGCGCTGATCCTCCGGGTCTTTGTGCCTCTGTGGCTCTGTGACTCTGTGGCGCCGTACGTGATCGCGATTGTCGCGTGACCACTCGACGTTACGAGCGAACGATCTTTCTGATCGCACGCACGCGGCGCGGTCGACGCGTCCGCGGGCGGATCAGGCCGCCGAGTGCGACGTTGGCGATCTCGTTCGCGACGCGCTCCTGCGACAGCCGGCCGTCCTGGCGGAACCAACGCGGCAGCCACAGAATCATCCCCAGCAGGCTGAACGCGCCGACGGTCGGGTCGACGTCGCGCAGCCGGCCCTCGGCCTTCAGCTCCGACAGCGTGTCGCGGATCAAGTCGAAGTACCGGCGCATGCGCTCTTCGATCTGGCGGCGCGCGCCGGCCGGCAGCGCCCGGATCTCGTCGCCGAGATGCGCGATCGCGCCGCGGCCGTGGGTCGTGATGCGCGCGTGGCGGATGACGATCTGCCGCAGGCGCTCTTCCGGATCCGCGATCGCGCGAACGGGCACGACCACATCGTCGCGGACGCGCTCGAGGCCGTAGGTCAGGATCTCGAAGAGCAGCGCTTCCTTGCTGTCGAAGTAGTGATAGAGGCCGGCCTTCGTCATGCCGAGCGCGCGCGCGACGTCGCTCACCGACGTCGCGTCGTACCCGCGGTCGCGGAAGATCTGTGCCGCCGTCCGGCAGATTTCCACCCGCCGCGAAGGCACCGACGAGGCGGCGCGCGCTGGGCGCATGGAGCGGATTTTTACCGCGCCCGCCTCGAAACGTCAACGACATCGTGGTATTCTCCCGACCGACCGGTCGGTCGGTCCCGCCGGCGGCGGACGAATCCCGCTGGTTTGCTTACGAAGGTCGTCGGGGCATACGGTTTTTTGGAAGCCGGTCGGGCGGGTCGCAGAAATTCGCGGAATTTGCGCCGCCATCGAGGCTCGATTCGCGGCATAACTACTGCTAATACGAAGGCCCGCAACGCTGTCTAGAAGGGAGACTGGGATGCGCAGTTTCGCACGGCTTCTGTTCGCGGTCTTCTGTCTTGCGCTTGCGCCGGCGATCGTGTCGGCACAGACCAGCGCGATCGCCGGCACGGTGCGCGACACGTCGGGCGCCGTCCTGCCCGGCGCCAACGTCGAAGTGAGCAGCCCGGCGTTGATCGAGAAAACACGGACGAGCGTCACCGACAGCGCCGGCCAGTACAAGATCGACGCGCTTCGGCCCGGCACCTACTCGGTGACGTTTTCGCTTCCCGGTTTCAACACCGTCAAGCGCGACGGCGTCGAGCTCACCTCCGACTTTACGGCGACGATCAACGGCGACATGAAGGTCGGTTCGGTCGAGGAAACGATCACGGTCTCCGCCGAATCACCGGTCGTCGACGTGCAGAACATCACGACGCGCACCGTCATGACGCGCGAGATCCTCGACTCGATTCCGACCGGCCGCAACATCCAGGCGGTCGGCATCATGATTCCCGGCGCGAACATCTCCTTCGGCGGCGGTGCGGCGCTGTCGCGCGACGTCGGCGGGTCGGGCAACCTCCAGCAGTCGCCGCTCAACTACCGCGGGTCCCCCGACACCGTGCAGACCATCGAGGGCATGCGGCTGAACAACCTGTGCGCGAACGGCGCTTACAGCGGCGTTTACTGGAACGAAGGCAGCTTCCAGGAGCTCAGTTATGTGACCGGCGCCGACTCCGTCGAGATGGGGCAGGGCGGCATGCGCGTCAACCTCGTCCCGCGAGACGGCGGCAACTCGTTCCGCGGCAGCGTCATCGGAAATGTCGCGCCGAAGTCGTGGGTGTCGGACAACTGCGGATCGGCGGGCATCGGGCAGCCATGTCAGGTGCACCTGTTCGGCGACACCACGTTCAACAAGGCCAACTACCTCACCAATGTCGCCAACCTGACGAAGAATTATGACGTCAATCCGAGCGGCGGCGGTCCGATCGTTCGCGACCGCGCGTGGTTCTATGCCGCCTTCCGGTACCTGGGCGTGAACAAGACGGTCGCCGACAGCTTCTTCGATTCGGATCCGTCACCCTTCCGGTACGTCCCGGATACCAGCCGGCCCGGCATCGACGATGGGCACATTCGAAGCATCGCGGGTCGCGCCACCGCGCAGATCTCGTCGAAGGACAAGGTGTCGTACTACCACGACGAGCAGGACAAGGTCCGCGGGCACTGGGGTATCGCGGCCACCGTTCCGCCCGAGGCGTCGGCGATCCAGGCGACGCCGACGAGCTTCGTGTCGGTGACGAAATGGACGCGGACGCACACGAACCGGCTGCTGTTCGACGCCGGCTTCGCCGTGTACGACCAGGAGTACCAGGAGAACTATCAGCCGGAAGTGCTGTCGGCCCGTCCCCAGCTCATTACCATCTTCGACAACAGCAGCGGAAAGTTCGCGAACGCATGGAACAATCCGGCCGATCACTTCTCGAAGCTGTTCACGTGGGCGGGCTCGGCCTCGTACGTGACGGGCTCGCATTCGTTCAAGGTCGGTGCGTCCGTCGGTCACGGGACCTGGCGTGAGGTGCGCGCGTACACCGGCGACGTCCAGCCCGTCACCTACAACAACGGCGCGCCCATCTCGGTGACGCTGCGGATTCCGACCGATCGCCGCAACGGCATCAAGGCCGACACCGGGATCTTCGCGCAGGACAAATGGACCATCAGGCGCGCCACGATCAACGCGGGGTTGCGCTGGGACTGGTTCATCGGCGAGACGCTGCCCGAGAATCTCCCGGCGGGCACGTTCAACGCCGCCGTCCACTACGATCGGTGTCCCGACGGCCGCAACAACCTGGCGCAGTCCTGCGTCGGCACCGTCCAGAACTGGAAGGATCTGTCGCCGCGCCTCGGCATCTCGTACGACCTCTTCGGCACCGGCCGGACCGCAATCAAGACCAGCATCGCGCGATATGTCAACGGCGAGCAGATCGGTACGGCCAACAACGCGAATCCTGAAACGACGGTCGGCCTGCAGGACGTGCGCGCCTGGACCGATCTCGATCGGAATGGCTCGCCGTTCGACGCGAACGGCGCGATCCAGCTGAACGAGCTGACGCCGTCGGCCAGCACGCCGAGCTTCGGTCGCAACATCCCGTCGTCGACGACGACCGATCCCAGCGTTCTCACGGGGTGGGGCAAACGGCAATACAACTGGGAGTACGCGGTCAGCCTCCAGCACGAGATCGCGCCGCGCATCGCGGTCAGCGGCGGCTACTACCGGCGCTGGTTCGGCAACCAGACCTTCACACAGGACATGCGCTTCACGACGGCTGATTACGACGGACCGTTCTGCATCACGGCGCCGTCGGATTCGAACCTGCCCAACAGCGGCGGCTACCAGGTGTGCGGTCTGTACGACATCAAGCAGTCGGCGCTCGCGCGCAACCTGCCGCAGAACAATGTGATTCGTTTTGCGAGCGACGTCGGCGGCATCACGGACGTGTATCAGGGATTCGACGTCAACATCGATGCGCGTCTGCGCGGCGGCACGTTCATCCGCGGCGGCGTCAACGCGCAGAAGCGCGACATCAACACGTGCAGCCTGAACCTGCTGACGCAGTCGTCCACGATCAACACCGTCGGCAGCCTCGCGTTCGGCACGACGGCCGGCCCGTACAGCGCCGGCGCGTCGACCAATACCGAGACGTTCCCGGATGGATCGCGGGTGTGCGCGCCGACCTACCCGTTCCGGCCGGACTTCAAGCTCCTGGGATCGCACACGCTGCCGTGGGACGTGATCGTCAGCGGGACGTATCAGTTCAGCCGCGGCGTGCAGAACCCGCTGCAGCCGGGCATCCTCGCGATCTGGTCGGCGCCCAACGCCGTGTTCACGTCGGCGTCGGCGCTCGGCCGCAGTCTGTCCGCGAACGCGCAGAACAAGCAGGTGCATCTGATGCAGCCGGGGCAGGTGTACAGCACGAGTTTCGGCGGCGTGAACCTGAACCAGCTCGACATCCGCGCGTCGAAGCGCTTCACAGTCGACCGGTATCGCATCCGCATCGACGCGGATTTCTACAACGTGTTCAACAACGCGTGGCCGTTCACGCTCAGCACGACCTTCTCGACCGCCGCGAACGCCACGTGGCTGCGGCCGTCGAACGTCCTGCAGTCGCGGTTCTTCAAAATCGGGTTGAACTTCGACTTCTGAAATTTCAGATTTCAGATTTCAGAGTTCAGATTTCAGATTGGCGGTGGGCCCGTGAGGGCCCACCGCCTTTTCTTTTTCCGGGTACACTGAGCGAAACGACGTGAAAGTCTGGCTGCTTCTGATTCTCGCAGTCACGGTCCGCCTGCCCGCCTTCGCTCCTTCGTTGTCCGAAGGAGCTTCGGCGTGGCCGGGCCGAAGCGCGCAGCGCGAAGGCCGGAAGGCGGACACGACGTACAGTCAGGCGCACACGCATCCGGAGCCGCCATCGCCGTCCGTCCTCGAGATCGCGAAGCGGCCGGTACCGTTGCGGACCGGCATCGGCGTGGCCCACGATCAGGTCGCGACCGGATCTCGGCAGGCGCAGGCCTTCTACGATCAGGGGCTCGCGTATCTGCATTCTTACTGGTGGCTCGAAGCGGCGCGATCGTTCAATCAGGCGCTCGCGCTCGACACGAACCTTGCGATGGCGCACGCCGGCCTGACGATCGCGTATGCGGAGCTGAACGCCACCGCCGACGCGAAGGCCGCACTCGCGCGCGCGCAGGCACTGGTGGCGGGCACGCCGTCGATTCCCGCCCACGATCGACGCCACATCGAGCTCCGCGCCCTGCAGATGGCCGCGGAGCCGGGCGGAGTCTGGCCGCCGCCCGCGCAGGCCGAGTTCCGCGTCCGCGTGGACCGCGCGCTGGAGGAATTCCCGGCCGACGAAGAGCTCTGGCTGCTGCGGGGCTTCGCGGAATCGCCGGATGCCGCCGAACGCGGCCAGGGGAGCGTGGCCGCGTCGATCCGTTTCTATGAAAAAGCGCGGACGCTCGCGCCCGACCACGTCGCGCCGCACCACTATCTGACGCACGCGTACGAGAACACCGGCCGCATCGACGAAGCGCTCGCCGAGGGCGCGACTTATGCGAAGATGGCGCCGGACGTCCCGCACGCGCGCCACATGCACGCGCACGACCTGCGGCGCGCCGGGCGGGTCGACGATGCGATCGCGGAGTTCCTGGCCGCCGACGCCCTCGCGACCGAGTACTTCAGGAGCGAGCGCGTTCCGGCCGAGTACGACTGGCACTATCAGCACAACGTCGATCTGCTCGCGACGTCGTATCAGTACGTCGGCCGCATGGCGAAGGCCGAGGCGCTGCTGAAGACGTCGTTTGCGATGTCATCGCCGCTCGTGCAGCAGGAGGTGAACAAGCGCGAGTGGCCGGTGTTCCTGCTCGCGCGCGGGCGGGCGGCCGACGCGCTGGACGCGGCGACGGCGATGGCGGCGCACCGGTCGCCGATCGTGAGCGCGGCCGGCCACGTGATGATCGGCGAGGCGCGGCTGGCGCTCGGCGATCCGAAAGCGGCCGCGGACGAAGCGAACGCGGCGCTGCGGCTGATGCGCGGCGCGATGGGCGCCGGCATCGTGGCGAACGCGCTCAAGCAGCTGCAGGGTGAGTTCCTGCTGCGGACCGGCCAGGGGGCGAGAGCGCGCGCGGTGTTGCAGGAAGTCGTTCGCGACCTTCGGAGCGCGCCGGGGCCCGACGCGTGGAGCCAGGCGTTGTTCGCGCTCGAGTCGATCGGCCGCGCCGCGCGCGAGTCAGGCGAGTGGCAGCTCGCGTCGTGGATCGCCTCGCAGATGCTCGAGCACGATCCGAACTACGCCGGCAGCCATTACGCGTCGGCGCTCGTCGCGGACCACGACGGCGATCGCGCCAGGGCGCGCGCGGAGTTCGCGCTCGCGAAGAAGTACTGGAGGAACGCGGACCCGGGGCTCGACGAACTGAAAGCGATCGAACGGTATCTCCAGGGCAGGTAGGGCAGGTAAACTCTTCTTGACTTCGTGATCTTGGTGAGCGTTGTGGTTCCTTGAGAGGCCACTATGACAGCTACGGTTCGTACGGTAACCATTGCGGCGCTCGTGATCGTCGTGGCTGCGTCCGTGTGGGCGCAAGGTTCGAAGGTCGACCTGACGGGCAAATGGTTGTTCGACGTTCAGACCGATGCCGGCTCGGGGACGCCGACGATCACGCTGAAGCAGGACGGCGAGAAGCTGACCGGCCACTACTCGGGCCAGCTGGGGGAGGCCGATTTAACGGGGTCGACCAAAGGCAATGACTTCACGTTCTCGTTTTCGGTCGACGCGCAGGGCATGAAGATCGACATCACGTACAAGGGAACGGCGGACAGCAAGGACGCGCTCAAGGGATCGGTCTCCCTCGGCGGACTCGGCCAGGGCACCTTCACCGCGAAACGTCAATGAACACGTCATCGGTGCTCCGCGTCGCCCTCACGTGTCTCGTCGTGACGTACGTCGTGTCCGGCTTCAGCTGGACCGTGTACGCCCAACCCGCGATCAATCCCGAAGCGATCTACAACGAGTCGTGCGCGAGCTGCCACGACCGGCCGGAAGGCCGCACGCCGCCGCGCGCCGCGCTTCGCGACCGCACGCCGGAGACGATTCTGCTCTCGCTGACGAGCGGCAGCATGAGCCTGCAGGGTCTGACGCTCAGCGTCGCGGAGAAGCGCGCGCTCGCCGAGCATCTGTCGGGGAAGA
>Ga0114129_10010227_pt1 | contig 13383 bp, 9 predicted proteins | sample RhiMetdeltSRZDD1_FD_80071 | JGI IMG/M metagenome (GOLD analysis project Ga0114129, IMG submission 80071) | Populus rhizosphere microbial communities from Tennessee, USA - Rhizosphere MetaG P. deltoides SRZDD1 (version 2) (version 2) | ecosystem: Host-associated > Plants > Roots > Rhizosphere >...
CGGGCATTGCGTGAAGAAGAGCTAAAGGCATGGCAACGCATTGTGCGTGTGATCGGTCACGAGCTGAACAATTCACTCGCGCCAATCAAATCGATATCGGGAAGCCTGACTTCATTGCTCCAAAAGCAGGCGCGGCCACCGGATTGGGAAGACGATATGGTTCGCGGTTTGGCCGTGATCGCGTCACGCTCCGAAGCGTTAAGCCGTTTCATGGCGGCATATGCGCGTCTCGCAAAGCTGCCTCAGCCGAAGTTCTATCCGGTCGAGATCGGTCCCCTGGTACATCGTGTGATTGGCTTGGAGACTCGAATGGCCGTTACTCTCGAGCCTGGTCCGGAATTCACAATTCACGCGGATGCGGATCAAATCGAACAACTGTTGATTAATCTCATTCGCAATGCCGTCGATGCATCGTTGGATACCAAAAATGGCGGTGTCCGCCTGTTCTGGCAGCGCGCGGGAAGTTATATCGATATCGTTATTCAGGATGACGGACCCGGGCTCCCAAATACGGCGAACCTGTTTGTACCTTTCTTTACGACGAAGCCTGGCGGGTCCGGTATCGGCCTCGTTCTGAGCCGCCAGATTGCTGAGGCGCATGGCGGCAGCCTCACGCTCGAGAACCGCGAGAATACCACCGGGTGCGAAGCCCGGCTACGATTGCGAGTCTGAGACGCCTGTTCGCTTCTGGCAATATGTAATCGCTCTAGACCGCTACCGTACCAGGAGCCTGAAGATAGGAAGGCTTGAGAATTTCCCCTCCTTCGAGGAGGGAGGCCGCGCCGATCAAACTAACGTAACGCTACCTCAAAGCAATCGGCGCGGCCGGGCGCGAAGCGCAAGCGCGACAGCGCGCAGCCTCAAGAGACGTCAAAACGCTCCGCAACAGGTCTCTGACCTCCCCGCCGCGCCGATTTTAAGGTAGCGTGACATTTTGCGTGATCGGCGCGGCGCCCCTCCTCGAAGAGGGGAAAAAAACATGCCGCCGCGTTTATCCCAACGCCTGTTGGAAATCCTCAATGAGGTCTTCCGTCGCCTCAATTCCCACCGCAAGTCGAATGAGCCGATCTGAAATTCCCAGCTGGCGTCGATCCTCACGCGACATTCCGGAATGCGACGTCGTTGCCGGACGTGTGATCAAAGTTTCGACGCCGCCCAAGCTCGGAGCGCTGATCGGCAGCACGACCTTTTTCATGAATTGGGCGGCTTTCTCAACACCGCCCTTCAACTCAAAACTCAAGACGCCTCCAAATCCATTGAACAGTTCGCGCGCCACAGCGTGCCGCGGATGGCTCGGAAGGCCGGCGTAATAAACCGATTCAACTCCCGGATGACGTTCCAGAAACCGCGCGAGCGCAAGCGTACTTTCGTTTTGAAATCGAACCCGCAGCGCAAGGGTCTTCATTCCGCGGTGCAGCAAAAAGGCCGCGTGCGGATCCAGCGAGCCGCCGAAACGGTCGAGACGGTGCTTGACCCTGTCAACGAGATTGCCACGGCCGATCACTGCGCCTGCGACGATATCGGAATGCCCGTTTAGATATTTAGTGCAGCTATGCAGCGACAGATCGAAACCGTGCTCTGGCGGCCGGAAATTTACCGGACTGGCGAATGTGTTATCGATAAATGACAAAAGCCGATTCGATTTCGCGAAGTCGATCGCCGCCTTCAAATCGGGAACCTGGAGCAGAGGATTGCTCATCGTTTCCAGGTAGATGACTTTCGTTTCGCGCCGTAACAGGCGGTTCCATGAATCCGGCTGGTCGGGTTTGATGAAATCGTAGTTAATGCCGAATGAAGGCAAATCATTTGTGACGAAATCATGCGTGCCGCCATAGAGACAATCCTGAACGAGTAAATGGTCTCCGGCGGAGAGGACAGTCAACAGCGCTGTCGATATGGCTGCCATGCCGCTTGCGGTGACAAGAGCTGCCTCCGCGTTTTCCACCGCCGCGAGCGTTCGGTGCACGGCGTCATGGTTAGGCGTGTTGTTGAGGCGGATGTATTTCAGCTTGTGGTAATCGTCCTGGTCGGCATATTCAAATGTCGCCGATTGGAAGATCGGAATGGTCACCGCGCCTTCAATACCTGGCCTCGGCTCACCTGCGTGGATCAGTTTAGTTTCCAGGTGCTGAGGAAGTTTTGCCATACTCGTGCTCTCTCTGTGTGACTAAAAACAACGATAAAAACGATTGCGACGCCCAAATAGAAACCAAAGTTCAATTCCCGCTGCTCGTGGAACAGGATGATGGCCAAGAATATCGCGTACACCGGCTCCATGTTAATCGCGAGTGCAGTTGTAAATGCGCTTAACTGACGCAACGCGACAAGCGACAGTGCGAACGGCAACAGCGTACATCCCAACGCCAGGATTAGCAGCAATACTGTGTCGTGGGCGTTTGGCTTCACGATGATGGGGTCCGATGGCGGCACGAGGGACGCCATCAGTGTGAGGCAAACAACGCCGGCCAACATTTCGAGTCCGGTCACGGTCAGCGCACCCACATGTTCGATGTATCGCTTATTGAGAGTGCCGAAGATTGCTGCAAGCAGCGCGGAAAAAATGCCAAGTGCGAGTCCCGCCCGCATTTGTGCCGGGATACCTCCAACGACCAGGGCTACGCCGGGAATCACCACTACGCCAAAAAAAAGTTCACGAAATTCGAAGCGCCGGCCAACGAACTGGGGCTCAATGAACGCCACAAACAAAGGCGCCAGCGCCATACATGTTGCAGCAACGGAAGCATTGGACAGTTTGATGGATTCGTAGAAGGCGATCCAGTGGACAGCTACGATCACGCCTATGCCCAAGTACGTTGCAATGAGACGTGCCGAAAGTCCCGCAAGCCCCTTCCAGAATCCGGGGAACAGCAGCAGGGCCGCCGCCACCAGGGTCATGCGCCACCAAACAAGAGGCAGCGCGCGCAGTGTTATTGCCTTGCCGAGAATTGCGGTAAAACCCCACAGCACCACACAAACGTGGATCTGCACCAGAGCGCGTGTCGAGGAGGGCATCTACAGCCGGCTGAGCGGAGGAAACCCAAAATGCAACCGTGCTGCATTTCCAGCCGTGTGATCCGACTGTAGCGTCAAATGCGTTCGGACAACGGCGAGGTTCCGGAAATAGCGGCCGAGGGGCGCGGATTTTGTGGCCGAAGATGTTCCAGCGGTTCGAAACATCAACTCGACGGCTTCCCACGTCAGCCGAACGCATTGCTGCTCGATGAGCAGGAGCCGGCGTTCGGCCTCCTCTGAAATCTCAACGCCATCTTCAACGTGGCGGCGGCCGTGTTCCATGTAGTCCGCGCCCATCTTCAACAATGCTGCTTCGGCTGTATCTACCAAAGACTGAGCCTCACCAAAGTGGCGTTGGAATTCCGATTCCTGGAATCTGTACTGAAATGGAGGATAGGTCACTCGCTTCGATCGCAAGATCTCCTCGTAGATATCCAGCGCGCCACGTGCCGTTCCGACGCATACCGACGCGACCTCGGATATAAGAAGCGGCACAATCGGTCCGTGATACAAGCCATTTCGATACAAATTGTGCCCCGGTTGCCGCCGCACCGGCGCTCCTTGAGCATCGGTCCAATAAAATACTCGGTGCTCGGGCACAAATCTTTCCTTCACGACGACGCGACGTGATCCTGTTCCCTGCATTCCAATGACATTCCAGTTGTCCACGACCTCGTAGTCGGCGCGATCAAAGAGGGCCAGGATCATTCCCTTGGGAACTTTCGCGCCAGCTTCCTGGATCAATGAAGCGCCCAGGAAATGCGTGGCAGTGTCGCAACCGGAGGCGTAATCCCAAGCACCACTGACTCGATAGCCGTCCGCCGTTGGAGCCGCGATTCCAGTTGGCATCGCGACACCCGGCGCTCGGAATTCTCCCGTAGCTCCAAAAGCTTCGCGTTGAGCCGTCTCCGACATTAAGGCCATGATCACTGCGTGCCCCGCCGTGAGCGCCAGGACCCATCCGCTCTCCGAACATCCACGAGCAACCTCGATCATGACGCGCATGAACACAGGAAGGTCGAATTCATATCCGCCGAAGCAGCGCGGTTGCAGGATTCGATAAAACCCAGCTTTGATGAACTCGTCATTCGTTTCGTCCAGAATCCGCCCTGCTTTTTCGCAAGCTTCCTGCCGCGTTCGCAAGGTCTGGCGCATTGCCGCCGCTCGATGGAGTAATTCGTCTGGGGTAAGGTCTGGTTCGGGTGGGGCAATGTGAACGTCTACTGATGTTCCCGCTGCATGCATGTGGTCCAAGTTTGTACCGGTACGGTAGCAGGACTGTCAATAAGAAGGGAGCTTTGCCACAAAAAGCACTGTAGGGGCGGTCTATGACCGCCCACGATACTTCACTCATTTCGCAGTGCGACTGTCGGATCCACTGGCGTCGCTCTTCGTGCTGGGAAGTAACAGGCCACGAAAGCTGTCGAAGCCAACACCACACTAATGAACGCGAACGTAAGTGGGTCCGTGGGTGTCACACCGAACAGCAGCCCTGAAAGCGCATGAGTCGTCAAGAACGCCGCAGCCAAACCGGCGGCTTCGCCGCATGCCGTGAGCAACAATCCCTCGCGAAGTACTTCTCTGAACACATCACGCGCGCTAGCGCCCAGAGCCATTCGAATGCCGATCTCATGCTTACGTTGAACGACCGCGTAGGAAATGACGGAGTAGAGGCCCATCGCTGCAAGAGCAAGCGCAGCAATAGCGAAGATCCCCATCAGCCGTAAATTGAAACGTCGTGGGGCAACCGAAGCGGCGAGGAGTTCGTCCATTGTTTGAACCGTCGAGGCAGGAACATCCTGGTCGAGAGATTGAATCTCCCGGCGCACGCGGTCGGCCAGCCGTAATGGTTCGGTTTCGGAACGGACAACGAGGCTCATTCCGTTGATGAGGAATCCGAGAGCCGGCTGCGGCACTTGCGCGACAGTTGAGTAATAGGTCGGAATCGGAGCTTCGTCGAGATTGAAGTGTTTCACGTTTCCGACGACACCGACGATCTCGACTTCGCGACTGATCGGGCCGGCATCACTAACCCGTAAGTGCAACCCGATAGGGCTTTCGTTCTGAAAGTGACGTTTCGCAAGCGCCTCATCAATCACAACGACTGCTTGCGAGCGCTGAGTATCGAGAGAGTTGAAATCCCGTCCGCCGAGCAAGGGAATTCCCATCGCTTTGAAGTAATCCGGTGTGACCCACCGGTTTTGAGCAGCAGGCTGCTCTTCGATTGTGACAGGCGGACGCCCGGTGATGGTGAAGTCGGCACGGGTATTCATTCCGCTTAACGGAAGCACGGAACCTACACCGGCGGATTCGATCTGCGGGAGATCTCGAACTCTCTCGATCAACCGGTCGAGGAAGGCCGACATAAGCTCGGGCCGCGCGTATCTCGTCGCAGGCAACGATAGCCTGACAGTGAGAATGTTTCGAGTATCGATCCCGGCGCTCACAGACTGCAGATTAATGAAACTTCGAATCAGGAGCCCTGCGAACATGAGCAATAGGAGCGACAGCGTGATCTCCGCCACGACCAGCATCCGTCGCAAACGAATGCCGATTGATGCTTCACCCGGTGATCGCCCGCCGGCTTTGAGTCCTCGATTCACATCAACACGGCTTGCTTGCAGGATTGGTATTAGCCCCAAAACAATCCCCACGATGAACGATGCGCAAATTGCGAAGATGGTCACCCGCCAGTCGAGAGCGACTTCCCGGATTCGAGGAAGGTCAGCCGGACCGACCGCAATAAGCAGCCGAACGCCCCATGTCGCAAACAGAAGCGCGAGCGCGCCGCCGGTCATGGCAAGGAGCAAGTTTGCTGTGATCGACTCTCGAGTCAGCTGGGTTCGCGTTCCACCCAACGCGGCTCGGATCGCGAAATCTCTTTGTCGCGCCGTAGCGCGGACCAGCATCATATTAGCGAGATTCGTGCAGGCAATGAGTAGCACGACAGCCACTGCGCCCAACAGCGTCCAGAGTAGCGTGTGATAGCTGCCGACGACTTCATCTCGCAATGTGTGGACGTGTGGGGCCGCCGGTTTATCGTAATCGTTCGGGTATTGCTGCTTCAGCCGTTCCGTGATTATCGCCAATTCAGCTTGAGCTTCCATCGGCGTCGCTCCTGGCTTGAGCAGGGCAAAGGTCCGGAGGAAATTTGACCCGCGGTCGGATCGTTGAGGGTCGGTTTCAAACACAAGAGGCGACGCGATCTGCACTTCGGCATTCGGCAAAGCGAATTCCGGCGGCAGGACTCCGACAACGGTGTATGCAGCCCCGTTCAGAAGGATCGATTGCCCGACCAAACGTTCGTCGGCGCCGAACCTTCGCCGCCACAATGCGTCGCTGATAACGACGACCCGACTCGCTTCCGGCCTTCCATCGGAGGGCTGAAGGGTGCGTCCGACAGCGGTTTCGATGCCCAGCATCTCAAACGCGTTCGCTGAAATGCGAACGCCAGCAACGCGCTCGGCGTCGCCGGAGCCGGTCAAATTGACGCCCCAGTTTGCGAATGCAGCCATATCGTCGAGCGTTCTCGCCTGATCCTTTGTGTCGATGAAATTCTGAATCGAATAGAAGGCTTTGTCGCGATCTGTTCTAGTCGACCATATCCAAACGAGCCGTTCGGCATGCTTGAAGGGAAGCGGGCGGAGCAGAAGTGAATTCACCATTGTGAAAACAGCTGCATTCGCGCCGATGCCTAAACTCAACGTCAAAATCGCTGCACATGTGAAGCCGGGTTGCTTAACGAACCCTCGGAAAGCCCAACGCATGTCACGTCCGAAATTCTCGACGAGCTTCACGCGCCTGACATCGCGGCACTCCTCCTTACGCTGCTCGAGTCCGGCGAAAGCGCGCAGGGCAGCGCGCCGCGCCTCTTCCTGGGTCATGCCTTGAACGACGTTTTCATGGATCTGCCGATCGATGTGGTAGCGGATTTCTTCGTCCAACTCTCGCTCGACCTGTTTTCGGCGGAATAGAGAACGCAGTTTGAGTCTGAGTGTCATGCCTGAAAAGAACTTCATTCCTAATCCGTGCGCAGGACGGACATCGGGTCCACTGACGCAGCGCGGCGAGCAGGAATGTACGATGCGGCGAGGGCGACGAGCAAAAGGACGAGCGAAGCGGATATGAAACTCAGTGCGTCGCTCGTCGTGATCCCGTAAACCAGGGTCGTGAGCATGCGGCTTAGGAAAAGCGCGCCGGCGATGCCGATAATCATTCCGACTGCGGCCAGCGAACCACCGTGTCGAAGAACAGTCCAGATGACCTCACGCCGTGACGATCCAAGGGCGATGCGGATGCCGATTTCCCGGCGACGTAAACCGACAGAGTAGGAGAGAACTCCGTATACGCCCACGGTGGCTAACACCAACGCCACTGATGCAAACAGCGAGACGAGAGCCATGGTCAACCATTGCTGGGAAAGCGATCGTTCCACAACCTCGTCCATCGGCCGAACGTCATACACGGGTTGCTCGGGATCCACGTCGTGAATCGCCGAAATGACCGTGGCCGTTAACTGTTTCGGATTCTGATTGCCGCGTACGGCGAGCGCCAATCGGTCCTGAACTCGTTGTGAGTGCGGCCAGTAGACTTGAGGACGCGGATCGACGTCGAGTCCAGCGTGGCGAACGTGTCCGACAACACCAACGACTTCAACCCAAGGTGCCTCCGGGAACCCCATTCGGAAGCGTTTTCCGATCGGGTTTTGTTGTGGCCACGCGAGGCGGGCAACGCGATCGTCTATCAAGCCGACAAGCGGACGATCGGCTGTATCCGACTCCTCAAAAACCCGACCTTGTATAAGCGGTATTCCAAGCGTTCGAAAATAGTCGGGCGTCGCTGTTCTCCAGTCGAAGTTGCCAGTTTGCAGTATTCCTTGTGGAGTCCGAGGCAGAGTCGTTCCTTCAAATTCGAGAGTGCCATTTTGATTACCACCGGCAAGCGGTAACCGATTGACCATTCCGACGGACACAATTCCTGGAATCGCCGAAACTCTTTCCAGAATGCGTTGGATCAAGCGGGTGACCTCTGCATCCGAGCGGTACTTCGATCGTGAAACAGCAAGGTGGACCGAAAGGATGTTGTTGGAACGGAATCCCGGGTCGACATTTTGAAGTGCAACGAAGCTGCGGATCAGCAGAGCGGAGACAACCATCAAGATGACCACCGCAGCTATTTGCGAAACGATCAATCCATTGCGAAGTCGTGACGTACTGCTACCGAATGTGGTTGTACGGCCTGACTCTCTCAGCGTTTCGCTGATGTTCCAACGCAACACCTGAATCGCAGGCCAGATTCCTGTAACTATAGAGGTCGCGAACAGAACCACCATGGCAAACGCGAGAACCTCCCAGTCGATGCGTATCGCTTCCACTCGGGGCATCGTCGACGGCAACAGCGGTACCAAAATGGACAGCATCCATTTCGTAAGTAATAGACCGCCTGCGCCGCCCAAGGCTGTCAGCGGTAAAACCTCCATAACCGACTGCAGCATCAGCCGTCCCTTGTTCGCGCCGAGAGCAGCACGGACAACGAATTCGTGGCTGCGAGTCATCGATCGTGCAACGAGCATATTGGCCAGATTCACGCAGCCGATCAGCAACAGGCACAACACAGCGGCCAGCAGCAGGTAAAGAGTCGTGCGAACGGTTCGTACCATGTCCTCGAGCATGGGAGTAATTTCGACTCGCATTCCTTGAAACGTGGGATAGGTCTTCCCGATCCGCAACTGTATTTCGGCCATTTGGGCCTGGGCCTGTGCAAGCGTGACGCCCTTCTTCAGCCTTGCGATGCAGCCGTAGTCCAAAGCTGCTCGAAATTCCTCAGGATTCAACATGAGTGGCGTCCATAGGGCGAATTCCCGATTGGGATACTGAAATTCGGGCGGCATCACGCCGAGCACGGTATAAGGTGCGCCATTGAGCTGAATCTTTTTTCCGAGGATTTGCCGGTCGCCCGCATAACGCCGCTGCCATAGACCGTAGCTCAACACAACTTTGTCTTCGACCTGACCATCGGCGTCGGTAAACACGCGGCCGAGCATTGGTTGCACATCAAGGACGCGAAAGATGGACGCAGTGGAGCGGCCTCCCAGAACCCGTTCCGGTTCACCATCTCCGGTGATGTTGAAATTCGATACGAGTTTGATCATGCCGATGTCTTCGAAAACAGTGTTTTCGGCGCGCCAGTCCAGATAATTGGCAATGCTGGTAGCGGGAAAACGGATGGCGTTCGCGCCGATCATCCACGTACTAACGAGTTGTTTCGGTTCCCGGTAAGGCAGCGGCTGAAGCACAACTCCATAGACCACGCTGAATACGGCTGTCGTCGCGCCAATACCCAACGCAAGAGTTGCAACGACGGCCAGCGCAAAGCCCGGACTCTTCCGCAAAACGCGCGCGGCATAACGCAGGTCCTGGATCGCATGCTCAACCACGCTGACGTGCCGTGCGTCGCGACACTCTTCCTTCCGCTGCTCGATACCCGCGAATGCACGGAGTGCAAGGTATCGTGCTTCGTCAGGACTGTGTCCTTTTGCGACGTATTGTTGGATCTGGTGCTCTATGTGGAATTGCAGTTCCTCATCGAGCTCGCGTTCAAGTCGATCGCGCTGAAACACCGATCGCACGCGCAAGGGTAGCTTGTACAACCAACGCGTAAGGCGCATCGTTTAAGCCTCCGTCAGATTCACAACCTGCGTGATGGCGGTGGAGAGACGGTTCCAGTTCGCAGCTTCCTTTTCAAGTTCTCTGCGTCCTGCGCGAGTCAGTGAATAGTATTTGGCGCGGCGGTTGTTTTCACTCGGCGCCCATTCCGCTTTGATCCAACCTTCTTGCTCCAGTTTGTGAAGCGCGGGATAAAGCGAACCGTCGCTGACTTGCAGGACATCGCCTGAAATTTGCTTCAAACGTTGGCTGATCGCCCAGCCGTGCATCGGCTCCAGCGCGAGAATTTTCATGATGAGAAGGTCCAGCGTCCCCTGGACGACGTCTTTTGGTTTGCTCATTGCATGCTTTCCTCGGTTACCGAGATAAATACACTCGCTCCCCTCGGTAAGCAAGAGGAAAATTTCAGCTACAATCTAACGCCTATGTGCTGTACAGAGAGTGAGGGCCTGACGAATGGCAGAAGCCGTAGATCTCAAGACTCAGATGAATCAGCTGATCCGCGGGTATTGGACGACGCAGGCGATCTTCGTTGTCGCCGAATTAAGGATTGCGGATCTGCTTGTGGACGGTCCCAAGCATCCCGATGAACTCGGCAAGCGAGCCGGCGTGCAAGGCGACATGTTGTACCGCGTCTTGCGCGCGCTTGCGAGTATCGGAATTTTCGTAGAAGACGCCGACGGTAGATTTTCGCTGACACCTTTGGCAGAGACGCTTTGCGGCGATAGTGGTCAGCGCGCGTACGCGCGACTGCATGGGCATGAACTTTATCAATCTTGGGCGAGAATGCTGGATGCCGTGCGAACCGGCGACGCCGGTTTCGTGAAGGCGTTCGGAATGCCGGCATTCGAGTACTTCGCGAAGAATCCGGAACGCGGCGCCGTCTTCGACAAAGCGATGACGGGCCATCATGGTGCAGAAGCGGATCCGATGCTCGATGCCTACGACTTTTCCGGTTTCAAGGATCTTGTCGATGTCGGCGGCGGCAACGGATCTTTACTCACTGCAATTCTCAATCGGCACTCTCACATGCGTGGCGTGCTGTTTGATTTGCCGCGTGTGGTCGATCGGGCGCGCGCCGCGATCGAAAATGCAGGTCTGGGTGACCGCTGCCGGTTCGCGGGCGGAAGCTTTCTTGAATCGGTACCGAGCGGGGCGGATGCTTATCTGCTCAGGCACGTCGTACATGACTGGCGTGACGAAGATGCGGCGATCATCCTGCGCAACTGCCGCAATGTTATGAAGCCGGGTGGAAAAGTATTAGTCGTCGAGATCGTGGTTCCCGCCGGTAATGACCCGAGTTTCGCGAAGTGGATGGATCTCATGATGGTGACGTATGGAGGGAAAGAACGCTCGGAGAAGCAGTACCGCGCTTTGTTCTCGCAAGCGGGGCTGCGCGTGGCTCGTATCGTTCCCACAAAGTCTCCGAACAGCGTCATCGAGGGTGTGCAGGCGTAATCCACCTGTTGTAGACTCACGCGTCTCATCTCCTCTGCAGGTGCACTGTGTATCGAGCCGATCACGTAGGCAGCTTGTTACGTCCCAAAGAACTCCTAGAGGCGCCAGGCAACGTCGCAATTCAGGATAAGTATGTTTTGGCTACGCTTCGCCGCCAGAAGGAGATGGGGTTCAAGATCTTCACAGACGGCGAGTTTCGCCGGCGCGGTTTCATGACGGATTTCTATGATTCGGTCGAAGGTCTCGACATGGACGGTTCAATCGCGCGGGCATGGCACGGCGGATCCGCCGGTGCTCTGCTGACCGGGATTGTTGTCGAGCAGATCAGGCAGAAGAAGCGCCTGACGAAGCACGAAGTCGATTTTCTGAAACAACATTCGCCCGGCGATATCAAAATGACTTTGCCGACGCCCAATCAGTTTCCCGCGATCGCCTACAAGAAAGGCGTCAGTGAACGTGCTTACAAAACGTACTCGGAATTTTTGTGGGACATTGTGCCTATCTTCAAATCTGAAATCGAAGCTTTGGTGAATGAGGGCATTCGCTACGTCCAAATCGACGCTCCGCGCTACAGCTATTACGTCGATCCGAAATGGAGGCGGTATATTCGCGATGAAATGGGCGTCGATCCCGAGCAGGCACTGGATGAAGCCATCGAAGTCGAGAATGCATGCCTTCGCGATGCCAAACGCGACGGCGTGACTGTTGGGATTCATCTGTGCCGCGGGAACAACCAGAGTCGTTGGTACGCTGAAGGCGGTTATGATCCTATTGCTGAGAAGCTCTTTAACAATCTGAAGGTCGATACATTCCTCCTGGAATACGAATCGGAACGCGCCGGCACATTCGAGCCCTTGCGTTTCGTACCGCGCAGCAAGACCGTCGTTCTTGGACTCGTGAGCAGTAAAATTCCGCAACTCGAAGATCAGCGAGAGCTGACGCGGAGTATTGAGGCGGCGAGCAAATATGTGCCACTCGAAAATCTTGCGCTAAGTCCTCAATGCGGCTTTGCCTCGACAATGGAAGGTAACCGCCTCACGGAAGATGAGCAGTGGCGAAAATTACAGCTTGTTGTAGATACCGCACAAACAGTGTGGGGGACCGTATGATGTGGCGACTGATTGTCACTCTGACCACGGCTGCAACTCTCCTGGCACAACAGCAGCCGCAGAAAATCACCATCAACTTTCCGACGCGAAGCGGCGCGTCGTGGCCCTTGTTTATCGCAAAAGAGGGAGGCTATTACCAGAAGTATGGACTGGACGCCAATCTGGTATTCGCGACACACCCGGCGGGAGTCGCCATGGTCATCAGCGGCGAAGCCCACATGTCGAGCTATTCATTGGAATCGTCGATGCAAGCGAGCGCCAGAGAGTCCTCGCTGGTGATGGTGGGTAATTCGCTGAACAAGGCAGTGTTCGCATTGGTCGCACGCAAGGAGTTCAACAGCGCAAAAGAGCTACGGGCCAAGCGCATCGCGGTGAGTCAGATTGGCGATCCGCCTTACAACTATGGAATCGCACTGCTGCGCAAATTCGGCTTGAATTCACGCGACGTGCAGTGGGTGCCGATCGGTACGGACGTCAACGGCCGGGTTGCTGCGCTGGAAAGTGGTCGTGTCGATGCGACCATGTTGACGGCACCTGCGTACTTCAAGCTCGAGGCCGCCGGTTACAAGACACTCGCAAATCTCACCGACTACGACGACATCTTTGCCTCGACGATGTACTTGATGAAGAAGAACGTCATCGCCGGCAATCCGAAACTTCCCGAACTGCTGATCAAGGCGCAGGCAGAGGCGATTAAACGTTTCTACGAGGCCAAGGCTTTTGCGGTGCAGGCGTATCAGGTCTACGATCCGCAATCGCGTGAGGATGTCGAGAGATTCTACGACATCTATAAAAAAGGTAATCTCTTCGAACGCGTACCGTATGTGCTCGCACCGGCGTTCAAGTCGGTTATCGAGCAACAGTCCGATCCGCAGCTCGTGGCTTTAATGAAAGGTATCGACTATCGGAAAGCAGTCGACAATGGAACCGTTGATCGCCTGGTCATGGAGGGATTTTTCGAAAAGTTGTTTGGACCAGGTATCAAAACAGAGCAGGACCGAAAAGGAAAAATCGCACTTAAATGAGGACGTCATGGTGACCACCAGTGGAAGAGCAACAACGGACGCACAGGAATTCATCGAAGCATCGCGAGTGTTTCTCAAAGATGACTTCCTGCCGAAACTCAAACTATGCCTGGA
>Ga0114129_10010229_pt1 | contig 13381 bp, 6 predicted proteins | sample RhiMetdeltSRZDD1_FD_80071 | JGI IMG/M metagenome (GOLD analysis project Ga0114129, IMG submission 80071) | Populus rhizosphere microbial communities from Tennessee, USA - Rhizosphere MetaG P. deltoides SRZDD1 (version 2) (version 2) | ecosystem: Host-associated > Plants > Roots > Rhizosphere >...
AGCAGAAGAGGCTGGAGAGCGGCTCCGCCGCCGCGGTGCGTGACCTGCAGGAGGAGCGCCGGCGACTCTCCGGCGGCTCGCCGCTTCCGCCGGCGCACTTCCTCCCCGACAAGGGTCTTACGCCCGAGCTTGCCCGCCGGATCAAGGAGAAGGGTTATGCGGAGCCTGCCTTGGAAAGAGCGCGGAGCCGGCCGCTTCCCGATCCGCGGCGTTACCTGGCGTCTCTCCGCATCCTGGAGCTGGCGAGCCTGGGAGTGGATCTGAAGGGCGACCTCGCCCTCCTCGCCGCCAAGGATCGAGTGCTCAAGGCCGATCCCGAGGGCCTTTTCCCGCTCGTCCACATCGCCAACCTCATGATCGCCGCGCAGAAGGCGGAAAAAGCGCCGCCCGAGGAGCTCGACCAGATCGGCACGCTCCTCAAGACCGCCCAGAAGAACTACCCGCTGGAGCAGGAGGTCTACCACCTGCTCGGTCATCTGGCGTTCCAGCGCAAGTCCCCTGCCGACGCCGAGCTGTTCCTGAAGGCGGCTGCCGAGCTATCTCCCCGATATCCGTCGGAGGTTTCCTACGACCTGGCGTGCGCCTACGCCTTGCAGGGGAAAAAGGAGGCCGCGCTGTCTGAGCTGCGCCAGGCCATCCGGCGCGGATTCCGGGACTCCGCCCACATCGCCGAGGATTCCGACCTCACGTCGCTCCGTCAGGATGCCTCCTTCAAACGGCTGATGCAGGAAGAGTTCCCCGCCACCAGCGGGCGATGACACCGGGGAAATCGTCTTTACTCCCACCGGCGCTGGTCGTATATTTAGTCGTATATTTAAACGACTCGAGAGGTGACTTCATCCGTCAGAATCGGTGTCCCAACGGGCCTTCCCGGGGCTGCGTGTCGCCGGGGAGAAGAAGGATCCGGCGCCTGCGCCGACGGGGCGGATTCCTGGCGTGTCTCTTCTTGCTGGCGGTGAGCTCCGTGATTCCCGCCTCGCGGGAAGCCGGTTCGGCCGATTCGTTCCACGCCACGTTGAAGGCTCCCGCGCTGACGCTCCTTCCCAGCGCCGATCTCCCCGGAATGGTCCGGGTGCATCTCGATGGCTTCGGGATCCTGTCCCGTCCGGGCGCGCCCGCCCTGCCGATCCGAATCGAGCGGATCGGAATCCCGGTAGGGAGCGCGCCGGCGCTCAGGGTTCTGCGCGTGCAGAGCCGGATGCTTCCCGGTCTCCGTCCGGAGCCCGTTCCGAGCTCCGACGGCTCGCGCGGATTGGCCGAAGCTCCGATCGTCGATCCCGATGCGCCCGGTCCGGGACGTCCCGTCCGGCGCCCCGACGGATCGATCTACCGGCGCGATGCGGACTATCCGGAGCAGCCGGTCACGCTGGGTTCCATCGGGTGGATGAGGGACCAGCGGTACGTCGAATTGATCTTCACGCCGGTCCAGGTGAATCCGGTGACCGGAACGGGACGGATCGCCGAGGAAGTCGAGATCGAGGTGAGCTTCGGCGCGGCGAGCGGCTCGGGACGAAGGCTGGAATCGGGGAAGGGAAGGGATCGAAGAGCCGAGGAATTCTACCGCAGCGGGTTGCTCAACTACGACCAAGCCGCCGCCTACCGGCGGCCCGTCTCCGGCGAGCCCGCGCCCCCCCTGCTTCCGGAATCCGGAGGCGGCCCCGTGTACAACGTCTCCGTCCATCAGGACGGAATCTACCGGATCAGTTGCAGCTCCATTCCTTCCTGCAGCGTCGCGGCGCTGCTGGGTCAGAATCCGAACACCTTCCGGCTGCGCGACAAGGGAGTGGAGGTGCCGATGCGGGTGGTCGGCGGGGGAGACGACTCGTTCGATCTCGGCGACGTGCTGGAGTTCTACGGACAGACACAACGAGAGCCGTTCACGATCGTGAATTGCTCGGCGCCCCAGGATCCGGCGTGCCTGACCCCGATTTACGAATACAACGACGCGACCGACGTCAACGTCTACGTCCTGGACGTCACCGCCTCGACCGCGCGGCAGCGCATGGCGACGCTCGACGCGACACCCGGGGGACTGTCGATCCAGCCCGATTTCGTCGACACCGCCCACGCCGAGGTGAACGACGTCTTCCAGCCTCTGAACGATCACGACCCCTTCACCTGGTCGCCCTTCCTCACGGCCGACGCGACGAATTCCGCTTCGCGGGACATCGCGATTCCGCTTCCCGGGATTTCCGGCACTCCGTTCACGGCCGGCGTCACCGCGCGCCTTCGCGGGGTGTCGTTCAACGCCTCGGTGAATCCCGATCATCGGACCCGGATCACGCTCAACGGCTCCGGAGCGACGATGAACACGCTCGACTGGGACGGGGAGACGGTGGTCGACCAGAGCACCACGGCGAGCCAGTCGATCTTGACGAATCCTTCCACGCTGCACCTGGAAGTCCTGGCGATGTCCGGCGTGAGCGTCGACCAAGTGGTCCCCGATTACGTCGAGGTGTCCTACCGGCGGCTGTTCCAGGCCGTGTCCGACCGGCTGGCGTTCTCCTTCCCGAACCAGGCGGCCAAATTCTCGGTGAGCGGTTTCTCGGCGGGAGCGATTCTCGCGTACGACCTGAGCCGCATGGTGCCGGGGAGCTTCGATACCGCCGAGCCGCGGTTGCTGGCGAACGGATCGGCGGGAGCGGGATCCCTGACCTTCCAGCTCGCTTTGGAGTCGCCCCCCACCGGCGCGACGCGGAGAGTCCTGGTGGTCGGGCCGGGAGGAATCCTCACGCCTGATTCCGTCGTGCCCCAGGCGGCGAATAATCTTCTCGACGCCACGAACGAAGCCGACTACCTGATCATCTCCCACCCCAGCCTGATCGATACGGCGCCCGGCAGCGCTTACAGCCAGTTCGTCAACTACCTGGAGACGGTGCGCGGCCTGAAGACGCGCCTCGTGTTCATCGGCGAGATCTACGACGCCTTCAACAATTCCCTGGAGCATCCCGAGGCGATCCGGTCTTTCCTCGCCTACGCGCACAACAACTGGACCGGACCGGCCGGGACCTCGGCGCCTCCTTCCTATCTTCTCCTGGTCGGCGACGCGGTCTGGGACTTCAAGAACACGCTCAATCGCGGCGACTGGATCGATCTCGTCCCGACGCCGATCATGTTCTACGACCAGGCCATCTTGAAATACCATGCCGCCGACAACTGGCTGGCGTCCTTTCTCGGGAACGATCAATCGGCCGACATCCTGTACGGAAGGATTCCGGTCCGCACCTCCGCCCAGGCGAACACCGTCTTCTCCAAGATTCTCGCGTACGCCCAATCGCCTCCCGCCGGAGCGTGGCGCTCGGACGGCTATTTCCTCGCCGACGTCGGAAACACCATCCAGGAGACGCAGACGTTCGAGCTGGTGGCGAACAACTCCGCGGCCCATTTCCAGCCTCCCTGGACCCAGACGAAGCAGTACTACGCGCAGCCTCCGTACAACGCTCCGACCGGCGGGAACGGGCCGGTGGCCCAGTTCAAGAGCGACTTCATCAGTCATTGGAACAGCGCCCATCCGGCGGTCGCGACCTTCACCGGCCACGGCGCCTTCGACATCCTGGGAAACGATCTTTTCTTCCGGCCCGCCGACGTTCCTTCGCTGACGAACGGCGCGTTTCAGCCCTTCTTCTACAATTCCGACTGTCTTTCGGGGGGCTTCCATGCCGTGGGGATCGACTCGATTGCCGAGGCGTTCCTGAAATCGGGATCGGGAGGCTCCATCGCCTACTTCGCTCCGGCGGGACTCTCCTTTACCTTCATCGGAAACGTCGTCAGCGGTCAGCTGTTCGACGATCTCTTCTCGATCCGGAAGATCCGCGAGCTCGGGACGCTCACCCACAACGCCCGGGACGTTCTGTTCCAGCAGGGCTCGATCGTCGACATGCAGGGTTACGCCCTTCTGGGAGATCCCTCCTTGGACCTCGTGCTGCCCGCCCCGGCTCCTCCGGCGAATTTCTCGGCCGTGGCGGGGAACGGATCCGTGGGGTTGTCCTGGACGGCCAGCTCCGATCCCGCCGCGATCGGGACGAACGTCTACCGGACCCAGGTCCTGGATCAGCCGTACGTCAAAGTGAATGCGACTCCGGTGACGGGGACCTCCTTCAGCGACACTTCCGTGGTCAACGGGACGACTTACTTCTACCGGGCCGTCTCCGTCGATGCGGGCGGATTCGAAGGCGCGGTCACCAACACCAATGGCGACTGCGGCCAGAGCGGTCCGCCCGACGGCCCCGAATGCCGGCGCGCCATTCCCAAGAACCTGACTCCGCCGATCGCGCCCCAGGGAGTGAGCGTCCACGATACGGGGACCGGTTCCACCCTCGAGGTGACCTGGAGCGCGAATCCCGAGAGCGACCTCCAGAAGTACCTGGTCGCGTTCGGGACTTCTCCCGGGAGCCATCCCACCGTCCGGGACGCGGGGACCGCCACTTCGTTCACTCTGGGAGGCCTTTCGACGGGCGTTCCCTATTACGTCGTGGTGTCGGCGGTGAACACCTCCGGCATTCAAAGCGCCGCCAGCCTCGAGGTCTCGGGGACGCCCCACATCTTTCAAGGAATCGCCCCGCCGCGGACGATTCAGGACCTCACGATCGTCCGCAGCGCCAACGATCTCGTTCTGAGCTGGGGGGCGGTTTTCAGCAACATCTACGGCAATCCCACGGTCGTCGACCACTACAACGTCTACCGCGGCGACACGCCCGTCTTCGTTCCTGCGGACGGCGTGAATCGAATCGCCATGGTGCCTGCTACGGCCACTCCGCAGTACACGCACGCCGGAGGGGCGCTGGCGCCCGATTCCGGGTTCTATCTCGTGTCGGCCGTCGACACCGACGGTTTTTCCTCCGGCCTCGGAGCCGATCTGCCGGCCGGTATCTCCAACCTCACCGTGGCGCTCTCTCCGACGGCGGGCATGCTCCGCCTATCGTGGACGCCGGTCACCACGACCGTCACGGGGAAGCCCGCCAGCATCGCCCATTACGCCGTCTACGCCTCGGCGTCCGCCCTGCCGCGGCGGTCCATCGGACCGGCCAGCCTCCTGCAGGACAATCTGACCGGCTCGTTCGTGGACGTTCCCATTCCGGCCGGAGTCCGTTTTTATTACAATGTCATCGTCGTTGATGCCCGCGGAAATCTCTCACCCTTCTGACGAGGAACGGATGTCCATGACCGATGCCGTGGCCATGGAGACGGCCGACCGGAAGAGCCGGGAGACCGAAGAGCTCGTCGAAAGAGTGCGCTCGGGAGAGCTCGATGCCTTCGAGGGACTCATCCGCCTCCACGAGCGCCGTCTCCTCGGGATGGCCGTTCAGATGGGTCTTTCCCCCGCCGACGCCCAGGACGCCTGCCAGGAGATTTTCCTTCGGGTCTTCCGTTATCTTGGCAAGTTCCGGGCCGGAAAGAGATTCGAAGCCTGGCTCTGGAGAATCGCGGTGAACGTCGTGTATGACTCTCTGCGGACCCGCCGGGACCGCGAGGAAGTCCCCTGGGACGGAATCGTCCATGAAGAGGGGATTTCGCCCAGGCGGTGGGAGGGACTTCAGATGAGCGTCGAAAACGCCGATCTCTGCGCCAAGCTCCTGCAACGCCTGGAAGTGCTGACAGAGCAGGAGCGCATGGTATTCGTCCTCAAGGAATTACACGACATGGACACCGACGAGATCGCGCGGGCCATGAGGATCTCGGCGATCACCGTCCGGCGGCACAAGTCCACGGCTCTCCAGAAGCTTCGCAACGTCCTCGGCGAGCTGCGCCGGCCCAAGGATCGCAAAGATTCTTGATACGGCCTGAACATTCCGGAACGAACATCAGTATTCACAGTAGCAGCAGAGATGAGAAAGGATTTTTCCCTTGACAATCCTTCCTTTCAGAGTACTTAAGCTTGGAGCACCATCTCTCGGCCGGCATTGAAACTCCAAGGCTCGCCAATCCGGGTCTTGTTTTGCGCTATATCTGCGAAACAAAGAAGTTAGCTATTCGGACGGAATTTCAGCGGTGTCTCGGGAGGCTTTGTTGAATTGCATTCAGGGGGGAAACGGATATGTGTAAAGCGTTGAGAGTTGCCTTGCCGGTCGTCCTGGCAGGTGTTTGCGCGCTGGCGCTCGGGACGGGCTCGGCCCTGGCGAACTGCGACATCGGGATTCCGATCTTTGCCGGCGGGGACGGCGCCCCCATCAGCGTCGCCACCTGCAGCTCGAATCCCTCTGCCGCTTTCTGGCTCATCGGACATGGAGATCCCGCCAATGGAGTGGGGAACGACAGCGGCGTGCGAGGCATGCGGTTCGACATCGCCAGCTTCGGAGGCGTCCTGAGCGCCGACTGGAACGATCTGGGCGTCGACGGCTGCCCCTTGGCCTTTCTGCAGCCGGACGGCACCTTCGCTCCGAACGGGCTGATCATCAGCGGCCAGCTCAACGGCGGAACGCCTTCCCACGTCGGATCCTACTCGGCCCTTTCGGTCGACTACTACGAGCCCTTCCAGTCCGGCTACAGCTATGACGAGGTGTTCGGGGACGAGCTCAACGGCACGATTCCTCCCGGCTCGCAGATCTCCTGCGCCGCGCTCGGGGCGCCCGCGATCGCCGGCGGCAACCTGTCGTGGGGCGGCGTTTCCTCGCTCGACGATTGCGCCACCAACACCGGCAGCATCCATCCCGCCAGCGATTGCCCCGGCGGAACTCGGAACATCTTCCAGGGCTGGCACCTGTACGTCGCCTACGCCCAGTGCACCGTCGGCCCCCTCTCGGGCGATCGCACGGCGCCGGGCGTCTGGAATCTCGTGACCAACGGCTTCCCGAACAACGTCTATCCCGCCGCCTCGAACTCGGGCGTCTCGCTGGGGAGCATCCCCCTGAGCATTCCCGCGAACAAGTGCGCCTTCCTGGCCTACAACCCGGTCTGGGAGTCGGGGATGGAAGGCAAGTACGTTTCGGCTCATTCCGCCAAGCAGGGCGGGACGGACAACACCGACGGCGACACCTTCCCCTCCAGCACCGACAACTGCCCGACCGTGGCCAACCAGAGCCAGGCCGACGCGGACGCTGACGGCATCGGCGATGCTTGTGACAACTGCCCCAGCGCGGTCAACTACGACCAGGCCGACGCCAATGGCAACGGCACGGGCGATGCGTGCGACAGCTGCCCGACCACGGGCGACTCGGACGGTGACGGCGTGTGCAACGACGTCGACAACTGCCCGAACACCGCGAACTCCAGCCAGGCCGACGCGGACGGCGACGGTCTCGGAGACGCGTGCGATCCCTGCCCGTTCGACGCCGGCAACGACTCCGACGGCGACGGCATCTGCAATGCGCAGGACAACTGCCCGAACAACGCCAACCCGACGCAGCTCGACACCGACAGTGACGGTCTAGGCGATGTCTGCGATCCCTGCCCCTTCGAGCATCCGGCGGCGGGCCAGAGCACCTTCACCGACAAGGACGGGGACGGCATCTGCTCTTGCGACCCGGTGCTTCAGAACGCCGGCAAGTGCGGCGTCTTCCCGAACATCACCGAGGGTCACGGAACGCCGGCCGACAACTGCCCGCGCACTCCGAACGCCTCCCAGACGCCTTCCGGCAAGGGCGACGGCCTCGGATTGGCGTGCGAGGACAAGTTCGGCCAGGTGCAGGTCCGTCCGACCCACGACCAGGGCTTCGGCGACTGCCGGATCCGGTTCAAGACGACCGAAGAGTGGAACTGCCCGCGTCTCGTGGCGCTCTACCGCAGCCCGGGCGGCGATCGGCCGGCGGGGGTGAGCTTCAGCTGCCGGCGGTGCACCACCGGTGAAGGATTCAGCTCGGCGTTCTACGGCGGAACGGCCGGCGCCTACGTCAAGAACTGCCACGGCGGTCACGACATCTTCGCCTCGGCGGTCCGGTCGGTGACGTCGTCCACCTGCCCCGGCTTCGTGAATCCGAACCCGGTTGCAGCCGTGATTGTCGATAAAGTCGCGACCCGAGTCCGGTAGTGCTCGGCAAGTAGCGTTTTTCTGGGGCCACCCGAGTCGCGAGAGTCGGGTGGCCCCAGATTTTTTCGCCCCAGGCTTCCCTGAGAGGGAATCGACGCGAAGGGGAGGGGGCCTTGGGAGGTTGGAGATGGTTTCTATCCCGGGCGGCCGGGGCCGCTCGCTGCGCCCGCTTCATCTCTTCCTGGTCTTATTGGTAAGCTGCGCGGCGCTTCCCACCGGAGCCTTCGCGCAGCTCGACTTCACCGGAGTCCGGCGCGACGTGGCCGTCGGGGGGAATCCCCGCTCGATCGCCTCCGGCGATCTCAACGGAGACGGCAAGAGGGACTTCGTCGCCGCCACCCAGACTTCGAACAGCGTGTCGATCCTGCTAGGAGCCGGAGGAGGCGTCTTTCGTCCCGCCACCCAGGTGGCCACCGCGGAAGCCCCGGCCTCGGTCGTTCTCGGCAGCTTCAACTCCAATACGGATGCGATCCTCGATATTGCGGTCGCCTCCTATACCGGAAATTTCATCCAGATCTTTCTGGGCAACGGCGCGGGCGGCTTCGGAGTTCCGACGTCGGTCAGCACCGGGCCGGGCACGCATCCCATCGCTTTGGCGATCGTGGACAGGAATCTGGATGGAAAGAAGGACCTCGTCGTCGTTCTGAACGGGACCAGCGAAGTCCGCCTCTACAGCGGCAACGGCCTGGGAGGCTTCAGCCTCGTCGCGGGATCGTCGATCATCCTGCCCTTGAACCCGGTCGCCCTGACCGCGGGGGATTGGGACCAGGACGGCGGCATCGACATCGCCGTCGCGAGCGAAGGCGACATCACCGTGGATCCGCCTCCGAACGGCACGGTGACGGTCGCCTACGGAGGCGTGGGCTGCCCGGGCCTCTTCTGCTTTCCGCAGCAGACCACGGTCGGACCGGGCCCCGAATCGGTCACTTCGGGACTCTTGAACAACGACGTCTATCCCGATCTCGTCGTGGGTAGCGTCGCCGGCACCGACGTCCGGATTCTCTATGGCGATCCCGATTTCGGATTCGGCACTCCCGTCCTTCTCGCCGTCGGAGCCGGCTCGTTCACCGGGGCGGTCGGCGACTACAACGGCGACACCAAGCAGGACCTCGCCATCGGTCTCGACCTTTTGGGCGGCCAGGGAGGGATCAAGATCTTCACCGGCAATGGATTTGGCGTTTTCACGCCGGGCGGCACCTTCTCCATCGGCTCCACTCCCTCGGACGTCGTCTCGGTCGATTATGCCGGGTCGACGGCGCAGGACCTGGCGACCGCGAACATCACCGCCGCCAGCCTTTCGCTGCTCGTCGGCAACGGCGCCGGCGGATTCACCGCGACGCCCAATTACGCGCTGCCTCCCGGCTCGACCATCAGCGGTCTCGCCTCGTCCGACATGAACGGCAACGGGACGATCGACTTGGCGATCAGCCAAACCGATCTGAACCAGGTGACCCTCGTCCAGGGCTCGGGCACGGGGACCTTCAGCTCCTGGCAGTCCCTGCTCCTGCCGGGAAGCCAGCCGGGCGATGCCGCGGCGGGAACGGTTCTTTTCGATCGCTTCACGTCCGACGGCAACCCCGACGTCGCCGTCATCGTGGGCGGAACCGATGGGGTCGCGGTCTTTCCGGGGAACGGAGCCGGCGTTTTCGGAGCCCGGCTCGACTTCTCGCTCGGCACCAGCTGCAACCCCAGCACCGGGACGAACTGCCTCGATCCTCAAATCATGGTCGCGGGTCCCTTGAACGACACCGACACGACGCATCCCGACTTGGCCGTCGCGCTTCTCGGAAGCGATACACCGTTTCCTCTCGGATCGATCTCGATCCTCCTGCAATCGGGAACCTCTTTCGGCTCCGCGACGCGCTACACCGGGGGAAACAACGCGATCTGCACGGGAGGGACGAACCCGGGCGCCGCCTGCACTTCCAACGCCAATTGCTCCGGGGGCGGTACCTGCAGCATCGCCCCCTCCGGGATCGCAGTGGGCCTCGTGAACAACGACACGAACCGCGACCTGATCGTCTCCGGCAGCGCCAACAATCGGGCCGCGTTCCTCGCCGGCGCGGGAACGGGCGCTTTCTCGACCACGACGACGTCCACTCCGACGGGAACCTCTCCCCAGCAGCCCATCTTGAAAGATCTCGACGGAGACGGCGATCAGGATCTCGTCGTCACGAACCAGTTCGACGCGACCATATCGGCCTATCTCGGAGACAATGCCGGGAACTTCGCGCCCTTGACTCCGACGGCCGCAGGTCCCGATCCCTCCCGCGGCTTGATCGCCGACCTGAATCTGGACGGCTGGGACGATCTCGTCGTCAACAACCTTTCCTCGGGAACGCTCTCCGTCCTGTTGGGGAACGGGACCGGAAACTTCGGAGCGCCGGTCCGATTGGGGGTCGGCTCCGTCCCGCGCGCCGTCAACCTGGCCGATTACAACGCCGACGGCAAGGTGGATCTCGCCTGCAGCAACGAGCAGGACGGGACGGTATCGATCCTGCTCAACGCCAGCCAGGTCCCGCCGCTCACCCTGGGCCAGGCCGGAAGCGTCACCAGCGTCTCCTGGTCGGCGATGTTCGAAGCCTCCGTCTACGACGTGATCCGCGGCACCGTCGGGTTGATGAGCCAAGGGGCAACCCAAATCGACCTGGGGGCCGTCTCTTGCGTGGAGAACGACTCTCCCGATCCACTCTCCTCCGATTCCGTCACCCCGCCCACGGGCAGCGCCTATTTTTATCTGATGCGCACCCAGGATCCGAAGATCAAAGGGTCGTACGGACGGTCCACCTCGAACAAGGTCAGAGTTCCGACGAGCGGAGATTGCCTCTAAGCTCTTAATTGCACGCGCCCTTCTTCTTTTTCTGAACGCCCGTCACGGGAGTCCGGTATTTAAGAAAGAGAAGGGAGGATTCATGCAAGAGCCCTTGCAAGACCTGGAGTTGCAGGAAGCCATTAACTCTTTGAAGAGCATGAGGATAGGCTTGAGTGAAGCAGCGCGAGGCCGGTTGGCGCGCCGTTGCCGGGATGCTCGAGGCTCCCGGGTTCCGACGATTATCCGTTTCCTGACCTCGTTCCAGGCATCACGGGTCTCGTTCGCCACCGCCACGCTGGCCCTGGTCCTGGCTTCGGGCGTCGTCCTCCTCAGCTTGAACCATCCAACCACTTCGGATGAAAAGAGTTATTCCAACACCTCCGTCCGCCTCGTGAGCGTGACGCCGGCTTCTTCCGGCGGTGTGACCCTGGTGTGGCAGGACGGAGATCACAAGACCTATCGGGTCCAGAAGAGCACCAATCCTAGAACTTTCGACCAAGCAGAGAGTTATGCGGTACGCGGGACGCGCTGGACCGATTCCGAGCCGGCGCGCGGGCAGGTCGTCTACTACCGAGTCCAATAGCCGATTCCGGGAGGGGTAGACCTTCCCGTTCCAGATAAACGTTTTGCCTTGACAAGTCGCGATTTGACCGTAAGTAAATGGGGAAATTCTCTCTCACCAGAAGAGCGCCCGGGGGATGGTTGCCTAACCTGATTCCAATGGGTCGAGGAGGGTCGTAGCAATGGTCAGACAGATGAGTTGGAAATCTTGGGTCATCGTGGGGGTGGCGGTGGCGGTGATGTGCGCCTCCGGCGGCCTGCTGATGGCTTCCAACATGGGCTTCAAGATCAACAAGGCGCTGACGTCCGGCTTCCTGGGCGCCCAGGCGCCCAAGGGGCACAACTGGATCTCGCTTCCGTACAGCAGCCCCTATGCCAACGCCAAGGCTTTCTGCAACGCCGCGAACGTGACGACCAACGCCGGGACGGCCACGGTCATCGATCCGGCCACCGGAACCCTGACCAACTTCCTGTGCGGCGGCGCCGGTCCGGGCTTCACGGTCAACGGGGCCCAGGGAATCCGCTTCACCATCGCCGGCGCGGGCGTTTCGAGCGCGGTTCTGGTCGGGGCCAGCAACGAGGCGACGCAGCTCTCGATTCTGGACAACTTCCTCGGCGCCCAGGCCCCGAAGAAGTACAACTGGGTCAGCGTTCCGTACCACACGACCTGGGTGAAGGCCAACGACATCTGCGTCACGATGGCAAACGCCACCAACGCCGTGACGATCACCCGGATCGACGCCTCCACGGGCGGCGTCACGAACCATCTTTGCGGTCAGGGAGCGGGCGGGACCGGGAACTTCTCGCTCGTGATCGGCGAGTCGGTCCGCATCACGCGCGCCGGCGCCGGCGTCATCACCTTCTTCCCTCCGCACTTCTGATGTGTTATCCTCTCGTCACTCACGAGAGGTCTGGACGGACAAGAACGGAAGAAGTGAAAGCCGGTTTCATCAATCCTAGAGGGGGAAGAGAATGCGACTGAAAGCGATAGGGAACAGAACCTTCGCGGCGGTTGCGGTGGTGCTCCTGATGGGGGCCCTCGGCACCTTGCCTGCACATGCCAACTGCGGAAACGGCTCCGTCATCTCCTGGAGCGGTGGAAACTTCACCGGTTGCGGGACTGCGGCGGAAGGATTCTTCTGGGTGCACCATCAGGGGGTCCAGAGAAAATCATCCGGGAACTCGGCCCTGAGCACCAACGCGGGCGGCAGCGACTCGGGCGGTATCGATCCCGTCGCGCTGATCATTCCGGGCGCCGCGGCCGGCGACTACTTCATCAACACCGACTTCGGCAACCTGGGCGCCGACGGCTGCGTCACCAACGCCGACATCGCGGAAACCGATGCGGCGAACTGCGTCACCGGCGGCACCGGGTCCTTCGCGCCGCTGGACTTCATCATCGCGGGGAAATCGCCGATCCCTGGCCAGGCGCTGGCGGCGGTCCTCTCGGTCGACTACCTCGAGTGCCTCTCCTACCACGAGTTCGGCCAGGCTGGCCTCGCTCCCATCGACAGCAATCCCTGCTTCGGTAGCGACTGCTTCGGTTTGGCGAACGCGCTTGTCCAGTGCCAGCCGATCCCCAGGCCGAGCATTGCCACCCTCGGGACCTGCGGCGCTGGGGGTTGCACTCTGACCCTGAACAACTCGACGCGGACGGCGAGCGCTCCTCCGATCGTCGACGATTGCCAGGTCGCTTTCTCGAAGTCCCTGAACTGCCCCCGCGGCCTCGACGGCAACCTCCAGTTGATGGCGCGTCGTGACTCCTGCGCCGCTCCGCCCACGGAGATGCACGTCTATGGCCCGGTGTCTCCCACCGCGGCGGTCACTGCGGTCAACAACTGGATCCCCTTCAGCTCCGAGGATTCGAACCGGAACGGCGTTCTCGACGCGGGAGAGGACGGTTCGAACGGCGGCGTGGTGAACAGCGCCCTCGATCCGGTCTTCCTGTCGCGCACGGCCGCCGACACGAAGCAGGTATTCGTGGCGGCGATTGCCGGCGCGACCGACTGCCTCTACTTCGGCACGGCCATGCGCGTCGACCCGAG
>Ga0114129_10010230_pt1 | contig 13381 bp, 13 predicted proteins | sample RhiMetdeltSRZDD1_FD_80071 | JGI IMG/M metagenome (GOLD analysis project Ga0114129, IMG submission 80071) | Populus rhizosphere microbial communities from Tennessee, USA - Rhizosphere MetaG P. deltoides SRZDD1 (version 2) (version 2) | ecosystem: Host-associated > Plants > Roots > Rhizosphere >...
GAGACGCACCACTGTGGACGGTCGCGTCACGGGGACCATGCCGGTCTCGACGAGGACGGTCGCCACGCCGATCGTGCCGTGCCCGCACATCGGCAGGCAGCCGGACACCTCGATGAACAGCACGCCGTAGTCGGCGTCGGGCCGGGTCGGCGGCTGCAGGATCGCGCCGGACATGGCCGAGTGCCCGCGCGGTTCGTACATCAGCAGCGTCCGCAGGTGGTCGAGCCGCTCCACGAAGTACGCGCGGCGCTCCGCCATGGTCGCGCCGGGGATCACCCCGACCCCGCCGGTGATCACCCGGGTGGGCATGCCCTCGGTATGCGAGTCGACCGCGTGGAAGACGTGCCGCGACCGCATCCGTCAACCCTTGCGCGCCATCGCGACCGCGTCGCTGACGTCGGCGGCCAGCGCGTCGGACAGCGGCAGGCGCGGCGGGCGGCACGGCCCGCCGTACCGGCCGACGAGGTCCATCGCCAGCTTGATCGCCTGGACGAACTCGGTCTGCGAATCCCAGCGCAGCAACGGATGCAGCGCTTTGTAGGCCGGTAGCGCCGTCGACAGCTCGCCCGAGCGGCACTGCCGCCACAGCGCCAGGCACTCGACCGGCATCGCGTTGGGGATGCCGGCGATCCAGCCCACCGCGCCGGCACAGACCAGCTCCAGGAGTACGTCGTCGGAGCCCACGATCACGTCGAGCCCGGGCGCCGCGGCGGCGATGTCGTAGCCGCGCCGCGGGTCGCCGCTGAACTCCTTGACGGCGGAGATCAGGCCGTCGCCGTACAGCCGGGCGAGCAGGGTCGGCGTGAGGTCGACCTTGGTGTCGATCGGGTTGTTGTACGCGACGACCGGCAGCCCCACCTTCGCCACCGCGCGGTAGTGCGCGACGACCGCGCGGTCGTCGGCCCGGTACGCGTTCGGCGGCAGCAGCATCACCGCCGGGCACCCCGCCTCCGCCGCCGCCTCGGTCAGCAGGACGGCCTCGCGCGACCCGTACGCGGACACTCCGGGCACCACCGTCATCGCGAACTCGGCGGCCACCGCGACCGCGGTCGACACGACACGGGTGCGTTCCTGCGGTGCCAGCACCTGGTACTCGCCGAGCGAACCGTTCGGCACGACGCCCGTACAGCCCGCCGTACCGAGCCACCGGACGTGCTCGGCGTAGCGCTCGAAGTCGACGGACAGATCGGTGCGGAACGGCAGCGCGGTCGCGACCAGTACGCCTTCCCACGGCCTCATCCGTGCACCATAGCCCGGAGAGGGGCGGTTCAGCGGGTACCGGCAGACTGGGGTCATGGCGGCACCGCGGTTCCCGTACACGGACCTGCCCGAGTTCATCGGCGCCCTCGAGCGCGCAGGCGAGCTGCGCCGGGTCGGCGTACCGGTCGATCCGACGCTCGAGCTGAGTGAGATCGTCACCCGGACCGTTCGCGCGGGCGGGCCGGCGCTGCTGTTCGAACGGCCCACGCGTGGCGAGATGCCGGTGGCCATCAACCTGTTCGGCACGACCGGCCGGACGGCCCGCGCGCTCGGGGTCGAGAGTCTCGACGAGATCGGCGCCCGGATCGGCGAGCTGGTCAAGCCGGAGCTGCCGGTGGGCTTCGCCGGCCTCACCAGCGGGTTGGGCAAGCTGCTGCAGTTGAAGTCCGTACCGCCGAAGAAGGTGCGGACCGCGCCGTGCCAGGAGGTTGTCCACAAGGGCCGGGATGTGGATCTGAACCGGCTGCCGGGCCTGCAGGTCTGGCCCGAGGACGGCGGGATCTTCCACAACTTCGGATTGACGCATACCAAACACCCCGAGACGGGCAAGCGGAACCTCGGGCTGTACCGGCTGCAGCAGCACGACGCGCGCACGCTCGGCCTGCACTGGCAGATCCACAAGGACTCGACCGCGCACCACGCGGTGGCCGAGCGGCGCGGCGAGCGGCTGCCGGTGGCGGTGGCGATCGCGCCGGACCCGGTGGTCTGCTACGCGGCCGGCGCGCCGCTGCCCGGCGACATCGACGAGTACCTGTTCGCCGGCTTCCTGCGCGGCGAGCGGGTCGAGCTCGTCGACTGCCTCACCGTGCCGTTGCAGGTGCCGGCCCACGCGCAGATCGTGCTGGAGGGGTACGTCGAGCCGGGCGAGCGCCTCCCGGAGGGGCCGTTCGGGGACCACACCGGCTTCTACACGCCGGTCGAGCCGTTCCCGGTGCTGCACGTCGAGTGCATGACCACGCAGCGCCGGCCGATCTACCACTCGATCGTCACGTCCAAGCCGCCACAGGAGGACTACGGGCTCGGCAAGGCGACCGAGCGCATCTTCCTGCCGCTGATCAAACTGCTGATCCCGGACATTGTGGATTACGACCTGCCCGAGCCGGGCGTTTTCCACAACTGCCTGATTGTGAGCATCCGCAAGCGGTACCCGAAGCACGCCCACAAGGTGATGAACGCGATCTGGGGCGCCCACCTGCTGTCGCTGACCAAGCTCGTCGTCGTGGTGGACGACGACTGCGACGTGCACGACTACCGCGAGGTGGCGTTCCGCGCGTTCGGCAACGTCGACTACAGCCACGACCTGCTGCTCACCCAGGGCCCGGTCGACCACCTCGACCACGCGTCCTACCAGCAGTTCTGGGGCGGCAAGGCGGGGGTGGACGCCACCCGCAAGCTGCCCACCGAGGGGTACGCCCGGGGCTGGCCGGACGACGCCGTCATGTCCCCGGAGATCGTGGCGCTGGTCACGAAGCGCTGGGCGGAGTACGGGCTGTGAGCCGGCTGGTCGGCGGTGTGGGTCGGCGCCGCTGCGGAGCGGCCTCGTGAGCGCGCCGGTCGTCGCGCCGGCCCGCGCGTTCCTGCGGCTCGTGGCGATCGAGCACTCGGTGTTCGCGCTGCCGTTCGCGTACCTCAGCGCGCTCGTCGCCGGCGCCGGCTGGGCCGACCTCGCACTGATCACGGTGGCGATGGTGGGCGCCCGCACGTTCGCGATGGCCGCCAACCGCATCGTCGACCGGCACATCGACGCGCGGAACCCGCGTACCGCGAGAAGGGAACTGGTCACCGGCGCGGTGAGCGTGCGGACGGCCTGGACCGGCGCGGCGGTGGCGCTGGTCGTCTTCCTCGGCGCGGCGGCCCTGCTCAACCCCCTGTGCCTCGCGCTGGCTCCGCTCGCCGTCGTGCCGCTGGTGGTCTACCCGTACGCGAAGCGGTTCACCAACTGGCCGCACGCGCTGCTCGGCCTGGCCCAGGCGGTGGGGCCGGTGGGCGCGTGGTTGGCGGTCACGGGTACGTTCGCCGGCTCCGGTCCGGCGTGGGTTCTCGGTGTCGCCGTCGGGCTGTGGATAGGCGGGTTCGACCTGATCTACGCCTGCCAGGACGCGGCGGTGGACCGGGAGATCGGCGTGCACTCGGTACCCGCCCGGTACGGCGTGCCGTTTGCGCTGCGGTTGTCCACAGCCGTGCACGTGGGGACGTTCGGGCTCTTCGTCTGGTTCGGCGCGCTTGTCGGACTGGGCTGGCTGTGGTGGATCGGGCTCGCGCTGACGGCTGTCGCGTTCGCGTACGAGCACGCGATCGTCTCGCCGGGCGATCTGTCCCGCGTGAACCGGGCATTCTTCACCGCCAACGGTTTCGTGGGGCTGACCCTCTTCGCATTCGCCGTTCTGGACCTTGTGGTACGCCGTGCCTAGCGTGTGCGCATGGGTACGGTGTCCGTCGACGTCACGATCAACCGACCGCGCGACGAGGTGTTCGCGTTCGTCGGCGACCTGACCCACGACCCACTGTGGTTCCGCGGTGTGCGGATGTCGCGGGTGGTGTCGGACGTGCCGTCCGGCCTGGGTACGGAGTACGAGCAGGTGACGCGGCTGTTCGGGGTGCCGTTCACCGCGCGGGTCGTGGTCACCGCGTACGACCCGCCCCGGTTGATGGCGCTGCGGTCGATCCGGTCGGCGACCCCGTTCGAGGCGGTGTACCGGCTGGACGACACGGTCGGCGGCGGTACCCGGTACACGCTCGACGCGGTCGTATCGGGCGCGGGCCTGTACCGGCTGTTCGGACCCCTGTTCCTACCGTTGCTGCGCCGCGCGACGGCGAAGCGGCTGGCGATCCTCAAGCGCGTCCTGGAGGCACGGGCCGCGTGATCGGGCGCTGTCCGGGCCGCATGATCCGCGTGGGCGGTACGAGGGCGCAGTCCGAGTGACGTGTCTGCCCGCGGACGGCGATCTTGGGAGCTGGGCGCCCAGCGGGCGAACAAGACCCGAGCGGTCAGATCGCGTACTCGCCGTCGGTGTCGGTGTACGGGCGGGCGTACAGCTGTTCGTGGAAGCGTACGAAGCGCTCTACCAGCGCCAGCGGCCGGGTGTCGGTCAGCCGTTCCCGCAGCCCCGCGAGGCTTGCGGTCATCCGGGCGCTGTGCAGGGCGTACAGGGCCGCGAAGTAGTCCACCCCCGATGCCAGCCGCTGCACCGCCTGCGTCACCGGCTGCGGGAGCCGGGCCGCGTGCAGGGCCACGTTGAACTCGCCGTGCCGGATGTCCTTGCGTAGCCGGGTGAGTACGGTCGGGGGCAGCCGCGGGTCGCAGACCAGATCGTCCATTGTGGAGTGCTCGATGGCGAGGGTACGCAGGCGTTCCCACAGCTCCTGGCGTACCGCCTGCGGGCCGGTGAGCAGTCCGGTGCCGATGTCGTTGAGCAGGCGTACGAGCAGGGCCGCGTCGTTGAGCAGGTCGGGCAGCGTGCCGTCGGCGACGCAGCCGGCGAAGGCCGGGTCGGGGTGCAGGATCTCGGCGAGCGCGCCCAGGTAGAACGACAGTGTCGGCAGGACGAGGATCGCCTGCGCGCCGACGGCCGCGAGCTCGAACAGCGGCAGGTGGTGGCCGTCGAGCGTGCGGTTCACGGCGAGGTACCGGTTGACCAGCCCGTGGCGCAGCGTCGGCCCGATGGCGAGCGAGGACAGGTGCGCGGCCACGTCGACCGCGGCCGTCATGTTGCCGACGAGCGCCGGCCACAGCCCGTACTCGACGTCGGCGACCGGTCCGCCCCGGGTGTACGCGGTGGCCAGCCGGTGGTGCACCGCGCCGGCCAGGCTGTGCGTGAAACCGGATACCCACCGCGTCGCCGGGCGGATCGGGGCGAGCAGCTCGGCCGGCGGCATGACGGCGCCGCCGTAGCGCAGCGCCTTCGCCATCGCGGTGTTGAACGGCCGGAGCACCGTGCTCGCCCGCTGCCCGCCGATCGCGAGGTTGTCCGACACGATCTCGAAGAGCTGGTACACGTTCATCGTCGTGGTCAGCGGGGTCAGGGTGGGCCAGTCGTCGTCGGTGACCAGCCCGTCGAGCAGGGTCTCGGTGAGCAGGCAGAGCTGGCGGGCGCCGATCGCCTGCACGAACTCGGCATGCTGCGGCGTGGCCGGGTCCAAGCCCCATAGCCAGTACTCGCGCAGCGCGCCGGCCGGGACCTGCCGCGTCAGACTCGTGCGAAGCCCGTCGAGGGTTGCGCTGAGGATCTGCGGCAGCCTCAACCCTTGGGAGGTCGGCCCCTCCCTGCCCGGAGAGTAATTGTCCAACGCGGGTCAGGCTACGGTGTGCGAGTGATCCGGAGCGAAGCGCGGCGACCTTGGATCGTCGGCGTGTCGGGCGCGTCGGGCACGCCGTACGCGGCCGCGGTGGTCAGGGCCCTGCTGGACGCCGGCCACCCGGTCGACCTCGTGGTGTCACGGGCCGCGAGACTGACGATCCTCGACGAGACGGGCCATCCGTTCCGCGACGCGCACTGGCGTGACGATCTCGGTACGTGGATCGGGCGGGAACCGGCCACCATCCAGGGAATCGAGTACTGGCCGGCCGGTGATCTCGCCGCCGGTCCGAGCAGCGGCTCCTACCCGGCACGCGGCATGGCGGTCGTGCCGGCGAGCACCGCCGCCTGCGCCGGGATCGCCCTCGGGCTGTCCAAGGACCTGCTCCAACGCGCCGCCGAGGTCAACCTCAAGGAGCGCCGGCCCGTCGTGGTCGTCCCCCGCGAGGCGCCGGTGACGCGCAGTCACCTGACGCACCTGCTCGGGTTGTACGACGCGGGCGCGGTGGTGCTGCCGGCCAGCCCGGGCTTCTACGGCTCGGGCGCCCGCGCGACGGCCGAGCAGCTGGTCGACTTCGTGGCGGGTAAGGTCCTCGACGCACTCGGCGTCCCGCACGATCTCTTCCGTCGATGGACGGGCGAGTTGGGGCGTACCCCCTAATGGGTCTGGTTCGGACGCCCGGTGTGCGGGATGCCGCCGGTGGCCGACGGGGGTGGGCTGTTGCGCGGCGGGCCCTGGTGGCCGTCGAACCCGTCGTCGAACTCCCCTTCGCCCTCGAGCAGGGCGCGCACCTCGGACTCCCGAAAGCGCCGGTGCCCCCCGGGTGTACGAATGCTGCCTATCCGGCCGGCGGCGGCCCACCGCGTGACGGTCTTCGGGTCGACGCGGAACAGTGCGGCCACCTCGCCCGGCGTCAACAGTCGGTCTCCAGTGTCCACGACCCCCTCCTTGCGTCGACGAACGCTCTGGGTCTCGTACGCCCAATTACAGCACCGCGGGAGGTGGGTGTCCGAGTAACGTGGAAATCGCACTCGGTGGGAAGTTAACCGGTACGATTCGCGAATGCCTCTCGCGACCGGTGGCCTGGACCCCATCGATCGCCGCCTGATCGACCTGCTCCGTGGCAACGCCCGGCTCTCCTACGCGGAGCTGGCCCGGCAGGTCGGCCTGTCCGCCCCCGCCGTCCACGAGCGGGTGGGCAAGCTCGAAACCGCCAAGATCATTCGGGGGTACCGGGCGGACGTCGATCCGGATGCCATCGGGCTCGGCGTGACGGCCCTGGTCGGGGTGGTGCAGGAGGGGCACACCGACGACCTGCTCGACGAGCTGTACGGGATGCCCGAGGTCGAGTCCTGCTACTTCCTCGCCGGCGAGGAGTCCTACCTGCTGAAGGTACGGGTCTCCACGATCGCCGAGCTGGAGCACCTCGTGGTGCGGCTGCAGCGTACGCCCGGAGTGTCGCGGACCCGGACGATGATCGCGCTGTCGACGAAATGGGAGGGCCGGCCCATCCCGGAGTCGTCGCCCCCCGCGGTGACGGACTAGACGCGTTCGGCGAGGCCCGGGTAGTGCTCCACGAACCCGTCGGCGTCGACGCGCAGGTCGGCCGTGAACGTGCCGGACGTGTAGCGCAGGGTCTTCGCGTCGACGACCGTGTACGTCTGCTCGGCCGGGATCACCGCGAGGGACGGGACGGCGACGTACGCCACCACGATCGTGCGCGCGGTGCCGGCGGGCGCGCGTACCAGCCCCAGCCGGCGGACGGGCAGCGTGTTGAACAGCGGCGCCGCGAACACGTCGACGTCGAGCGCCTCGCTCAGCCGCAACGGCTCCTCCGTACCGGGCAGGCCCGCGGGCGCCCGTCCCGCCGCGCGCAGCGCCGCGTCCAGGTCGCCCCGCTCGGCGGTCGTGACGCGCCAGCGACCCGCGGCGCGTTCGAGCCGGGCCGTCCGCTGCCACCCCGCCCCCTCGGCGACCACCTCCAGCCGGCTCGTGGCCCAGTTCTCGTCGGTGCTCAGCTCGTACCGGAAGGCGTGCGGCACCGGCGCCGCCACCGTGACCATCCCCCGCGCGACCAGCCCGCGCCGGTCGTCGACGAACGCGATGTCCGAACCGGCGGTATCGGTGCGCTGCCAGAAGATCGCGCGGGGGAGAGTCGGCATGAGAGGGACGTTACCGGCCGGCTGGCCACACCGCGTCCAGTCACGGCAGGATCGAGCTGTGGAGATCCCGAACCCCCTCACCGCGCTCACCCTCGACGAACTGCGGACGCGACGCAGCATCAAGTGGCACCAGTACGAGCCGGACGTGCTCCCGATGTGGATCGCCGAGATGGACACGCTGCTCGCACCGCCGATCGCGGCCGTGCTGACCGAGGCGGTGGCCCGCGGCGACACCGGGTACGTGCACCCGGGCGGCTACGCCGAGGCGTTCGCCGAATTCAGCGGGCGCCGGCTCGGGTACGCCCCCGACCCGGCCCACGGGCGCGTCCTGCCCGACGTGATGATCGCGATCATCGACGTCCTCGACGCGATCACCGAGCCGGGTGCGGGCATCGTGGTGAACCCGCCCGTGTACCACCCGTTCTTCACGTTCCTCCGGCTGGCCCACCGGACCGTGGTGCCCGTCCCGCTGGTCGGCGACGACTACGCGCTCGACCTCGCCGGGCTCGATGCCGCGTTCGCCTCCGGGAACGTGTCCGCCTACCTGCTGTGCAACCCCCACAATCCCACCGGCACCGTGTACGACCGGGCCACGCTGCTGGAGGTGGCCACGCTGGCGACGCGGCACGGCGTACGGATCCTCGTCGACGAGATCCACGCACCGCTGGTCTATCCGGGGGTCGCGTACACGCCGTTCCTGTCGCTGGACCACGAGGCGGCGGCGCGCGCGTTCGTGTTCGTATCGGCGTCCAAGGCCTGGAACCTGCCCGGGCTCAAGGCGGCCATCGCCTTCGCCGGGCCGGACGCGGTCGAGGAGCTGGCCCGCGTACCCCTGGAAGCCGAGTTCGGTTCGGGGCTGTTCGGCGTGATCGCGAGCGAGGCCGCGGTGCGCGAGGGGGAGCCGTGGCTCGACGCGCTGCGTACCGGGCTGGACGCGAACCGTACGCTCCTCGCCGAGCTGCTGGCCGCCGAGCTGCCGCAGGTCGGCTACCGCGTACCCGACGCCACGTACCTCGCCTGGCTCGACTGCCGCGCCCTCGACCTGGGCGACGATCCGGCGGAGGTGTTCCTCGAGCGCGGTCGTGTCGCGCTCGCCTCCGGCCCGCCGTTCGGGGCCGAGCAGGGGCGTGGCTTCGCGCGGCTCAACTTCGCCACGTCGCCGGAGCTGATCCGCGAGGGCGTGCGGCGGATGGCCGCCAGCCTTTAGTTGCCGCTGATGATGCCGTCGAAGATGCTGGTCACGGTGTCGCCGGCGAAGGTCGCGGCGGCAACCCCCGCGATCACCAGGACGGCCAGGACGATCACCATGATCACGACTACCTTGGCGGTACTCGACTTGGGTGTCGGCATGTCCTGATGGCCCTGGGCGAGGATGTGCCCGGTCAGCGAACCGGAGTTCTCCATGTACCCGGTCAGCGTGGTCGTCGGCTGCGGCAGGTCGGCCCGACCTCCGCCGTAGACCGTGCCGGGCCCCTGGCCGCGCGCCCACTGCTGGTACTGCGCCGAGCCGTTGGTCGCGCCGAAGGCCGGGCTCGCCGGCGCCGCGATCGGGCTGGCGGCCGGGGTCGCCCGGGGCGGTGCCGCGACGGCCGCGCCGGGGACGAGCGTGCTCCGCCAGTCGTTCGGCGGGTAGGCGGTCATGGCCGGTCCGCCGGCGGCTGGGCTCGCCGGTCGGCTCGTGGGTGGGCCGGCGGGTCGGCTCGGGGGCGGGCCGGAGGGTGGCGATCCCGGCCACGCCGTACTGCCCGAGACGGGCTGCGGCCACGCCTGCGCACCGGCCGGCGGCGGACCCGCCATCGGGGGCGGGGGCGGCATGGGCGGGGCCGGCGGCGGACCCGGCGGTTGCGGGATCGGCGACGGTACGGGCGGCACCGGAACCGGGCCGGGCGGGTACGGGCTGGGCCCGGGCTCCGGCGGGTACGGCTGCGGCGGGCCGGGCGGCTGGGGCGGACCCGGTGGCTGCGGTGGGTACGGGCCCGGTACGGGTGGGCTCGGCGGGTACGGGGCCGGACCCGGTGGTGGCGACGGGACGGGCGGCGGGAACGGGGACGGCTCGGGCGCGGGGCCAGGTGGCCTCGGCGGCTCAACGGGCGGGGGCGGCTCCGCGGGGCTCGGAGGCTCGGCCGGGCGGGGTGGCTCCGCGGGGCGGGGCGGCTCGGGAGGGCGCGGGGGCTCCGGTCGGACCGGCGGCTCGGCGGGGCGCGGGGGCTCGGCCGGGTGCGGCTCGTCGGCGTGGCCGCCCATGTACACGCGCGGGGCGCCCGTCCCGCCGATCGCGCCCGCGCTGGCGAGCTCGGCGGGGCTGAGGCGGCTGGTGACGGGTACGGACGCCGTCGCGCGGGTCGCCCGCCCCGGGTTCTCGGTCGGCGCGGCCGCCCGCGGGGCCGGGACGACCGGCGCCTCGGCCGCGGCCGCGGCCACGGGCTCGGGCGGCGCCGGTACGGGTGGCGCCGGTTCGTTCGCCCGCCACGGCTGCGCGAACGCGGCCCACGGCGAGTCCTCGGCCGTACGCGGCACGAACTGTCCCGGCGTGCGCGACGGCAGCTCGCCACCGCCACCTACGACCGGGGACGCCGAGGACACCGCGGGCGCCGCGGGCGCCGGGGGCGCCGGGGGCGCCGGGGGCGCCGGGGGCGCCGGGGGCGCCGGGGGCGCCGAGGACACCGCGGGCGGCGGCGCGGCCACCGGGGCCACCGGGGCCACCGGCGGGGCGGAGACGGCCGCTACCTCGCCGGTGCGGTACGTGGTCGGGCTCGACGGGTACGCGGGCACGGCGGCACCCGGATCGGGGGCGGCCGCCGTACGGACGCTGGCCCGACCGATCACGCTCGGCATCCCGAGGGGTGCGCTCGGCCGGTGGTCCTCGTCCGCCTCCGGTGCACCGGCGGCCTGGGCGGCCTCGGACGGCGGAGCCGCCTCGACGAGTACCACGTCGACCGGGGCCGGCTCGGGGTGCGCCGGCTCCTCGGCGGCGGGCGGCACCGGGTCGGCCGGCGTGAACCCCGCCCACAGGGCGCCGGGCGGGGGTGGCGGTGGCGGCACGTACACCGCCGACAGCTCTTCGTCGAAGACGGGGGGCAACGGCGTACCCACTGGAGGTGGTGGCGGAATGGGCGCGGACCAGTCGGCCTCGTCGACCGGCCCGGCTTCGTCGACCGGCCCGGCCTCATCGAACCGCCCCGGCTCGTCGACCTGCGCGGCGGCCGCGACCGGCTCCGGGGCCGAGCGGGGTGGCGGTGGCCAGATGATCCCCGGCGGCCCGGCCGCGGCGGCGCCGGCCGCCGCACCGCAGGAGGCGCAGGCCAGCGCATGGGGCGGCAACGGCTCCCCGCACGACGTACAGCGAAGGTCCTGCTGATCCATGTCTAGCCTCCCACCCGGGTGCGCACAGAATCACCGTGCCACATCGGTGCAGCACCCCGCACCGCGAGTCCGTGCCAGAAGCCCTACGGAGCGGACGTCGTGTCGCCCGAGCCGGTGGGCGTGGGCGTCGCGCTGGGCTCCGTACCCTTCGCCGAGGCGGACGGCGTGGGCGTGGGCGACGGCGACTCGGACGGCTCGGCCTCGGAGGACGCCGGAGGCGCGGACGCCGGGGCCTCGGATGACGGCGGAGGCTCGGACGACGGCGGGGCGGACGACGGCGGGGCGGACGACGGCGGAGCGGACGGCGGAGCGGACGTCGGCGGGGCGGACGTCGGCGGCGACGACTGGGTCGGCGTCGGGGACGGGGTCGTCACGACCGGAGCCGCGACCGCGGCGACGACGCGCGTGGCACCGTAGAACCGGCTCCACCACACCGTCGAGATTCGCACGACGTCGCCCGTGGTCGGTGCGTGGATCATCTTGCCGTCGCCGACGTACATGCCGACGTGGTGGATGGATGTCCAGTCACTCTTGTCGGTGGCGAAGAACAGCAGGTCACCGGGCAGCAGCTGGCTGACCGGGACCGGCGTCGTCGCGCGCCACTGGGTGTTGGCGACCCTCGGCAGGAACGTGACGCCGGCCGAGCGGTACGCGGCCCACATGAGACCGGAGCAGTCGAACCGGTTGGGTCCTTCGGCTCCCCACTCGTACGGGGCGCCCAGGTGCGCGATCGCGTACTTCAGGGCGGCGATGGCCTTCGGGTTGGACGTGGTGCCGTCGAGGCTGATGCCCGGCTGCCCGTACTTTGCCGCGTTGGCGCGCTCGGTCGCCTCCTGCTGCGCCTCGATCGCGGCGAGCTGGTTCTCGTTGTCGTGCAGGAGGGTCCGGTACTCGGTGTCGGCCTGCAGGAACGTGATGTTGACCTGGGCCCGCTGGACGACCAGCCCCTGCGAGACGATCAGCGCGTCGTTGTAGACCGCGAACGTCGCCCGCTCGTCCTCCTCGGCGCGGGCCAGCTCGCGGGCCAGCGCCTCGGGGCTGGCGTCGTTGCTCTCGACCCGCGGAACGAGCCGGCTGAACTGGTGGATATCCATGCCGAACGGGCCAAGAGGCGCGAGCTCAGTGGCGTCGCGGTACTCCTTCTGCGCGGCCGCGTCGGTCTTGGTACGCAGATCGGCCAGCGCGTCGGCCGCGGCCCGCCAGTCGGACTCCGCCTGCGCGCGCGCGGTATCGGCCTGGGCGATCTGCTCGTCGAGCGCGTTGCGCCGCTCGCCCAGGATCGCGACCTGCGTCTCCTTGGCGGTGATCTGTGCGGACAGTGGGCCGACGACCGGCGTGGTCACCGGCCCGGTGGTGATCGGGGCGGAGCCCGGCAGCCGCAGCGCGCCGGACGGCACGGGCCGGGTGCCGCCGTCGGGGATGCCGACCGGCTCGGCGTGGGCCGCGGTGGGCACCGCGACGGCGACCGCGAACGCGGCGCTGACCACGGCGGACCAGGTGATCGGGCGCAACGCCGCGAGGGGCCGCACCGGCGGGTCGGCCACGACCTGGCTATCGGGCGCTCCCCGCTGGCGGTCGCCGGACGTACGAGACCGTCGCCGCTTTGACATCATCACCACCTGGGAATGTTTGGGCTCTTCGTTCATACCTCACTACCGCAAGTTATGTCGATGCGCACGGGGTGACGGATGATTAACGAACATGTGCCACGTAGGCTCGATCGCATGGACGCAGGGCTGCGACGCGACCTCGAAGCCAAGGTGTACGCCGGTGAGCGGCTGACCCGCGAGGACGGCATCGCGCTGTACCGCAGCGACGACCTGTCCTGGCTCGGCCGCCTGGCGCACCACGTGCGTACGCAGCGCAACGGCGACCGCGTGATGTTCAACGTGAACCGGCATCTCAACCTCACGAACGTGTGTGCGGCGTCGTGCGCGTACTGCTCTTTTCAACGCAAGCCCGGCGAGAAGGACGCGTACACGATGCGCGTCGAGGAGGCCGTCGCCAAGGCCCGCGAGATGGAGGGCGAGCAGCTCACCGAGTTGCACATCGTGAACGGGCTGCACCCGACGCTGCCGTGGAAGTACTACCCGCGCGTCCTGCGGGCGCTGCGCGAGGCGTTGCCCGGCGTGAGTCTGAAGTGCTTCACCGCCACCGAGATCCACTGGTTCGAGAAGATCTCCGGGCTACCCGCCGACGAGATCCTCGACGAGCTCATGGACGCCGGGCTCGACTCGCTGACCGGTGGCGGCGCCGAGATCTTCGACTGGGAGGTCCGCGAGCACATCGTCGACCACGCC
>Ga0114129_10010231_pt1 | contig 13380 bp, 13 predicted proteins | sample RhiMetdeltSRZDD1_FD_80071 | JGI IMG/M metagenome (GOLD analysis project Ga0114129, IMG submission 80071) | Populus rhizosphere microbial communities from Tennessee, USA - Rhizosphere MetaG P. deltoides SRZDD1 (version 2) (version 2) | ecosystem: Host-associated > Plants > Roots > Rhizosphere >...
GAAGGCGGCAGCGCTACGGCGCGATCAGCGAACGCAGTTCGGCTGGCGGCAATGGGAGTACGAGTGGACGCCGATGCGAGCGTCGTTCGTGACGATTCTGGCGCGGGCCTGGGACGCATCCGGCACCACACAGCCCTTCGATCAGGAATGGAACCCGTCTGGCTATATGTGGAACGTCGTGCCGCGCGTGGGCGTGAACGTCGTGACAGAGCCGACCAGCATCAGCCAGGTGACCCCGCCGCCGGCAGTCGATATCCAGCAACCCGCGTCGTACAGGACTTCGTGCCTCGTGTGCCACGACAGCGACGTCATCCAGCAGCAACGCCTCACACGCGTGCAGTGGGACGCCGAGATCACCAAGATGACCGGTTGGGGCGCCAAAGTGCGCGACGAGGATCGCCGCGAGCTGCTCGACTACCTTGTCAATTCGTTTGGGCCGCGACGATAGAGGTTGTTGGCAATTGACGATTGACGAGGGACGATTGACGAATTGTTCCAATCTCCAATCATTCGTCAACCGTCAATCGTCCATCGTCAATTGCGAGTTACAGTCGTGCCGACGAAGCGCCGGCCGGAACACGCTGTTCGATCCAACCCTTGATCACGTCGAACACCTGACGGCGGTTGTTCTCGAACATCGCGAAGTGACTGTTGCCGAGGATGCCGCGCTCCTTGAGGTCGATCACTTCACCCTTGGCCCCAGACTTGATGAGCGCCTCGAGGATCGGCTTGCCCTGGCGACCGCCGCGCTCGGACAGCAGATACATGATCGGCATGCCCTTCAAGTTCGGCAGCGGCGTGCCGGGCGCGCCGCCTTGTCCCACGAGCGGTGCGGTCGCGCCTTCGAACGAGACGACCGCCTTCACCAGCGTGGGGCGCTCGTTCGCAACGAGCCATCCGAACGGTCCACCTGCAGAGTGCGTCATCAGCATGCAGGATCCGATTCGATCGACGAGCTCGCCGCCACTCGTGCGCCAGAGCATTTGCGCCAGTTGGGTATCACGCGGAGCCGAGTTGGCGGCCGCCACGAGTTGATCCACCAATGGGTCGCCCACATCGCCCGTCGTCCCGGGCCACTGTTTGTTGGGTGCGTGCGCGGACGTGACCGTGTCGCGCGTGAGCAGGTCGTAGGTCACGAGCGGGCCGATGTCGCCGAGCGCGTCGGGATGGTACGGTGATCGGCCATGTCCCGGACGATCGACGAGATACACCTTGTAGCCCGCTTGAATGAAATGGTGCGCCCAGCCCGACATGCCGCCGAGCCCCATGTAATGCACCATCTGTCCGCCGCCGCCGTGCACGAGCACGACGGGAAGTGGGTGGCGGAGTTCGGCCGGCTCGAAGTACTGCACGAACATCTGCCCGACGTGAATCGTGCCGTACGGCATCTTCTTCTTGTTGCCGGTGCCGACCCAGAACATGCCAGTGTCCGCGATCGTCAGCGCGAGCGAGTCTCCGGCGCCGCGTCGCGGGGCTGGTGACTGGCTGTTGGTGCCGCTCACGTTCTTCGTGACCCACTCGATGATCGGCTGCAACACCTGGCGGCTGTTCTTCTCGACCATCATCATGTGGCCGTTGCCCTTGATGCCTCTGGCGCCGAGACGCAGCTCCTCGGCCTGCACGCCCGCCTGCTTCAGGAACGCGGCACCGCCCGGATTGCCGGGAGAGGCGAACGATGAATCGGCGGTGACAAACAGCACTTTCGTATTCCGCAGATTCGGAAGCTTGTGGATCGGGTCGGACTGGAGGAAATAGCCGTTGATTCCGGGCTCGGGGCTGCTCACCCAATGCGTCTTGATCTCGGACGGATCGGCGACAGGCGGGTCGTAGGTCACGGGAATCGTCGACATGCCCCAGCGGTTGCCACCACCGAAACCGGATCCCGCGCCTTCGATGATGACCGTGGCTTTCACGAGGGTCGGCCGCGCTTCCGCCACGAGCAATCCAAATGGGCCGCCCGCGGAGTGCGTCATGACGATCGCGGGTCCGATCTTGTCGAGCAGATCGCCGCCCGCTTGTCGCCAGGCCATGTGCTGCACGTTCAGGGGACCGGCTGGCTGCGTATTCGCGGCGACGGGCGCACCGCCGCCGCGTCCCGCGCCTGCGGCGGCACCCGCACCGGGGCCTCCACCACCTTGCCGCCCGGCAGCGGCCCCTCCAGGCGGCTGTTGTTGTACGTAGCTGCCGCCCTGCCCCGCCACGAGCTGATCGAGGTCAGGCGATCCGACGTCGCCCGCGCCGGGCCACTGTGTGTGGTTCTTCTGGTACTCGTTTGGTGTCGCAGCAGGATTGGCGCTCGGCGGTGTGAATCGGCCCGCGATGTTCTCGAGCACGGCGGCTTGCGCCGGAAAGCCTCCATGCAGATCCGGATGCAATGGCGATCGACCATGACCCGGCCGATCGACGACGTAAACCTTGAATCCCTCCTGGACCAGGTACTGGAACCAGCCAGGCCGACCGTCGGGCGTGCCCATCCAATCCGTACCCTGTCCACCACCACCGTGCACCAGCACAATCGGGAACGGGTGACGCACTTGCTTTGGAATCATGTACTCGACGTACATCTGCTGCCCGCCGACGAACGCACCGCGCGCGGTCTCCGCACGCTTGACGTTCACCCACATGTAGCTCCACTCGGCAACATCGAGCGGCATCCTGGCTCTCGAGGCGGCGGTCTGCTGCGCGAGCGCCGCGGCTTCGCTGCTCGTCAGCGAGCCAAACGTGACCACTGCCGCGCCGGCTGCACCAATCGCCGCGGCGCGGCGCATGAAATCGCGACGGTCAATGCGCCCGCCCGCATAGTCTTCGTACAGTGCTGTGAGCTGAGAATCAGTCTGAGGAGATGTCTCTGAACTCATCTTGCCGCTCCGGTGCAGTCGCAGTGTCCACTTTTAGGTGGACGGCAGTCGTGTGAGCGCAGTTGGGCGAATGAACAGCCAAGCATCGGGCAAACTGGCCGAGGTGTCAATGAAGACCGAACGCTTTTCGCCTGGCCCGCGTCGAATACCCAGCTGAGACGGACCGAGTGCCGACCGACATGGCAGCATTCGAGGCCCTTTTTGAAACGCACGGGGCCCGCATGAAGAGCCTTGCGCTCAATGTACTGGGAAACCGTTCGGACGCCGAGGATGCCGTGCAAGAAGCCTTTCTCCGGGCGTACAAGAACCGCGACTCATTTCGAAGCGATGCGGCGCTCTGGACCTGGATGTACCGGATTCTGCTGAACGCCTGCCATGACATTGGGCGTAGTCGTGTTGCGCGTCGGGTTGGCCAGACGATCGACTCCGACTCGGCAACCGATCTCCCGTCACCCACGAGGGACACGTCGATGCGATTGACATTGCGACGAGCCCTCGGCGCGCTCGCGCCGATCTATCGAGATGTATTCCTCCTGTGCGAGGTCGAGGGCTACACACATCGTGAGGTCGCCGACATTCTCGAGATTCCCGAAGGCACATCGAAGGGGCGGCTCTTCGAAGCCCGACGACAACTCAAGGCCGCGCTCGGAGCGGGCATTGGACAACGAGTGAGCTCATGACTGGCGACGAACAGCCAAGCCGGCAAGACGACGAGCTGTCTGCGGCCGCGCGGGAACTGCATCACGAGTGGGACACTCCTGCGCTCTGGCCGCGGATTGCCGCCGCGATGCGTGAGGTCGACGAGGCGACACCTGTGGACGAGCGCCGACTCGCGCGCCGCGTGGTCGTGCTCCAGCGTTGGCAGGCGATCGCTGCCGCCGCGATCCTCGTGCTTGCCGTGGGAGCGGCCTCATGGTCTGGGTGGCGACTGCTGCGTCCGGCGTCAGTACCGCAGGACGCCGCGGCGCAAGACCGGCTGCTGAACGAAGAGGCGCTCGCCGCGATCGAACGTTCTGAGGCGCAGTACGTCAAGGCGATCGACGATCTGACGCGATTGGCGGCACCCCGACTCGAGATGCCCGATGCCCCGCTTCTCGTCAACCTGCGCGATCGTTTGGTGGCGATCGATATGGCGATCGCGGAATGCCGAGCCGAGATCTCGCGCAACCGCTTCAACGCGCATCTGCGCCGGCAGCTGCTCTTCATCTACCAGGAGAAGCGCCACACCCTCGAACAGATTCAGGAGTACGACCCAGATGCGCTCTAGCAGAGTGATGAAAGACGTACCGGGCGTCATTCAAAATGCAAAAGTCAAAATGCAAATCACCTGGAACGTCCGACGAGTGCGCTGTTTGCATTTTGCATTTTGCATTTTGCATTTCGGTTGGCGACTTCGCGCTCCATCGATAGTGATGGCGCTCGTGATGGCATCCGCACCGGCCGACGCGCGGGCAGCCGATTTTCGCGAGGAAGTCACCCGCGCGTTCGATCGGACGCTGTCGTCGTCTGCGATGACGATTCGCGTGGAGCATCGAAATGGCGACGTGCGCATGCGCGCGCACGCCCGCAGTGAGCTGAGAGTCCAGGCGACGATTCGCGTATCGGCGAATTCACGCGCTGACGCCTCGGCGTTCGCCGACCGTATCCAGATCGACATTCAAGACGGCCCTGTCGTGAACGTCACGACACGGTATCCCTCGGATCGCAGCTTTCGGGACCTGTCCTACGCAGTCGACTACGACCTGCTGGTGCCAGAGCGCTGGATGTTCGATGTCCGGAACAACTTCGGCAATGTCTCCCTGACGGGCATGAAGGGCGCGGGCTCGGTCATCAATGCCAACGGCCGTGTCAGCGCGACGGATGGCGCCGGAAACTATCAGCTCGAAAACAGATTCGGCGCGATCGATGTCTTGCGACTGTCTGGCAATCTGACGATCAAGGGGGCCAACGGGGCGGTCTCGGCGTCGACGGTCACAGGCGCGCTCAACCTGACGAATCGATTCGGCCTCGTCGCCGCGACCATGATCCGAGGCGATGCAGTGATTGCGAATGAAAATGGCAGAGTCGAGGCCTCGGGGATCATGGGACGGGCAGACGTGCGTACGACGTTCGGGAGCGTCGATGTTCGTGATGTGGGCAGCCTGTCGGCGTCGAGCATGAACGGAACGGTCTCGGGCACCAATATCGGCGGAAGCGCGACCATCAAAGCCAGCTTTGGATCCGTCGCGCTTCGCAACGTCGCAAAGGACGCGAGGGTCGACAACAGCAATGGCGCGGTCAGCGTACAGGATGTGCGCGGCGGGGCTGACCTGTCGACTCGATTCGGCGGCGTCGAGGCGCAAGGCGTCAAGGGTGGCTTGCGCGTCAGCGCGGCGAACGCTCCGGTGCGAGTGAGCGATATCGATGGCATCGTCTATCTGAAGACCAGTTTTGGTTCGATCGACGCCGAACGCGTCCGCGGCGCGTTCACCGCGGATAACAGCAACGGCAGCGTACGAGCGATCGGCATCGGCGGGGCGGCCATGGTGTCGAGTTCGTTTGGAGGGATCGTGCTGCGGGAGGTCGACGGCCGCATCGAGGCACGCAACACCAACGGCAGCATCGAGGCGTGGCCGCTGGCAAAGCCCGGACAGTGTCACGACGTCTTGCTGACGACCTCCTTCGGACGAATGGAGGCGCGCCTGCCGGATGCTGGTTATACGGTGACAGCGCGAACGAGCTTTGGCCGGATCACAGCCGATGTGCCGATCACGGCGACGGGCACGATCGGCAGCACTTCGATATCCGGAACGATCGGACGCGGCGGCTGTACGCTCCAGCTCATCAATATGAATGGCGACATCAACATTCTGAAACAAACTCGCTAGGCGGGCCTTCTCGTTGTCACGCAGCCGCGGAGACACGGAGACGCGGAGTCAAGAAAGCCAAATCCTTGCCGTCAGGCATCTTCACCTAGCTCACCTAGGATTTACACGCGGAAGGAGCCCACTTGGCGGCGTTCGCCTCGCGTTTGAAGTGCGTGCTGGTCACGAAATCCTGGCTGAGGTACTTCTGGTCCGACACGATAGTCGTCACGACGAGCCATTCATCACCGTTGGGCGCGGCGAAGCGGTCGAAATACTCGGTCAGGTTCGTGTTTTCGCTGTACGGAACACCGTTCTTGCGCAGCCACCCACCGCTCAGCATTGTCGTCGCGACTTTGAGGTTGCCAAATCGCGGGGCCTGCGCCGCAGCGCCTCTGCCACCTCCGCCCGCCACTTCCCATTGCGCGAGCGAGTACCCCTGCAGCGAACGCGTGGAAGGTGCGGCTTGGGTTTTATCGAAGACCAGCCGCCTCGTCTGCTGACCCGCGTCTGTCTCAATCTTGATCGTCTGATCGTTGTCCCACGTGATGTGCAGGCGAGTAGGCATTCGCATCAGACCGGCAGCGCCATAGGCGAGGCAGGATCCATCGGTCGCCGGGTCCCATGAATTGGCGGCCTTCGTGCCTTCGGGATTCAAAGGGACGCTCGCCACGTCGCCCTTGGCTGGAGTGACCATCCTCCATCGCCAATCTTCGTTGACGATTGACACCCAGTAGCCGGTGAGATCGATGGGCGCGCCGGCCCGCGGCGACAACGGGGGCTGCGGCGCCGCGCCACGCTGTGCAATGACTCGAGACGGCGCCGCCATGCCGACGATCAATACGAGAGCGATTCTGAAACCCCACATCCTGGAACCCAAAGACTGTGTCTCCTTCAACGTGCGCGAATGTTAATGCTACAAGCCGTGGGCGACCAAATACTAGGCTAGGGTAGGGGCGCGACGCATGCGTCGCCTCTACCGTTGCACAAACGGCTATGAGAGACTCTACGGTCGACTGTCATGGAACGCACGCAGACGAGGACACAACATTCAGCATGGACTTCATCCTTCGACTCCAACATAGCGCTGTCATGGACTGGGTTCGGGAAAGTGGGTCTTTGTGGGGATATCCCGCGATTCTTTTTCTCCACACCATCGGGCTGGCGGCCGTGGCAGGCATCAATGGCGCAATCGATCTCCGGGTGCTCGGCGTCGCGCCTCGGATTCCTCTCTCCTCGCTGACGCGATTCTTCCCCCTCATCTGGGCGGCCTTTGCCGTCACTGCAGTGTCGGGCCTCACGTTGCTCATCGCCGACGCGGAGACGAAACTGGCGAGCGCGGTCTTTTACGTCAAGATGCTGTTCATCGTGCTGGCGCTGGTCAATTTGCACCTGTTGCGAACGCGCGTCTTTACTGACCCGGCGTTCGATTCGAGGCCGCTCTCGACGCAAGCCCGGATGCTGGCTCTGTCCTCGCTCGCGCTCTGGGTTGCAGCCACCACCGCCGGCCGGTTGATGGCCTATGTCGGCCCTGTGGCAGGATTGAAGTAGCTCGAGGGACTTATGAATTCACCACATCTTCACCTGATACTCAATCACGTCCCGACCGTAGGCACCGCGATCGCGCTCGGCCTGCTGCTGCTCTCGCTTTTACGCCGCAACCAGGAGCTCACACGTGTGAGCCTCGAGGTGTTCTACGTGGTTGCGCTGATCACCTTGCCGGCATACCTCAGTGGTGTGGCGACGGCCCTGGCGCTGGAGAAGATGCCCGACATCTCGACGGAAGCGATCGCCAGGCACCACGATGGCGCCCTCAGCGGGTTCATCTTCATGCTGTTCACGGGCGGAGCCTCGTGGATTGGGCTGTGGCAATTCCGCCGCGTATCGCGCTACTCGGGTCTGAACGTCGCGATTGTGTTGGTACTGGCGGTCATCACGCTGACCTTCATGGGCGGCGCCGCAACGATGGGCGGTTGGATCCGGCATCCGGAAATCCTCGTCGCCGATGCGCCGACGCCGACCGGATCGGGTGGATTCATCACCGCGGCGTCAGTGAAGGCGCTCGTGAGCGACTATACCTGGCTCTGGCCATCGCTCGAGGCGCTGCACTTCATCGGCCTCTGGCTGCTCTTCGGCGTCGTGCTGCTCGTCAACCTGCGCATGCTGGGCATGATGAAAGCCGCCTCGTTCTCCGCGCTTCATCGCCTGCTTCCGTGGAGTGTGCTTGGACTCGGCATCAACCTCGTCAGCGGGATGATGTGGGTGATTGCCACGCCCGAGCAGTACATGTCCAACGTATCGTTCTTCTGGAAGATGGGCTTCCTCATGGTGGCCGGCTTCAATTTGCTCTATCTGACGACGTTCGACGATCCGTGGCAGGTCGAAGCGGGTGACGAGGCGCCATTCAGGACCAAGGCCGTGGCGGCGTCAGCGATCCTCTCGTGGGTCTTCGTGATGTACTTCGGGCGTATGTTGCCGTTCCTCGGCAACGCCTTCTGAGCCGAGGACCAACATGAATCTTGCGGTGATCGTGAGTATCGTCGTGGTCTGCGTCGTCGTTGTTGTCGGAGTCGTGGGCTTCCTGATCGATCGACACGCAGAGCGCCTCGAGCGCTGAGCTCGAACAGGCGCTACTTGAGCATCACGAGCATCAACCGCGTCGCCTACCTGGATCCGAAAGCCTCCCATCGTGCACGACGGCGAGCGCATCAAACGGCGTGGTGTGCTCGCTCAGCCCTTCCCCGGCATCGATCGCAAAGAGCGTGATGTTGCCGGATCCTCCTGCATCCATCACGGGCTCTCAGAGGACCGCACGAATTCTCGGACGAGACGCGCACACTCATCAGGCTCGTCCCACCACGGCAGGTGGCCGACGCCAACGACTTCAAGTCGTGCGTCCGGCATCAGCTTCGCGGCGGCACGTCCAGCGTCCGGCGATCCGAAAGGGTCGTCCGTTCCCCAGACAAACAGAGTACGATGCCGGACGCCGCGCAGCTCTTCCTCGGTGATCCGCATATGGCGATCAGGTCTCCCGAGCGTCACGAATCGGCGCACAAGAGTGAGCCACGAGCGCTGGAAGTTGGGTAGGTTACCAAAGCGATAGCTGGCCTCTGCCTCGGCCTCGGACCAACGCTGACCGACGTGAACTGGGTGCCCCAGGAACCCGGGGACATCCCGGGCCTTGGCAGCACTCGCGGGCACCATCAGTTTGACCAGTGCGCGACCGACTAGCGGGACGCTTAGGAGTCGCATGAAGAGCGGCGCCGATGTGTCCAAGATGACCGCAGGACAGCCAACCATCACCATCCCGGACACGCGCGAGGGCGCTTGCATCGCCAGCTGAAACGTCCACCAACCGCCCATCGAGTTGGCCACGAATGCCGCTCGACGCACTCCCGCTGCGTCGAGCACGGCTTGGAGTACGTCCACGGCGAGCTTGCGAACGTCCATCTCGCGGAAATCGACACCATCACTCAGCCCGCCGCCAGGACGGTCGAGCGTAATGCATCGAAAATCGGTGAGCCTGGCGATCAAAGGCGCCCACGGCAATGCCTCACCGAGCCCGCCCTGCACGAATATCAGCGGCTGTGCGGACGGGCTCCCGCACTCGAGCATACGCACCCGCAACCGCCAGCCATCAATGACGATGAAGCGCTCGGCAACGGTTAGACCGTAGTGCTGCCACACCTCATGCTCGGCATTCCGTGCGGCCACGATTGCCGGATCGGCCTGTGTCATCGTTGCTTTGACTCTATTCGTTTCCAGGCTCGTCGTTCTTGGTCTTGCGTCGCGATCGTCAAGCGAAGTCACGGTTTAGCACAGTCAGATCGTTTTGACCTGTGCCCCGGATTGCGCGCCGAGCGCGGCTTCGATCTCGCGTACGATCGCGTCACCTGGACTTGCAATACCTACCAGAATCTTCCCGTCGGATACTTGGGGATCGTAGAAATCGGAGCGCCGTCCCAATCTCGCGCTGACGACGAGCGTGATGACCGTGCCGAGGATCGCGCCGAGCATCGTCAACTCGAAGATGATGATCAGATTCGGCCACCAGGCAAACGTCGGCAAGCCACCGACGTCAATCGGCCATGATGTCTCGGTCAGCCATGCGAGGCCAAACGCGGTCGCCATACCCAACAGACCACCGCCGCAGGCCATCCACCACATCCAGGTCTTCTTGTCCTTCTGGCCGAACTCGTAGTCTTCCATCGGATGCGAGGACATCACGACAATCTCGCCATCCGCAATCCCTGCGGAGCGCAAGCGATTGACGGCCTGCTGTGCGGCCTGTCCATCGTCGTAGAGGCCGTAGATGGCCTTCATGGGTGCGCCTCGCCCATCTTCGTAGGGCGCGTCCTGTCGGACGCACCAGGCACGTCCAAAAGGACGCGCCCTACAGGAGCTTCAGACGGACCGCCAGCCTTCAGCTCCCAGATCGAGATGATCGGCACGACCTTGGCGAAGAGGATGTACAGCAGCGTCATTGCCACAAACGTCGAGCCGGCGACGATGATCTCGACCGGCTGCGGGCGGTAGATGCCGAAGCTATAGGGCAGGTACTTGTGCCCGAGCGAGGGCACGATGATGAGGAAGCGCTCGAGCCACATACCAACGATGACGCCGAGCGAGGCGATCACACAGCCGGTGATCGTCCGGAATGGCCTGATCCCCATCAGGAGCAGCGGCAGCACGAAGTTGCAGATGACCATCGTCCAGTACAGCGGCGCGAACGATTCGCGCTGCGTCCGCCAGAAGACGGCCATCTCACTCGGCTCATTCCCGTAGTACGTCACTAGACGCTCGTTGAAGACGAAGTAACCCCAGAGCAGAGCCATCACGAGGAGCAGCTTTCCGAGATTCTGAAAGTGAATCGGATGCAGATACTCCTGCAGGTGCAGAAACCGACGCAGGATGGCCATCGCAATCAGGAGGCCGGCAATGCCGCTGAAGATCGCTCCAGCCACGAAGTACGGGCCAAAGATCGTGGTCTGCCACATCGGAACGGGCGCCATCGAGAAGTCGAACGAGACGACCGTGTGCACCGACACGGCGACCGGAATGATCGCGATCGCCATGATCTGCATGGCCGATTCGAGCCGGTGCCACTGCGTCTGCGTGCCCCGCCACCCGAGCGCAAGCACTCTATAGATCGTGTGCCTGAGCCCCGTCGATTTGTCCCGGACAATGGCAAAGTCTGGAATCATCGGCAGAAAGAGAAACAGCACGCTGCCTGTGAGGTACGTGTTGATGGCGAAGAAATCCCAGACGAGCGGCGACCGGAAGTTGGGCCAGATCAGGCGCTCGCTCGGATACGGGAAGAGCCAGAACGCAAGCCAGGGACGCCCCAGATGGATGATCGGAAACATCGCGCCGATCATGAGAGCGAACACGGTAATCACCTCGGCGCATCGAGTCACCGGACGTCGCCAGCCGGCGTCCACGAGCCGGAGAATCGCGGAGATGAGGGTTCCCGCGTGACTGATCCCGATCCAGAACACGAAGCTGGTGACGTAGAAGCCCCAGTAGACCGGCCAGCTGATGCCCGTGATGCCAAACCCGAAGTACGCCTGCGACAGCCACGCGACGAGCGCTGTCGCCACGATCGCGCCAAGGACGCTCACGAACAGATAGAACCGCCAGGACGTCTGGAAGAGCGGACGGAGGAGGTCGGTGTTGATGCGTGAATGGGTCATGTCTGCCTGCTCAGATACGTGACCTTCGGCTTCGTCCCGACGTCCTCGAGAAGCTTGGTGCCGCGCGATGATCGCGACAGCCGCGATACCTCGCTCTCCGGATCGTCGAGATCACCGAAGACGAGCGCTTGTGCCGGACACGCTTGCGCACACGCCGTCTGGATCTCCCCGTCCTTCAGCTCGCGATCGTCGGCCTTCGCCTGAATCGTCGTGGCCTTGATGCGCTGCACGCAGAACGTGCACTTCTCCATGACGCCGACTTCGCGAAGCGAGACGTCGGGATTGAGCTGCAGGTGGAGGGGCTTCTCCCACGACGGGTTGAAGAAGTCGAAGAACCGCACGTTGTACGGACAGGCATTGGCGCAGTAGCGCGTGCCGATGCAGCGGTTGTACACCTGCGCGTTGAGGCCGTCCGGTGTGTGATGGCTGGCGTAGATCGGGCACACGGGCTCGCACGGCGCGTTCTCGCAGTGCTGGCACATCACGGGCCTGAACTTGAGCCGCGCGTCCGGGAACTCACCCTCCCAGTAGCGCTCGACGCGGATCCAATGCTTCGCGCGGCCGCGCGAGGCCTGCTCGGCGCCGACGGTCGAGATGTTGTTCTCGGCATGACACGCGGTCACACAGGCCCCGCAACCCGTGCAACGATCCAAGTCGGCGGCCATTCCCCATTTCGGCATCGTTATGTCGCCTCGTAGGTCAAAGGGCAAAGGGCAAACGTCAAAGGCGACGTAAAAGGTCCAGGCGCTAAGTCACAGGTGCAGGTTACAGGACCTTGCACATTCGCCTTTGACTTTTGACGTCGCCCTTTGCCCTCGCCTTTGACCTTTGCCATTTGCCCTTTGACCCTGTCTATCGCCCGCGTTCGTCGGCTTCGCGCGAGCCGCCGGCGAACAGAATGAGTCGACCATCCGGTCCACTCACGCGTGAAATCTTCACGCGCGTGGCGGCCCACGCGAGCGCGCCGACCTGCGCGACGGTCATCGGGGCGATCAGCTCGACCGGATTTGCGCCGCGACCGCTCGCGTAGCGTGTGAACATCCGGTGCCCCTGCCCTGCGGGCATCGCGACCATGTCGGGCGCGATGCCGGGCGACAGCACCGCGCCTGCCTGGACCGAGCCCTGTGCCGACGCGATCTCGACGACGTCACCGTCGGCGATGCCGAGCGTGGCGGCCGTGGACGGATTGACTTCCACCCAGCTGCTCCACATCGCCGACGTCATCGGATCGGGCAGCTCCTGCAGCCACGGCAGATGGGCCAGCGAACCATCGAGAAATGCCGACGAAGAGAACGGGAGGAAGTGCAATGGATACTGTTGCGCGTCGCCGGCGAACTGCGCGTCGGTCGAGGCCGTCGGCTTCGGGGTACCGCTGCTCGCGGTAACGGTCCCGCTAAAGCCGGACACTACGAGCGGCGGCGGCAGAGTTCCCCACCAGCCACCTTTCTCCTGTGCCTCGGTCCACGCGTCAGAGTCCTTCGATGCCGCGGGGAACTTCATGAACGTGGCGGTGAGCATCTCCTCGAACGTTTGCCACGGAAATTCGATCGGACGAGCGAGTAGTCGCGACACATCGAGCAAGACGTCAGGCGTCGACCGCGTATCGTGCAGCGGTTTCATGACTGCAGGCGCAACGCCGGCAACCGCGACCATCGATCCCGATTCAGGTATTGCTTCGGCCCACGACTCGAGGAACGAGTGGTCGGGCAGAATCAGATCGGAGAGCGCGCTCGTCTCGTCGAGGAAGCTGCCGAAGCTCGCGATGAAAGGGACCTTCGCGAGCGCGTCACGAACGTTCCATGCCTTCGGCGCGGTGAACACGGGATTGGGCCCATCGACCAGCAGGACTTGCGCGTCACCAATGTGCGCGCCCTCCCCGTCAGGCTGGAGTCGAAATCCGGCGGCCGACGACCCATCGAGCTTGAGCTGTGGCGTGAAATGCAGGCCGCCGGGTTGCCCGACGCTTCCGACGAGCGCGTTGAGCGC
>Ga0114129_10010233_pt1 | contig 13379 bp, 10 predicted proteins | sample RhiMetdeltSRZDD1_FD_80071 | JGI IMG/M metagenome (GOLD analysis project Ga0114129, IMG submission 80071) | Populus rhizosphere microbial communities from Tennessee, USA - Rhizosphere MetaG P. deltoides SRZDD1 (version 2) (version 2) | ecosystem: Host-associated > Plants > Roots > Rhizosphere >...
CACGTAGGCCGCGCCCAAGGCCCGGAATCCTTCCCGGCCGCCGCCGGCGGCTGTCCACGCCTCCGAGAGAGCCCGTGAGAACGCCTGGAAGCCTTCGCGGGCGACCGCCGCCAGCAGCGCCGGCTTGTCGGCGAAATGGCGGTAGAGCGCCGTGCGCGAAACGCCGAGACGCTTGCCGACGGCCCGCAGCGTGACCGCGTCAACCCCCTCTTTCCGAATCGTCCGGGCGGTTTCCGCCAGGAGCGCGCGGCGAAGGTCGCCGTGGTGATACGTGGTGGCCGGTTTCCGTCTGGCGGGCCGAGGTTCGCGCATCGTCCGAGTGTAAAGACATGGTGTTGACAGTGTCAACATGAATCGGATAATCTATGTTGACTATGACAACATTACGTCGTCTCTACACCACCGACGCGCCGCTCACGGCGACCGGCCTGCTGATGCTGGCCGGCCTGATCGCAGCCATCGTCGGGCTCTGGCTCGACCCGCGAATCATCACCGGCGTGCCCGCCTGGCTCAAGCCGGCGAAGTTCGCCGTCTCGACCGCGATCTACGCGTTCACCCTCGCGTGGATGTTCACCTATCTCTCCGACTGGGTCCGGACGCGCCGCATCGTCGGCCGGGCGACCGCCGTCATCCTTATCTTCGAGGTCGGCGCCATCTACGCCCAAGCCTGGCGCGGCACGACGAGCCATTTCAATGTGGGCACGCCGCTCGACGCCACGCTGTTTGCTGCCATGGGTCTCGGCATCCTGATGCAGCTCCTCGCCAGCGTCGCCGTGGCTATCGCGCTCTGGTGCCAGCGGTTCGACGACGCCGCGCTCGGCTGGGCGCTGCGCCTCGGGATGACGTTGTCGATAGTCGGAGCGTCCACGGGCGGCCTGATGACGAAGCCGACGGCCGCGCAGCTGGCTGACGCGCGAGCGACGCACCGCATGTCCGTCGCCGGCGCGCACACAGTCGGCGCTCCCGACGGTGGTCCAGGACTGCCGGGTACGGGCTGGAGCCTCTCACACGGAGATCTCCGGGTGCCGCACTTCCTCGGCTTGCACGCGATGCAGGTGCTTCCGTTCGTGACGGTGCTGTTGACGCGCCGTCAGGCGCCTCAGCGTCGCCTGCGACTCACACTGGCCGCCGCAGCCAGCTACGTCACGCTGTTTGCGCTGCTGCTCACACAGGCGCTGAACGGCCAGTCGATCGCCGCTCCGTCGCCGGTCTTCGTCGCGGCGTTCGCGCTATGGGCCATTGCCACCACACTTGCTGTTGGCGTCGCGATGCGCAGTCAGACGACAACTTCTCCGAGCATGGTCGTGCTCGCATGACGCCCGATCAGCTGTTTTCGATCGCCAACGCGCTGGCGCTATTCGCCTGGATTCTGTTGATCGCGCTGCCACGCCAGCGATGGATATCCGGCATCCTCGCGCCTATCGCGATGCCGGCGCTGTTCGCGGCCATGTACGTCTCCATCCTCGTGATCCAGTGGAAGGGGAGTCATGGCGGTTTCTCGTCGCTGCCTGCCGTCGCCGCACTCTTCAGCCAGCCGTGGCTGCTGCTGGCCGGATGGGTGCACTATCTCGCGTTCGACCTCCTGGTTGGCAGCTGGGAGGTGCGCGACGCGCACGAACGGGGCATCCCGCATCTCGTGGTGCTGCCGTGTCTGGCGCTGACCTTCATGTTCGGCCCGGCAGGATGGCTGGCGTACTCTGGCGTGCGTGCGGCCTACCGGTCGCCCCGCGGTGCGACCGTTCCTTAGTCAGCGCGCAGCACGGCCATAGGATCCACGCGAGCCGCGCGGTGAGCCGGCAGGTAGCTCGCCAGCAGGCCGATTGCACTGAGCACGGCCACCACGGCCACGTAGGTGGATGGATCGCCGGCCGTCACGCCGTACAACACGTTCTGCAGAGCCCGCGTTCCGGCCCAGGCGAGCGCGAGGCCGATCGTCAGACCGATCCCGGTCAGAGCCAGACCCCGCGCGACCACGACCCGCATGACGGACCCGGCGGTGGCCCCGAGTGCGATGCGCAGGCCGATCTCGCGGCTGCGCTGTGTGACGGCATAGGACAAAACGCCGTAAAGGCCAATCGACGCCAGCAGCAGCGCGAGAGCGGCGAACGCCCCCAGCAGCAGCGTCTGCTGCTGTCGATCGGCGACATCGAGATCGACAATGTCGTCCATCGAGCGGACGGCCGACATCGGCTGCTCCGGATCGATGCGAGCGACGATGCGCCGGATTGGCTCGACGATGTCCTCGGGCGCGCCCTTCGTCCGCGCCACGAGGAAGTCCGGGTTGTCGCCCGAGAACTGCACGAACGGCACGTAGACGCCAGGCTTCATCGCCAGGGTGTAGCCGCGCTCGCGCACGTCCTTCACGACGCCGATCACGGTGTACACCGGCCCGTTCGGATCGCTGATCCGCATGCGGCCGCCGATGGCCGGTCTGCCGGGCCAGTACTGCTTCGCCATCGTGTCGTTGATGACGACGCCGGGAGCGGCGGCGGTCATGTCGCGATCCTCGAAGAGCCGTCCTTCGACGAGGTGTACGCCGAGCGCCCGCAGGTAATCGGTCGTCGCTACGCGGTAGAGCGTGTCCCTCGGCTCGCCGGGCGTGGGCGCGAGGCCTTCGATGCCGAACCACCGGGTGTTTCCGCCGCTCGTGAAGGGAAGCGTCGAGCCGTAGCCGACGCTCTCGACGCCGGGCAGCACACGCACTTCGTCGAGAACCCGCTGGAAGAAGGCCGCTCGCTGCGCCAGGTCCCTGTATTTCGCCGGCGGCAGCGACGTGCGAAGCGTCAGCAGATGATCGGAGCGGAAGCCGATGTCGATTGCGCGCAGGTTCGCCATCGTCCGAAGCATCAGTCCGGCGCCGGCGAGCAGCACCAGCGCGGCGGCGACCTGGAGGACGACGAGCGCGTCCCTCGTCGAGCGGCCGCTGTCGCCGACCGCCGACCGCTGGCCCTGCTGAATCGCGTCCCGCAGCGAGGCGCGCGCCGCCTGAATCGCGGGCACCAGACTGAATACGATGCCGGTCGCGATCGAGACGATCAGCGCAAACGAGAGCAGCCGCATCTCGAGTACCGATGTCGCCTGCGCCGGAAACCCGCGCGGCGTCAGCCGCGCCATCACCGACACGCCGGCCGGCGCGATCGCCACCCCGAGCGTCCCTCCGATCAGGGAGAACATCGTGGCTTCGACGACCATCTGGCGGACGAGCCGTCCTCGTGTCGCGCCGAGAGCGGCGCGGACGGCCAGCTCGCCGCGGCGTCCCGCCGCGCGCAAAAGCAGGAGGCTCGCCAGGTTCGCGCAGGCGATCAGCAGCACCGCAGCCGCAGCGCCCATCAGGACGATCAGCTGCATCCGCGTATCGCCGAGAAGCTCCTCCTTGATCGGCACGACGACGGACGTCGCGTGCCGACCGGGCTGCGGATACTGCACGCGGAGGATTTCGTCGACGCGCCGCATGTCGTCGGCCGCCATGCCGACCGACACACCCGGCTCCAGCCGCGCGACCACGTTCAGGAAGTGGCTGTTGCGCGCCGCCGCCTGCTGCGGCGTCAGGCCGTACGGCACCCAGTAGTCGATGTCCCGGTTGCGGAAGACGAAGGCGCGCGGCATGACGCCGATCACCTCGTACCGGTTGCCGCTCATCAGGATCATCTGCCCGACGATGTCCCGATTACCGCCGAAGCGGCGCTGCCAGAGGCCGTATCCGATGACCACCACCGGCGCGTTGTCGCGGACTTCGGCGTCCGTGAAGATGCGGCCGACGATCGGGTTCGTGCCCAAGACGGGAAAGAAATTCGCAGTGACAGCGCGTCCGAGCATCTGCTCTGGAACACCGCCGGCCGTCAAATTGGCGGATGTCCCGCGGGTGGCCGCAATTCCCGTGAACGAATGGCTCAGCCGTACCCAATCGCCGTAGTTTCCAGGCGCCGGCGTGTTGCGCGGGAAGCCGAGTTCGTGCGCGTCTTCCCAAATCATGACGACGCGATCGGGATCCGCATAGGGCAGCGCGCGAATCAGGAGAGCGTCGACGGCGGAGAAGATGGCGGTGTTCGCGCCAATCCCGAAACCGAGCGTCAGGATCACGACGGCGGCAAAGCCGGGCGACTTGCGGAGCAGACGAAGACCGTAGCGGATGTCGCCCATGGATGCTTTGACGGAACAAGCCTCCAAACCGTTGTTTGGACTTCCTACTTCAGACCTGCCAGTAACACCCGAGCCTTCTCCTTGAACTCGCGATCTTCTGGCGCCCAGTCCGCATCGTAGGGGGCGTTCAGAACCTTCTGCAGTTCGACACGCGCGTCGGCTTTTCGCCCGTCATCAAGGAAGAGCTCGGCGAGGAAGAAATGAGAGGCCGTGCTGTGCGCGTTGTACTTCAACGACTCTCGCAGATGCTGCTCGGACAGCTTGTGGCTGCCGCCGAAGAGTCCCGGCACCTTGTAGTACCAGCGTCCCAGCGCGCGATCCGCGGATCCCTGCTCGAAGGCGGGATCGAGCCGCAGCACGGTGAGCAGCGCTTCCTTGATCGGCCTGCGGTACTTGATGCCCTGGCGGAGGCCGAACGATTCGGCGAGCGCGCCCATGTTGGCCGCCCTCCAGAAATACCCTTCCGGCCGGTTAGGCTGCAGGGCAGCAGCCTTGCGGCCCGCTTCGAGGCCTTCCTCGAGCCATTTGCGGCGCTCGGCTTCCGCCGCGTGGCCGCCGAGCCAGTAATCGGCGCGCGCCAGTTTCCACGCCGCGCCGAACGCGTCGGTGCCGCCTGCGAGCTCCGCGCGCCAGACGTCCGCCGCGCGCCGCGCGCTCGAGAGGTTCGCGCGGTCCGCATACAACCGGTCTGCTTCGGTCGAGGGCGCGTTCCGCGAAAGCAGGGCCGGCTGAGCCGTCAAAACGGAGATATAGAATAGAGCGATGCAGGACTTGATCAGACAGCTGCTGGCGGAACTTGGCGAGGATCCGACCCGTGAAGGGCTCGTGGATACGCCGAAGCGGGTCGAAAAAGCGTACAAGTTTCTGACCGGCGGGTACGACGCGGACATCGATCACGTGCTGAACAATGCGCTCTTCACGGTCGATTATAGCGAGATGGTGATCGTCAAGGACATCGACTTCTACAGCCTCTGCGAGCACCATCTGCTGCCGTTCTTCGGGAAATGTCACGTCGCCTACATCCCCAGCACCAGAGTCATCGGCTTGAGCAAGATCCCGCGGCTCGTCGAGGTGTTCGCGCGGCGTCTTCAGGTGCAGGAACGGCTCACGAATCAGATCGCCGACACCATCCGCGACAAGATCGCGCCGCTCGGGGTCGCGGTCGTCATGGAAGCCACGCACCTCTGCATGGCGATGCGCGGAGTGGAGAAACAGAATTCGCTGGCCGTCACCAGCGCGATGCAGGGCGCCTTCCGCGACAACGCCCGGACGCGCATGGAATTCCTGGAGCTGCTGAAGCTGCGGAGCGTCGTGCCCGGCATGCGCGAAGCGGCCGGCTACGCCTGCGTGGGCGACGAGTAGCCGGGCAGGAGAGGCTGGAAAGGCGGGAGGGGCAGGCGTTTCTCACTGCTCCGGACTGTCTCCCGCCCGATCCCGCCATCCTGCCTGTCCTGCCCTCTAAAACTTCAACGCCGCCCGCAACACAACGGTCCGTGGCACGAGGATCTGCGTCGGCGACAGGAATTGCTGCAGTGTCTGCCGCGTGCCCGTCGTCGGATCCGTGAACGCGGTCGCCGGCGTCAGCGTGCGAACACCCCAGGTGGTGTCGGCATTCATCAGGTTATCGAAGTCGATGGTCGCCTCGAAGCTGCGATTGTTCGTCAGCTTGAACAGTTTCCCAAGCCGGAGGTCGATGACCGTCAGCACACCGAGTCTCGTGTTCCCAAGGGGCTCGAGGTTGATCGTCTGGGCCGAGCCGATCGCGAGGGAACGGCTGATCTGACGCGTCACGGGCCCCCCGCTTCCCGACCGAATGTTGCCGCTGAGGATGACGTCCTGCCACGGCAGGATGTACATGCCTGACAGCTTGAAACCGACCGGGTGGTCTGCGTTATTCGCGCTGGTGATGTTTCCGTTTGCGTTGATCAGCAGGTTTGGCGAGGTGTCGACGCTGACATGGTCGACGCGGTTCTTGGAGAAACCAATCCCCGCCAGCATCTGCCAACGATCCGAAAATCTTTTCGTGCCGGAGATTTCGAGACCCTTGAAGCTCTGGAGGATCGTGGGATCGTTCGCGACCACGCCGCGGTTTAAGGCCGAGAGCCGCTGGTAGAATCCGTAGGTACCGTCATCGGAGGTACCAACTACACCGTCAATCCCCGGATCGACCGCCGAGGTCAATGTCGTGGCGTACGGATTATCGGGATTGAACAACGCCTGAAGGTTCTTCTCGCGGCGATAGGTGAAGCCCACGCTCAACTTGAAGTTAGCCATCAGTTCGCGGTCTACGCCGAAGCTGTACTCGTCGGTGTAGGGGCGGCTGAAGTTTGGATCGATCGACGTGGTCGTGCCCGATTGCAGCACACCTGCGCCAGTCTGCTCGCCGGGCTGGAACTTGAGGTCGCCGTTGATGTCATTCCACGTGTACGTGGTGAAATAGTTGGAGTTTGGATTCACGTTGCTGACCCCGCCGCCGCCCGTCGACAAGACGTAGTAGTAGCGGCCGAACGACGCCTTGGCGGCTGTCTTCCCGTCTCCGGTGACGTCATAGATCGCACTGATCCGCGGTCCGGCAGTCTGCCAGAGCACAACGTTGCGCACCTCCGGGAAGCTGCGCTGCAAGGTCGGATAGAACGCACTCGGAGGGCTGCTCTGCTCCGGCAAGTAACCCTCGATCCTCTCCCACCGCAAGCCGCCGGTCAGCGTCAGCCGTCTGACGCTGTAACTCTCCTGTCCGAAGATCGCCAGAACGTTGAGTGCCGAGAGGTCGACGAGCGGCGTTGCGTAAACCTCGACGCTCACAGACCGTGGTGTCAATGTGCTGTTGTAGAAGGTGCGCACGTTGTCCACGCGGGTGTTTTCGTTCTTGGTGACGGCATGCGAGTTGTCGAAGCCGAATCGCAGCTCATGCCGGCCGCCCAGCGCTTGATCGATGTAGTACTGACCGGTCGCGTTCGACTGGTAGCGATCGCGATTCCGTACGGTGTTGGTGGGGAAGTTTCCGTAGACGATGCCGGTCGCGTTGTCGGTGGCCGATTGCTGGTTTCCACCGTTCTGATAGGTCGGGAAGAGGATCTTGTTCAGACCCAGCCGGGCATCGAGGAAGAAGTTTTTGCCGAGGACGGTATTCCACTGGCCTTGCACCAGGTCGAACATGTCCTCTTCATCGCTCGTGGAATCGATGACGGTGACCGACGCGTTGTTCAGGAGCCGATTCGGCTTGCTGTAGCGCTGGCGCGAGTAGAAACCGGTGAGCCGGTTGTTTGGGCTGATCTGCCAGGTGAAATTGCCGAGGCCAGACGTGATGTTGGTTTGGTCGAGCACGGTCTGCGAGGCCTGCACCGGTACGTTCTGGTGCACGCGCCAGTCGCGGAACGATCCGAAGAATCGCAGCTTGTTCTGGATCAGCGGCCCGCCCGCCGTGATGTTGACGTCCGACACCTTATTGGACGTGTTGCCGTTTGGACGGAAACCGTACTTCTGAAGATTCGGATTGGTATCGTTGCGCGCCTGCAGCGAGTCACCGGTCCACGTGAAGGTGCCGCTGCCATTCCAGATGTTGCCCCCAGTCTTCGTGACCATGTTCAGGAACACGCCGGAAGTCGGAACGGTGATGTCGTGCGATCCGGTCGATACCTGAATGCTGTCGAACGCGTCGATGTCGTAGTAGAAGCCCGCGGCGCCGATCGCCGCCGGATCGCCGACGTTCACGCCGTTCAGGAACGACGTATTCTGCGCACTGGTCGTGCCGCGCGCGCTGAACGTCCCTTGAAGACCGCCTGAAGTGCCGCCGACGTCCGGCCGGCTGATCACGAGCCCCGGAACCTTCGCTTCGACGAGCGCCCAGATGTCGCGGCCTCCCGGGGTGCCCTGAATCAGCTGTTCGCTCAAGGTGACACTGAGGTTGGCGCTCGTCGTGTCCACGGCCGGCGACGCGCTCGTCACGGTGATGGACTCGGCGAGGCTCGCGACCTTCATGGAGAAGTCGATCGGCGTGGTCTGGCCGACGAGCACGACGATGTTTTCGCGGTTGATCGTCTGGAACCCGGTCAGCTCCATCTTGACGACATACGTCCCCGGAACCAGCGACGGAAAGCGAAAGACACCGCCGGCGTCGGTGACGCCCGTCATCGAACCAGCCACCAGGACCGAGCTCGTGATCGTCACTGTCACGCCGGGCACGACCGCGCCCTGTTCGTCCACAGCCCGGACGAGAATGCTGCCCGTCTGAACCTGGGCGGCCGCGGGCGCCGCGATCAGCAGGGCGATCGATGCCGCCAAGAACCTCAAAATCCGACTCATGTCGTTCCTCCAGAAAGGAAAATGGGGTTGTCGTGGCGTCGTCGGGCAGATCCCTCAGCCGACTTGACTCTACCAAACGGTCCGACCACCTGCCACGGCGATCTTGCTCGTTGACGACCAGTTTGACCGGCTGTTCGAAAAGTTGGATGAGAGGTGTCCGGCCGATGTGACTCCATAGGACAGCGCCTCTCGATATACTGGCGTCGCTATGAAGGCATTGATGTCACTCGTGCTCGTCCTGTTCGCGCCGTTGGCGCTGATCATCCCCGCCGCGGGCGGTCTCACAATCGAGCAGCTCATCGACATCCGGCATCCGTCCTCGCCCATGTGGTCGCCCGACGGCCGTCATGTGGTGTTCATCTGGGACCGTGCGGGCGTCGCAAGCATTTACGTTGCTGATGCCGCCATAAGTTCTGCTTTGCCAGTGAAGCCGCGCGAGCTCGCAGGCGCCGGAAGCACACTGGCGGGGGCGTTCTGGAGCGGCGATGGGCGCGCATTGATGCTCCCGAAGAACGGCGACCTCTGGCGGGTGCCGATTGACGGCAGCCAAGCGTCGGCTGTGTGGACGACACCGACGGTGGAGACCAACATCGTGCCGTCTCCTGATGGCGCGCGCGTTGCGTTCGTTCGGCCCGCCGCCATTTCGACTCCGATGCCGACGGCCTCCGGCGGGCGTGGCGGGCGGGGCGGGCGTGGGGCCGGCGGTGGCGAGCTCTGGGTGCGCACGCTAGCCGATGGACGCGACGCACGGGTGGCGACGGAGGCGACCGGCATCGGCGGCATCAGCTGGTCGCCTGACGCGGCGCATCTCGTGTTTACCGTCGGCGCTAGCGCGATCCGTCACGAGCAGACGCCCGAGTATTCAGGCTCGAAGATCATCTACACGATCACCGAAAACGTTCCAGGGCGCACGTATGTAGTGTCGTCTGCCGGCGGCGCCGCAACGGAGCTGACTGCCGCAACGGGTGCCGGATTTGGCGGTCGCCGGTGGCTCGACGCGCGACACTTTCTGGTCGATCGGACGTCGGCCGATTTCAAGCGGCGCACGACGTCGCTGGTCGACATCGCGGGCGGACTCGCGAAGACGCTCAACGAGGACGTCGAGGAGAAGTTCTGGAGCATCACCGGCGATGCGGGCGCCAATGCCCAACCGTCGCCAGACGGCAAATGGATCACGGTCGTCAGCGCGCGCGACGGGTGGGACCACATTTACGTGATACCGACGCCGTCGAGCGACGGCGCGGCAGGCCGGCCGATCCAGATCACGAAGGGAAAGTTCGAAGCCTGGCGCCCGCAATGGTCCCCCGACAGCACACGGCTGGTGTTCGATGCGAACTCGGAGGGCAACTACGGCAATCGCCAGCTGTATGTGGCGACCATCAACGGTGATCCCGCGCGCGCAACGATCACCCCGATCACCAGCGGGCGCGGTACGAACATCGCGGCGGCCTGGTCGCCGGACGGCACGCGCCTGGTCTACCAGCACACGGACCCGCACAATTCGGCGGATCTCTATGTCGTTGCTGCGAAGACCGGTGGGGCACCAATTCGACTGACCGACTCCATGCCGGCGTCAATGGATCGATCGGCCCTGGTCGAGCCCGAGATGGTCCGCTACGCGGGTCCTGACGGCCAGCAGGTCCCGGCGTGGCTGTTCGTGCCGAAGAATCTCGATCGCACGAAGAAGCACCCCGCGGTCGTCTGGATCCACGGTGATGGCGTGAACCAGAACTACGACGGGTGGCACGTCCAGCGGAACTACGCGGTCTACTACAGCTTCCACCAATACCTTCTGCAAAAGGGCTACGTGGTCATCGCGCCGGACTACCGCGGCAGCATCGGCTATGGAAAGGCCTGGCGGGAAGCGGTCCACATGGACGTTGGGGGCAAGGATGCGAAGGACGCGTGGATGGCCGCCACCTATCTCAAAACCCTGAGTTACGTGGACGGCGATCGTCTGGGGGTCTGGGGCCTCAGCTACGGCGGCTTCTTCACGCTCATCGCCGCGACCGATCAGCCCACCCTGTATCGTGCGGCCGTCGATGTGGCCGGAGTCGCCGATTACGCGATGTACTACGAAGATCCGTACCACGGCGGCTGGACCACCAGCCGCATCGGCACGCCAGAGGAGCACCCGCAGGTCTACGCGCAGGCGTCGCCGCTGTCCCAGATGGACCGTCTCGAACGCCCGCTCCTCGTCCTGCACGGCACCTCGGACGTGAACGTACCGTATCTTCATTCAGTGCGCTTGATTGATGAGCTGCTGAAAAAGGGCAAAGGTGATCTGGTGTCCTTCATGACGTATCCGGGCGAGTTCCACTACTTCACCCGCGAGCACGTGCTGCGCGATGCCTGGCACAGGGTGGATGACTTCTTCGGGAAGTACCTGAAGCCGTAGGGCAGGATGGGCGGGATCGGCGGGATGGGCAGGAGCTGCCGTGAACACATCCAGCCCATCCTGCCCATCCTGCCTGTGCTGCTCCTGCCTCACACGTATACTGATCCGATGCGAGCGATCGTCATCGCGCTGCTCGTCACCGTACCGCTCTCGGCGCAGACGCGAAAGCCTCCGGTCCGCAAGCCTGCGCCGCCTCCACCGGTAGCGTCGAAGAAGGTCGTGCCCGAGATGACCTGTCCGACGCCGCTTGGCGTCGGACTCAAGACGAAGGTCAGCTTTTGCGAGGTGATGGCGGGCCGCGATCCCGCCGGCGGCGTTCTCATTCAGATTCCCCCGCACAAGGGACCGGCGCTGCTCTCCTTCGATCTCCACAACCTGCACCTCTACTCCGAGGAGCAGGTCAAGGCGAAGCGTGCCTACTCGCGCTACACCGCGACGATTGGTGTGCTGACGATGGACAACACGCTGATCAGTCGCGCGGTGGTGCAGAGCGAATTTCGAACGGCAGCCGATTTGGTCGATCGCGTCAGCGGCGGTGCGGGCCCCGGGGGTGCCAAAGCGGTCGCGCCAACCGGGACCGAATCGGTCACGATCCCGATTCCTGAAGGCGAAGAACAGGTGAGCCTGCTCGGCGAGAAGCTCACGGTCGATCGCATTGACGGCGCCGCCGCCTACACGCAGGCCGGCCGTCCGATTGCGGTTGTCAGCAACCTGGCGCTCGAATACAAGCCAGGGACGCCTCCACGGAAAGTTAAAAGATGAAAGATAAAAGTTGAGAGTTGAAAGGGGAGAGCCCATGCGCGCGATCTTGACGCTAGCGTTCCTGCTGCTGCCGGTCGTGGCCTTTGCTCAGGTGAAGCGATCGAATCCACCGGCGCTCTCCAAGCCGACCGGCTACACGCACGTCGTCGAGGTGAACGGCCCGGGAAAAACGGTCTACATAGCCGGTCAAATCGCGATCGACAAGGACGGCACCGTCGTGGGCGCCGGCAACATGAAGGCGCAGGCCGAGCAGGTGTTCAAGAACCTGCAAGCCGCGCTGGAGGCGGCTGGCGCGAAGTTCTCGGATGTCGTGAAGATGAACACGTACATCACCGACATGGAACAAGCGCCGGCCGTTCGCGAAGTCCGCGCGCGCTACTTCGGCGACACGACGCCGGCGAGCACGCTCGTCCAGGTCGTCCGTCTGGCTCGGCCCGAATTCATGCTCGAAATCGAAGTGATCGCGGCCCTTCCCGCCCGCTGATTCATGGAGCACGCGTTCACGGTCGGCGTCGAGGAGGAGTTCCAGATCGTCGATCCCGAGACGTGGGAGCTCCGCTCGCACGTGCAGGAGCTGCTGGCCTCGAGCGCACCGGCCTTCGGCGATCAGGTCAAGCGCGAGATGCACCAGTCGATCGTCGAGGTCGGCACGAAGATCTGCTCGAACGTCTCCGAGCTGGCTGAAGAAATCATCCGCAATCGACGCGATCTGGCCGACGCCGCCGAGCGCGTTGGCCTGCGCATCGCCGCCGCCGGGACCCATCCCTTCTCGAATTGGGTCGATCAGGTCATCTCACCCGGCGAGCGCTACGAACACATCGTCGAGGAGCTGCAGCAGCTCGCCCGCTCGCTGCTGATCTTCGGTCTGCACGTGCACGTCGCCGTGCCCGATCGCGCGACGATGATCGATCTGATGAACGAAGCGCGCTATTTCCTGCCGCACCTGCTGGCGTTGTCGACGAGCTCGCCCTTCTGGATGGGCCGTGACACCGGATTGAAGTCGTACCGCACGACCGTGTTCCGTCGCTTTCCGCGTACGGGCATCCCGGATCATCTGCACTCGTGGTCCCAGTACGAGCAGTACGTGGAGATGCTCGTCGAGCTGCATTGCATCGACAACCACAAGAAGATCTGGTGGGATATCCGACCGCAACCGGCGTTCGGGACGCTGGAGTTCCGCATCTGCGACGTGCCGACCAGCCCCCGAGCCTCGATCGCCATCGCGGCTCTCGCGCAAGCCATCATCGTCAAGCTGTACCGGCTGCGCGAGCGGAACCTGGGGTTCCGTCAGTACCACCGCGCGCTGATCGAAGAGAACAAATGGCGCGCCGCCCGCTGGGGCATCGAGGGCAAGCTGATCGACTTCGGGAAGCGCGTCGAGGTGCCGATGCGCGCGCTCGCGCTGGAGCTGCTCGAGTTCGTCGACGACGTGCTCGATGATCTGGGCAGCCGACGCGAAGCGGACTACGTCAGGCACATCCTTGCGGAAGGGACGAGCGCCGAGCATCAGGCGCAGGTCTACCGCGAAACCGGGGACCTCCGAGCCGTCGTCCGGTTTCTCGTCGACGAGACGCGGGCGAGCGTCGAGCGCGGCGCCCGCAGCTACCACGTATGAGCGTGAAAATCGGCCTGTTGTGCGGGCGCGAATACGCGTTTCCGCCCGCGTTCCTCGACCGCGTCAACACGCGCGGCAAACCCCACGGCATCACGGCGGAGTTCCTGAAGCTCACCGGCACGAAGATGGGTGAGCCGTCGGGCTACGCGGTGATCGTGGATC
>Ga0114129_10010234_pt1 | contig 13379 bp, 7 predicted proteins | sample RhiMetdeltSRZDD1_FD_80071 | JGI IMG/M metagenome (GOLD analysis project Ga0114129, IMG submission 80071) | Populus rhizosphere microbial communities from Tennessee, USA - Rhizosphere MetaG P. deltoides SRZDD1 (version 2) (version 2) | ecosystem: Host-associated > Plants > Roots > Rhizosphere >...
AATCCGAGATACATCCAGAATGTCATTGATGATTTGCGATTGCGTTTGGGCGTTGCGTTTGATAATTGCCAACGCCCGCTCCATGGTATCTTTATCAAGTTTTGCGTCAGCGAGTAGAGTCGCCCACCCCAGTATGGCGTTCAGCGGTGTACGCAGTTCGTGGGATACAGTTGCCAAAAATTCATCTTTGATCCGGTTTGCTTCTTCGGCTTGTGTGCGAGCTGCATGCTCCCGTCGTAATAGTTCTTCACGCTCGCGTTCAAAACGCTTGCGGTCACTAATGTTTCGCGCAATCTTCGAAGCTCCGACTATGCGCCCGCTGCGGTCCCGAATCGGCGAAATGGTGAGTGAGATATCCAACAGGTTGCCGTCTTTCCTTTGCCGCACCGTCTCAAAATGATCGACGCGTTCACCACGTTGCAGCAATCGAATAATCTCAGCTTCTTCACCACGGCGTTCGGGCGGAATAATCAATTCAATATTTTTTCCGATTGCCTCTTCGGCTGTGTATCCAAACAACGACTCTGCCGACTTGTTCCAGCTGGTGACTATGCTCCCCAGCGTTTTACTGATGATTGCGTCCTCAGACGACTCAACTATTGCCGCCAGATATGAACTTTCCGACTCGGCACGCCGGCGATCAGTTATATCGCGAGCAATTTTTGACGCGCCGACGATAGTCCCCTCTCCGTCAACAATGGGGGAAAGCGTAAGCGAAACGTCGATTAAGCGCCCGTTTTTTGTCTTTCGGATGGTCTCGTAATGCTCAATTGGTTCTCCCTCCCTCAGTTTTTCAAGCAGAGTGGGCACTTCATCGATTCGCTCTGGAGGAATCAGGATCGACACTGGTTGGCCAATTGCTTCCGTCGCCCGATAACCATAGATTTTCTCCGCTCCTCGATTCCAGGTTGTAATGATCCCATCAAGGGTGTGGCTGATGATGGCATCCTCTGAAGATTCAACGATAGCAGCAAGCTGGTGTGCGGTCAGGTCTGCCCGTTTTCTATCTGTTAAATCGCGGAAAACAAGCACGACGCCGAGGATGTTGCCCATCTCGTCTCTGATAGGCGCTGCACTATCATCAACCGGATATTCAAGACCGTCTTTCGCAAGGAGAATTGAATGGTTTGACAGTTCAACTACTGATCCGGTTTCCAGTACTTCCCGAACGGGGCTCGGCATCTTTTCTCGACTTTGACCGTGGACAATGGAAAAGATCTCTTCCACCGGGCGATGGACACCTTCCCCGTTTTGCCAGCCAGTCAGGTTCTGGGCGACGGCGTTCATGAAAGCTACTATCCCACCTTGGTCTGTGACGATAACGGCATCTCCGATGCTCGATAACGTTACTCGCCACCAATCAGACGAATAAGTCACCGGAGATTCCGCATTCTTAGTGTCCATTGCTTAGGCTCCTACATCTCTTGTCGAGTAAACGCTCCCAATTTTGCCGCGCAGTTTACCGTTAAAGTCAGGACTCCACAGCGTTGTGCGGAAAGCGCGACTCTGACGTTCATTCGATCGGGCTGTCGAATACGAAGAATTTTGCAAAAAAGCGGGGGAGAAGACCTGGTTACAGAGGTCTCGCAGCCAATTGGGGAGTAATATTCGGGGGTTCGCTCGTAATAATAACAGGGGTGATGCCCGTTTCGCCAGATAGGTGACTATGACACTTACGAAGTCGCCGGGTTAGATTGCGAACCTGCTCTGGCTCGACTGGCGCGGTATTCTGACACTGATTCCGCGCAGAGCTTCACAATTGTACGCCGGTTTTGGGCAATAACTTTCGTCCAAGCCCAGGGTCCCATCTGCTGAAAATAGATACCTCTAAAACAAATTCGCAGAATGAAATAGTAAATGCGCCACCCTACGGATTTGTCATCAAGCGACTCAATGGACTCGGCAATACGCTTCGGGCTATACGATGAGCTCCACGCCTGATCCAACTCTCGCTGCGCCTGGGCGATAGACATTTTCAGCGGAGCGTGAGCCATTTGGTAGGGCGCAAAATCCAACCAGTGTTTTGGACGAGTTAGGCGGCCGGCCTTTTGTAGTCGTTCGTAAAGCGGGGTCGCAGGAAAAGGTGTGAGCTGGCCAAACACTGGTAAAACGGGTGGCCAAGTCCTGATCTGCTCTAACGTGCGTTCGGCCACACCAGGTGTGTCGTTGTCCATGCCGAAGATGAAGGAGGTGATAGCGTAAAGATCTCGTTTCGCGAGTCGATTCAATACTGAGGCGTACTCGGCAGGCTTATTGAAACTCTTATTGACATCAGCAAGGTTCACCGGGTCGATGGATTCCATACCGATGAAAATCAACCTGCCTCCCGACTCGGCAATCAGATCGATCAATTCATCATCGCGCAGGAGGTTGGCGGAAATTTGCGCAATCCACGGCAGTTGAGCATCCGCGGCGATGATATCCCGCAATAATGATTTTGTTCGTTTGATGTTAATTGCGAAGTTGTCATCTACGAAGAATACGATCATCTGCCCGTGTTCGCGACGCGCTCGATTTTTCAATCGCAGCATTTCCTCGACGATACTTTCATTTGTACGAAAACGAATTGAATCGCCGAAAAAACCTGTGACCGTACAAAACTCGCAACCGTATGGGCATCCTCGCCCCGACTCAATTGGGATGATGCGAGCGGTCGCCCAACCAATCGAGACGTTAGCAAGCTTCGAACGAAGAAAGTTGGGAACTATGTTGAATTGGTCGAGATCTAACGAGTCCCAGGGAATCGCCGGATATGGATCAAGACTGGGCTTCTTTTCTTTACCTGACGCGTCTAGTGGCGTGTAGACCTCTTTTAGTTTTCCTACGGCCGCATCGCTTACGATTTGTGGCCAAGTCTCGTCTGCTTCTCCCAACGCGACCGCGTCCGCATGCCGCGGCCCGCCATCACGTCCAAGTGGCTCGTCAGGCACTTCGGTGACATGTGGGCCACCCATCACCACCGGAATCCCTGCCCCACGCAAGGCGTCAGCCATTCTGTAAGCTCGCGCGATCATTCTTGTCATCGCGCCAATGCCTACTAACCCTACGTTTTCATTGAGAGCAAACCGCACCAACTCCTTCTCGTTCATGGGCTTTGCATTGCCATCAACGAGCAGCACTTCATGACCCTCTGGAGTGATTTCCTGCAGCAGGAACATCCAGAGATGCGGCATAAAATTCCGCGTTACCCCGTTATCGGGGTTGTAAAGAAGAACTTTCATACCAGCCTTTCCTGAGCAATGGGGTGAAACGGTGTTTCCGGAGCAGATTCAAATTCGAGTTCACGCAATCATTATCGGAAACGCAATCGAAAAAGACCGTGTAAGCTTTAGGGGCTGTTCACTGTACCATATGATGGACACTTATTGACAATAAGGAGTTGTGTCGTTATGCAGTCGCACGTATAGTAGTGGTACTGAAAGGACATTCACCCATGCTGAAGCGAATTCGCGGTCGAACCGTCTGATGAGTCGACGCAGAGACTCTTAGAAACCTCATCTCTTCCTACCGGGAAGGAATCGTACTGGACATCGGAACCGGAGACGGTCTTTTCGTGTATCAGTCCGCGCGGCGGAATCCCACCAAGTTCTACATTGGGATCGATGCCAACGCTCGTCCCTTAGAGAGAATCTCCGAAAGAACCTTTAGAAAACCCGAAAAGGGCGGCGCGCCTAATGCCCTTTTCATTCAAGCGACCGTCGAGAATCTGCCCTCAGAGCTCGATGGGCTTGCCGATGAGATACACATCAACTTTCCATGGGGCAGTCTGCTGCGAGCAGTCGCGCTCGGAGATCAGACAGTCTTAATGAACTTGCGTAGACTTTGCGCATCCCGAGCGGGCCTCGAAATAGCATTTAGTCTGGATCCAGAACGCGACGAAAGCGAGATAAGGCGACTGCAGATTCCGTTAATTACGGAATCGTACATTGATTGTGAACTTACGCCTCGTTTTAGAGAAGCCGGATTCGAAATCAGGGAACGGAGTAAATGTGATCTTGTCAACTGGCCTGAGCTTCCAACATCCTGGGCGAAAAAACTTCGAGACGGTAGGGACCGCTCGTTGCAGTTAATTGTTGCAGCAGCAATCGAGGAGAGCTCAATTGACAAGCAAAACCTTGACCTCGTTCATGAAAAAGGTTTAGTTACACGTCATACGACGGAGGGCCATTGCCCGAAATGAACCTGGTCGTCAAACTGTTTGCCTCCCTTCTCCTCGTCTTCGGCAGCGCGTGTGCCGCCACAGCAACACCAATTCTTGTTCTAGCTGAATCGAACCGCCTTTTGCGCTTTGAAACGACGGCCCCTCAGTTTGTTCAAAGTGAAACAACAGTGACCGGTTTGCAATCCGGCGAACGATTGTTGGCCATCGATTTTCGCCCGAGTAACGGACAACTATACGGGGTAACAAATGCGAGTCGTCTTTATGTAATTAATATCGTCACCGGCGTAGCAACGCAGGTGGGTTCCAGCAGTCTTAATCCTGTTCTGAGTTATACACAAGATGTGGCGTTTGATTTTGATCCGGTTCGAGACCAGATACGGATCGTAACGGACAACCGGCAAAATCTGCGTCTAAATCCGGATTCTGCCGCTGTTGTTTCAGTCGATTCACCTGTCGCCTTTGATTCAGGTGATCCGAATGCGTCGAGGGCCCCCGCCGTGAGTGCCGCCGCTTACAGCAACAATGTAGCTGGGGCTTCTTCTACGACGCTTTACGCGGTTTCAATGGGCTTTGCGCAAAACACCACTGTACCAACTCTCCTCGTAACTCAGGGTAATGCCACTGGAAGCATATCTCCCGATACGGGAAAGCTTTTCACCATCGGCGCTATGGGTTTTCTCTTCATCGAGCCAACTGGATTGGATATTGGGGCTGATGGTGTTGCTTATGCGCTCCTCAATGGCACTGACACGCGGAATGAACTTTACAGGGTCGATTTGGCCACGGGGGCGCTCTCTCGAATAGCAATAATCGGCGGCGGCAGTGATCAGATGCGGGATCTGGCTGTTGTGCCGGCAAACAGCTCGCCACCCGCGGGCACCTTTCAATTCGACACTGCCAGTTACAACGTGGCCGAAAATGCTACCAGCATTGTCGTAACAGTAACTCGTACAGGAGACATTAGCGGCAGCGCATCAGTCGAGTTTGTCAGTATGGATGGTACTACCGCCAGTCAGCGATCCGATTACATTATTGCGTCCGGCCGGCTGGACTTCTCTGCGGGGCAGACTACGAAGACCTTCAGGATTCTGATTGTCGATGACGTTTATGTTGAGCCGATTGAAAGTTTTTCGGTAATACTTTTCAACGCTACCGCGGGCTTTCTTCCAGCTGATCCGAACCTGGCGTCCATATCGATCCTGGACGACGATACAAGTCCACCAACGACGAACCCAATTGACGATGCTCAGTTTTTTGTGAGACAGCAATATTTCGACTTTCTAAATCGTCTGCCTGACGCGGGTGGGCTCGCTTACTGGACCGGCCAAATTACTTCATGCGGTGCGAATACCATTTGCATTAACCGGCGGAGGACGGCAGTGTCAGCGGCATTTTTCTTCTCACCGGAGTTTCAGGATACGGGCTACTTTGCATACAGAACATACGTTGTGGCACTCTCGCGAGAACCCTTTTATGCCGAATTTACGCGCGCGCGAAGCCGCCTTGTAGCCGGTCCGAATCTCGATGCGAACAGAACAGCATTTATTGCCGATTTTGTCTTGACTCCGGAATTCGGGGCGCAGCACCCTGACACAGATACGCCCGAACGATATGTAGACGATTTGAACAGTCGTGCAGGGTTGCCGCTGACTCAAAGCGAGCGTGATGCTCTTGTTGCAGGATTAAGAAATGGTACAGAAACGCGCGCAACGGTGCTGCGCACAATCGTCGACAATCCGATCGTGAAACAAAGATTCTTCAATCGGGCCTTTGTGCTAATCCAATATTACGGTTACTTGCGGCGGAATCCTGACCCGGGTGGATTTGTCTTCTGGCTTGATATCCTCGATCGTACCAACAATTTCACTTCGATGGTCTGCGCATTCAGCACATCGCCTGAATACCAACAACGCTTCAGTCCCATCCTCAATCACGGCAATCAGGAATGTGGACAGTAGCGTTTAGTATTTCGGGACACGTGGATCAACCTCATCAGACCAGGCTGTGATGCCGCCTCGTAAATTGATAAGTTTTCCCTGAAAGCCCGCTCGTTTTAAAGCATCGATCGCTTTCGCACTTCGTACTCCGCCCTTGCAATGGACCACCGTTTCTTTCGAAGGATCGATCTCGTTCATGCGACTGACCACCCGAGCCAACGGAATCAGCTTCGAGTCAGGGAGCCGCGCGATCTCGTATTCATGTGGCTCGCGAACATCTATAACCTGGATGTTATCTCCGCGTCGCAAGCGTTGGCTGAGTTCGAGCGCGCCGATTTCTTCTAACTTTGGCTGACTCACTGTTGCGCCAGGTTGAGGTCTTAACCCGCAAAATTCTTCGTAATCGATCAATTCCTTGATCGTGGCATTGTTGCCGCAAATTGGACACGCTGGATCTTTCCGCAGTTTTAGCTCGCGAAACTTGAGTTGCCACGCATCAAAAAGCAACAAACGGTTAATTAATACTCCCTCCGCTCCCAGAAGGATCTTGATCGTCTCATTAGCCTGGATAGCGCCGATGATGCCTGGCAAAACGCCAAGCACACCCCCTTCTGCGCAGGATGGAACGAGACCCGGCGGCGGTGGTTCAGGGTACAGGCAACGATAACAGGCGCCTTTTTCAGCCCAGAAAACGCTGGCCTGCCCTTCGAATCTGAAGATAGAACCATAAACGTTTGGTTTGCCGGTCAGAACACATGCATCGTTCACAAGATATCGAGTCGGGAAGTTGTCAGTGCCATCAACAACCACATCATAATTGCGGAACAACCGCAAAGCGTTCTCACTCGTGAGTCGAGCTTCATGAGTTTCAATTTCGATGTAAGGATTAATGTCGCGGAGCCGGTCTCGGGCCGACTCGATTTTTCGACGGCCCACATCCTTGGTGCCATGAATTATTTGCCGCTGCAAGTTCGATTCTTCTACGACATCAAAATCAACGATGCCAATGCGTCCGACTCCGGCAGCTGCCAGGTACATTCCTGTCGGCGCTCCGAGGCCACCTGTACCAATCATCAGGACGCTTGCAGCTTTTATACGGCGCTGTCCTTCAATACCAACCTCCGGCATGATCAAGTGCCGGCTGTAGCGTGCGATTTCTTCGTTCGACAGTTCAGGGAGATTTGACGTTCCCGTTTCAACCGCAACACCACCGGCAATTGAGGGCACGATCATGAGCGTATCGCCCTCGCTGACTGTAGTTGCGGCTCCCGAGCGGTGCCGGATGTCCTCGTCATTCAGATAAACGTTTACGAAGCTGCGCAGATTGTTTTTGTCATCGTAAAGATGTCTCCGCAGATCTGGGTAAACAACCGACAGTCGTTCAATGGCGTCGCCCGCGGTAGAAGCTTCGACATTGATCGTTGTGTTCCCTCCTGTGAATTGTCGCAGCGCGGTTGGAATGGTAATCGTAACTAACATGGCGAGCTTCCTTTCAAAATTTTCTCTTGCTCAAATGCAGATCGATCAGGTTTCAGAACCCACGAGTTCATGTCTACAGCCTCACCTCTCTCCACTGACAGAATTAGATAAGAGAACACGGGCCAGGCGTGGTCGCGATCGTATTCTGAAGGCGCAGCAGGATGATCAGGATGCGAATGGTAAAAGCCCACCACCTCGAGCTGCCTGCCGGCGGCGTATCGTTCTCCTCGCAACAGCTCCTCTGGAGTAATAAGAAACCGATTGCGCTTGGCCGCTTCTTCACGGGCGTTCGAGATCATGTAAGTCTCGCAGGTCACCCTCAGACCATCGCGATCAAAACGTCCCAACAGGAGGCCGCAACATTCGTAGGGGTAATCTCGTTTAGCGTGAGCGGCAATGGTTAACTGATGTTCGTTAGTAAGTTGGAGCATAAAACCAATTGGAATTTAGAAATTAGATCTAATTTCTAATTCTCTAGATACCTTTCACCGCCGTCACACAGCACCGTAACTATTACTGAACCAGGCCTCAATGATTGGCCCAACCTTAGCGCGGCGAAAACGTTCGCACATGAACTCGTTCCAACGAGCAGTCCTTCCTCACGGGCCAACTGCTGAGCCGTTGCACGCGCATCTTCGGTCGAAACTTCAACTTGTTCATCCGCCAGTGTCGGATCGTAAATTCCAGGCACCGAAGCCGTCGGCATATGTTTTAGGCCCTCCAGCCCGTGAAGTGGAGAATCCGGTTGCATTGATATGCCCGAGATCTTCGGATTGATTTCCTTCAACTTACGAATAGTCCCGACGAATGTGCCGGAAGTACCCAGACCGGCCAGAAAATGCGTGATTCTGCCTTCAGTCTGCTCCCAGATTTCAGGCGCCGTTGTTTCATAGTGCGCCAGCCAATTTGAAGGATTGTTATACTGGTCAGGATAGAAGTACTTGTTCTGATCACTCTCGAAAATCTCACGAGCACAAAGCTGTGCACCGTCTGTGGAAAGGAGGGGATCGGTTTCAACTATCTCGACACCATAACTCAGCAGAATACGTCTTCGTCCGGCGCTAGCATTCCGCGGCAGACAAAGTTTGACCTTGTAACCGCGAGCAGCACCAATCATTGCGTACGCTATGCCTGTATTGCCGCTTGTTGCATCAAGAATCGTCATTCCTCGCCGCAGACGACCCGTTTTCTCTCCGTCCACAATCATCCGCAAGGCCGGGCGATCTTTAACTGATCCACCGGGATTCAGGTGTTCAGCCTTAACGAAGAGCTCGACTCCGGCTGGTAGCTCTGCCGTGATGTTTCGGAGGCGAATCAACGGTGTTCGACCAATGTTGGCCTCTACTGAATCATCCGGATGCAGACAGATGACTTTTTCTGCAAAACTTGTACTCATAACGTTGCCACGCTTCCCGCTAATTCGTTCGCGAGAAGACAAAAACCGGTCGCGATTACCTGTTCAGGTCGCGACCGGTCTGCCGTAAAACTCGTGCTGCGTTTAGCTGTTAAAGGATCATCGGCTCACGCCTGCACGCGGTATCCCGGTCGCGCCACCAATAACGGAGGCAACAAACGGAACACCAGCAACAGTAGCAAGCGTGAATCATTTTCCGCGTTTCAAGATCCTATACCAGAACTATAGGAAAACGACGGATAACCTGTCAAGGCAGGTTGCTAGTCTGTAGGGTCGTCTCTCCCCCGGGGCGCCCCCTTTTAGATTATGAGGAGCACTCCTTACGACAGGGCGCCCACAGAGGAACGCCCCTACAGCTATGACTCAAAAGTCGAATTTAATTGCCAATTGCAATTGCCTTGGTGTGATGATCGACCGCGGAAGTCCAAATGCCGTGGACGGCGCGGGGCGTGTCAATGTCAGTGTTCCCGTCGTCGCATTCGCGGAAAATCCACTGAACTGGTTGATGTTGACAAACGAGAAGTAACCTCCACCCGGCGCCAGACCCGTGTTGGCGCGATTCCAAATATTGAAACCTTCTAGAATCAGACGGACCTTCGTCGTCTCGCTCGTCCGAATCGTTCGAGTGATACGCATATCTGACTGATATACCGCGCCAGTGTGGAAACTGTTGCGTTTGAATCCCGGAACACGATCGTCACGGGAATTGCCGTCTCGATTAATATCAGCTCCAATCTGTGCCGAATAGGCAAACCCCGACTGGATTTGCGTAATGCTCGAATAGGTGTAGTCGTTAAGTAACCAACGCAACAGCTTATTAGTTGATTTCACACGACCAAGTTCGAATACAGAACTGATTACGAGGCGATGACGCTGATCAGCATCCGAATAGCTCCACTCATCTCGCAAATCGAAGGGGTTCTGAGCAACCTTAAAGTCATCGCCGCCACCCGGTACCACCGATGTCTGGTCGGGTTTGTCATCTTCAGCTTTCGAGAAAGTGTAAGAGACGAGAAGTTGAGAACCGCTAGTCTCAAAAAACGGTATCAAGTGAGTTGGTGAGAAGCGCTTGCGTCCAACAATCGCCAGTCCGTTGTAGCGAGAGTTCCCGCTATCCTCAAACAAGTTGATGCGGTTGTAGCGGCTAAACGGTCGAATCGGTGCGGAAGCGGTGAACGATGCACCTGGAAAACGTTGAATCGTGAACGTCTGTCCAGTCACAGGATCGACGGCTGGCGTTGGCACCGGCGCGAAAAGGTTTATGTCTCGCGTACGAGAGAGATGCACACCACGGAAGTACAGATAGGTTACAGAAACGGTGATGTTCTTCATCACCTCGTGCTCAACACCGAAGCGCCCCTGCTGAACGTAAGGCTGTTGGTAGTTGTTGGCGAAGAGAAAGAGGTTTGGAATCTGCGCCCCGGCAGTCGGCGGAGTAGTGAAGACATTTGGATATGTCAGACAAGGATTTATGACCGATAGGCATGAAAGAGTAATCCCGAGAATGTTGATGCCGTTATTTGAATGAGCTGTGCCCAGCATTATCGCCGTGGTCCGGCCGTAGAAGATTCCGTAGCCTCCTCGGAAAACCGTCTTCTCGCTCGGCGCATAACTGAAACCAAATCGCGGCCCGAAGTTGTTGCTGTCATTCGGCTGCCGGCTGGTATCAAGGCCTGCCGCAAGCAAAGCTGGATCCGGGTTCTGCACCGGCGGACGCGCCATAAACTGTTTGTCATACCGCAAACCGAGATTCAGTGTGAGTTTCGGTGTCATGCGGAAATCATCCTGGAAGAACAGCGCCAGGTCTTTGCTGTTTGGATGAGTAGTTGGTCCGGTGGTTCCCGGGCCTGCGAAGTTTTGGGAAAACGCAGATGGTATATTAGCCGCAAAGTTCGCATACGACGTAAAGGTGTATTGCCCTGAAAAGAATCCAGGAAAGAAATTGAAGATTCGATCCACATTGAGATCGACGCCGCCCTTGAAGTTGTGGCGGCCGCGGATGTACGAGACGTTATCGATTAACTGCCAGCGCTTGATGGTGGTTTCGCGCGGACTGAAGTTATTTCGACCAATCAGCAAGAATCCAGAGCCTGTATTGATCTGCGCTTCGGGTTGATCGCTATTCGCCTGACCCGGTTCGCGATCCTTGGCAAGTTGAAAGCGAAACTCATTCGTGACTTGACTATTAACTGTTGACACCAGGGTTCCAGAGAACGTGGTCGTTTTAGCGAGACTGTCTCCGGAATGCTCTTCGGTGCCGAGCGAGCCTGTGAACTCGTTGTTCTTGCCGGTGAAGTTCTGATGATTAAACCGAAGCGACAACTGATTATTGGAATTCAGTGAGATGTCCGCCTTCCCCATGAACACATCCTGATTACGGTTAATCGAGTAGGTGTCGAGTTTAGGCAATAGCAACGCCTGAACGTTAGCCGGTTGGGTGAAGAAGTTCGGCGGATCCAGGAAATTTGGCAACTGTTGTCGTTGCCCGTCATAAGTCGCAAAGAAGAAAGCTTTATTCCGCTTAATTGGACCACCGAAGCGACCACCGAACTGGTTGATCTGCAAGGGTGGCCGTTTGTTGGGTAGACCTCTTATAAATTGGGACGCCTTCAGCTGTGGCGTGTTTGCGTTCAGCGACTCATCGCGAAAGTATTCAAAAGCACCGCCATGGAATTCATTCGTACCTGATTTTGTCACAACGTTGATGACAGCTCCTCCGGCTCTTCCGAATTCTGCTGAAAAACCATTTTGATTGACTTGAAACTCCTGCACTGATTCTTCAGAGAACTGGTACGGCGGGCGAACACCGGTTCGGCCGAATGCCTGCCCAAAGAACGTGTTGTTATTGTCAGCGCCGTCAACCTGAAGGTTATTTAACGTTCCTTTTTGCCCTCCTACAGACAAATCGCCTTCGCGGTTCTGGTCACGAATTACTCCGGGCGTCAGAGTTGCGAAATCAAGATAATTGCGGCCGTTCACAGGCAAGTTCTCGATTGCTCGGGAATTGACGGTCGTAGAAACCGAGCTGAGTGAGGTCTCGACCGCCGGTGCTTCGCTGCTCACGGTCACAGTGCCGGTTGTCCCACCTACTGACAGCTGTAAATCGAGAGGTGTCTTCCCGCCTACACTAACGGGAATGTCACGCGTTTCGTTTTGGGCAAACCCGCTGGCGTTTGCGCGCACTGTGTAGGTACCAGGCGGTAAGAGAATTATGTTGAACTGGCCTTCTTCATTCGTGGTCGCCGTCTTTTCCAACCCGGTTTGTTGATTGATAGCCGTAACGGTTGCGCCAGGAACAGCTGCTTCGCGTGGATCCAAGACGCGACCTTCGATGTTCCCGCTAGTCGCCTGAGATTGCGCCAAAGACATGCTCGTGATCGAACAAAGGAGGAATACAGAAGCTACAAGAGTAGCCAGAGAAGTAATTTTCGTGAACATTTTTACCTCGTCGTTTGGGGTGGTTAGGTTTGCGGGACTCCGAAAAATCGGACGGCAGCGATCGGATTTAAGAAAGCCGCACGATTTGAAGCGATTGCGACGAGGATATTAGTTGAGCAGTTTCTACAAAGCAAGATGCGAAAACAGAATGGATTACGGACGCCGCTCAGCCGTTGCTGGTCGCAGAAACGAACGGAAGCGTCTTCCGCTCGCAGTTTGCAGGATGCTCATGACACCCATGTAACCGAAGCCAAAGCAGAAGAGAATCAGGAAAGGGATTGTGCCCCACATGTGCAGCCGGGCGGCGTACATAATTCCTAAAATGAAATAAAGAGCGAAGCTCAGTTCCAGCAGCGGCAATAGGCCCCGTTTCCGTTTATATTTCTTCCGCTTCCATGTTTCATCGTTCGTTTGTTCGACACGATATTTTGGCGTCCGCACGAACTCTGTCTTAACGCCGAATAACGCTTCAAAAACGGCGCGTGCGTTTGAAAATGCCAAACCAATGCCCAGGGCCATCACAAGCGGAAGATGGAGCAGACGAGGCGTTCGTTTTTTGTCGAGATACCAGATTGCCGTCCCGTAAAACAGCACGACTGAAATTGAGGAGAAGAACAGCAGGGGCAGGTCAAGCACCATCAGGTGATAAAACGGCTGATTGTATCGGACCAACAAAAGCGGGAACTGCAGGAGACTCGCGAAAATCATTAAGGGATAACTGATGTTGCCGGTGAGCCGGAAAAACATCTCCATCTTGACCCGAAAAGCTAACGGCGCGGACCAGATGCGGGGATAGAGCTTGAGTCCGACTTGCATTACGCCTTTGGCCCAGCGACGCTGTTGAGCTTTAAAGGCATTGATCTCCACCGGAATCTCAGCCGGAGCCTCTTCATCCAGCAGATAAACGAACTTCCAGCCCATCAGTTGAGCACGAAAACTCAGATCAGTG
>Ga0114129_10010235_pt1 | contig 13378 bp, 9 predicted proteins | sample RhiMetdeltSRZDD1_FD_80071 | JGI IMG/M metagenome (GOLD analysis project Ga0114129, IMG submission 80071) | Populus rhizosphere microbial communities from Tennessee, USA - Rhizosphere MetaG P. deltoides SRZDD1 (version 2) (version 2) | ecosystem: Host-associated > Plants > Roots > Rhizosphere >...
GCAATCTGCAATCTGCAATCTGCAATCTGCAATCTGCACTCTTTCGCCTCTTGATCGCCAGCGCGCCCACTGCTACCATCATCCCGCAATCCCTATCTGTTCAACGGTTTCGGCCGCGGATTGCACGGACTCATGGCTCCCCCCACGCTCCCTGTCGTTGCCGGCGACAAGGACCGCTCCCTGCAGGAAGCGGTCAGCCGTCTGACCCACTCGCCGCGCCCGGGTGGCGCGGAGGCCGATCCCATCGTCACCGCGGTTCGGAGAATCCCGGCCGTTCCGCCGTCGTGCGCTCCTTACCCGAGCGGAACTGACGAACGGCTGATTGCGTCGCTGGCGGCGCGAGGTATTGCCCAGCTCTACACGCATCAGGCGGAAGCGTTCGAGCACGTGCTGGCCGGACGGAACGTTGTGACGATCACACCGACCGCGTCCGGCAAGACGCTTTGCTACAACGCGCCGGTGCTCAACGCGATCCTTCAGGAATCGTCGACGCGCGCGCTGTATCTGTTTCCGACGAAAGCGCTGGCCCAGGATCAACTGGCCGAGTTGCACTCGTTGTCCGAGCTCGTCGCGAGCGGCAGCGACCTGCAGATCGGCGTGTTCACGTACGACGGCGATACGCCCTCGGACGCGCGGCGCGCCATCCGTGGCAAGGCACACGTGGTGCTCAGCAATCCCGACATGCTGCATTCCGGGATCCTGCCGCACCATCCTCGCTGGGCGAAGCTGTTCGAGAATCTGCGCTTCGTCATCATCGACGAGCTGCACGCGTATCGCGGCGTGTTCGGCAGTCACTTGTCGAACATTCTGCGTCGCTTGCAGCGCGTCTGCCGCCACTACGGATCCGATCCCGTCTTCATTTGCTCGTCGGCAACGATTGCGAATCCCCGCGAGCTGGCGGAAGGCCTGACCGGGAAGCCGTTCGAGCTGGTCGAAAAGAGTGGCGCGCCTCGTGGCGAGAAGTTCTTCCTGTTCGTGAATCCGCCCGTGGTCAATGCGGAATTGGGCATTCGCCGTTCGTACCTCTCGGAAGCGCGTCGCGTCTCGCTCGAGTTTCTCAAGCACCCGCTGCAAATCATTCTGTTTGCGCAGAGTCGATTGACCGTCGAGATCCTGACGACGTACTTGAAGGACGCGTTTCACGGTCCTCCGGGCGCGGCCGACGTCGTTCGCGGTTATCGAGGCGGCTATCTCCCGAATCGTCGCCGCGAAATCGAGCGCGGACTCCGCGAAGGCCTGGTTCGCGCCGTCGTCTCGACCAACGCGCTCGAACTGGGCATCGACATCGGCGCGCTCGATGTGTCGATCATGGCTGGATACCCGGGAACGATTGCGGCGACGTGGCAGCGCGCGGGCCGCGCAGGCCGCCGCACCACGCGATCCGCAGCGGTTCTCGTGGCAAGCAGCGCGCCCATCGATCAGTTCGTGATTCGCAATCCGAGATATTTCTTCGACTCGTCGCCGGAACACGCGCTGATCAACCCCGACAACCTTCACATCCTGCTCGATCACGTAAAGTGCGCTGCCTTCGAATTACCGTTCTCCGACGATGAGGGCTTTGGCGCGGAGAACGTGCAGGAAGTGCTGGCGGTGCTGGGTGAGGAAGGCTTCGTCCACCACGCGGATGGTCAGTGGAACTGGACGAGCGAGTCGTATCCCGCGGACGCAGTCAGCCTGCGGTCGATTTCCTCGGACAACTTTGTCGTGATCGACACGACCAATGGCGAGCGAGTCATCGGTGAGACCGATTTCACGAGCGGTCCGTCCACACTGCACGAAAAAGCCATCTACATTGTCGAAGCGCAGCTCTATCAGGTCGAGCGGCTCGATTTCGACGGGCGCAAGGCATACGTGCGAGCGGTCGACTGCGACTATTACACCGACGCCATCACGTACACGAAGGTCACGATCCTTGAGACGTTCGCGAGCGAGGATCGAATCCCGAACCCCGAACCCCGGACCCCGGACCCCGGACCCTGGACCCCGATCCGATCGCACGGAGAGGTTCACGTCGTCTCCCGCGTCGTAGGCTTCAAGAAGATCAAGTTCTACACGAACGAAAACGTCGGCTCGGGCGACCTCGATCTTCCCGAGCAGCAGATGCACACGTCGTCCTACTGGCTCACGATTCCCTCGTCCATCATGGCCGCGTTGCCGTTCGGCGGTGACGACCGGCGCGACGGCGTGATCGGCCTCGCGTTTGCGATGCGCAACGTTGCGCAGCTGCTGCTGATGTGCGATCGGCACGACATCGGTCTGTCCATCGACGGTGGTGCGCTCGATCGGTCGACGAAAACGGGTGGCGCAGCCGGCGTACCGGCAGCGCTTGCAGCCGAACCGAATGTGTTCATCTACGACAACTATCCCGGCGGAATCGGATTCAGCCGCCCGTTGTTCGACATGCACACTCGCTTGTTGCAGCAAACGCGCGAGTTGGTCGGAAGCTGTCCGTGCGAATCGGGTTGTCCGTCGTGCGTCGGGCCGGAAGGAAATACGGGTCCGCACGCAAAGGCAGTCGCCTCACTGATCCTTGACGCGTTGGTTTCGCTTGCGGAATCGGCGGAGCAGCCGGCGCTGCCCGAGGAATGCTGATCATGGACCTACGCTCGCGCCTCCGCTCGATCGTCAAGCCGTCCTCGCCGGTTCGAGAGCTGACGTACGAGCCGGACACGGGAGCACGCTATGAGGCGAGCGCCGATCCGCGCCGCGTGGGCGAGATCCTTGGCGGGCAGCCCGTGCAGACGGCGTTCGGTTCATGCCTGGCGATCGATCGTCGGTACGAATCGAATCGCCGTCATGGCGACGTGCTGATTGGTGACTGTCAACTCGAGGGGAATGCAAGCCTCGACAACCTGCGCGTGCTCGATCCGGCGCTGGTCGTCGAGTCGGGACTTTCACGCACGGTGTTCATCGACCTCGAGACGACCGGCCTGAGCGGCGGAGCCGGGACGGTCGCGTTTCTTGTCGGCTGTGGATTCTTCGATCTCGGCGCCTTCCAGGTCCGTCAGTTCCTGTTGACGAGTTACAACGCCGAGCGTGCGCTGCTTGCAGCCGTCGCTGACTTTTTCGGGGACGCGGATCTGGTCGTGACCTACAACGGCAAGACGTTCGATCTTCCGGTAATGGAAACGCGATGGCTGTTTCATCGCATGGACGTGCCACTCGACGGCGTGCCGCATTTCGATGCGCTTCATGCCGCACGCCGGCTCTGGAAGTCGCGCGCTGAAATGGACGCTGCACAAGATCCCGGCGGATGCCGGCTCAGTACTCTCGAGCGGATGCTCTTCGACGTCAGGCGCGTGGGCGACGTGCCGGGCTTCGAGATTCCGTCGCGCTATTTCAGATTTTTGCGCAGCGGCGATCCGCGCCCGCTCGAACCCGTCCTCGAGCACAATCGGCTCGATCTCGTTTCGCTCGCGGCCGTAACCGCCCGCGCCGCTCGCCTTGTGGACGATGGGGCAGAAGGATGTTCGGACGGGGCGCAGGCGCTGGCGTTGGGGCGCGTCTTCGAACGCGCCGGATCGCTCGACCGCGCTGAGGCTTGCTACAAACGCGCGTCAACCGCCGACGCCACGGAGGTACGTGCCGAAGGCCTTTATCGTCTGGGATTGAAGTGTCGGCGCGAACGCCGCTTCGGGGAGGCTGCTGAGGTGTGGCGACAGATCGTCACGCTTACCGAGTCGAGCCGTTTTGGCAAAACCGAGACGGGAGCGTCACTCAGGCAGTTCGCCGTCGAAGCACTCGCCATCCATCACGAGCATCGCGACCGCGATCTGCATACCGCACGCGAGCTGGCGTTGTTTGCGCTAGAAGAGGGAGTGGATCAAAGGCGGGTCGATGGGTATCGCCACCGGCTCGCCAGGTTAGATCGAAAGATAGCGAGACAAGAAACGGATCAGCTCTTTTGGAGCTGATCCGTGTGACGTGATTTGATCCGCGGAATCCGCATCTCGTGATTGATCCGCGTAATCCGCGTCTCGTGGTGATTTGATCCGCGTTATCCGCGTCCTGTGGGGATGTGATCCGCGGAGTCCGCGTCCCGTGGTGAATGTGATCCGCGGAATCCGCGTCCCGTGTAGTGTCTGATCCGCGGAATCCGCGTCCCGTGTAGTGTCTGATCCGCGATTACGCTTTGGCTCCGGCGGGCTGTTTCTTCGCCTTCGCGGCTGCCTTGCGGCTTTCGGACGTCTGAGCGCCGAACCGCTTGGTGAACCGCTCGACGCGGCCTTCGGTGTCGATCAGCTTCTGTCGTCCGGTAAAGAACGGGTGGCAGTTGTTGCAGATCTCCAAGTGCAGCTCAGGCTTCGTGGAACGCGTCTTCCACGTCGCGCCACAAGCGCAGCGGGCCACGACTTCGTTGTACTTTGGGTGAATCCCTTGCTTCACAGCAGGCTCCTTCAGGGCTCCGGGAAAACCCCAGTATAACAAATTTGACCGGTGTTCGTCCCCTAGGACGCCCTAAGTTCTGTCTTTGTAATAGCTTGCGAGTGCTTCAAAGTCGACGGTTCTTTCCCAGCGATGCTGTTGGAGTTCTGTCATGAGGGCCTCCGGCAGCCGGACGCCATCGCTGACGGAAATGTTCTGCTCGACGTGCGCCAGCTTACGCATACCAGGGATGACGGTCGACACTGCCGGATGCTGCAGGATGTGCCGCAACGCCAACTGCGGCATCGTCATTCCCTGCGGCACGACGGGGCGGAGGCGTTCGACGCGCGGCAGCGTGGCCTCGAGATTCTCGCGATGGAAATACGCGTTGCGGAAGTCACCTTGCGGCCACGTCGATGTTGCGGTCAGCGTGCCTGTCAGGCTTCCTTCGTCAAAAGGCACGCGAGCGATGACGGCAATGTCGTGCTTCTGACAGTACGGCAGGAGCACGTCTGCTGGATTCTGATCGAATACGTTGTAGACCACCTGCACTGCGTCGACGACGCCCGTGTCGAGCGCGCGCAAGACGTTGGCAGGCTGCCAGCGGTTGATGCTGATGCCAACCGCGCGAACGAGCCCTTCGTCTTTGAGGGCGCGCAACGCACGCTGCCATCGCTCGTCAGCCGCCCATTCGTCACTCCAGACGTGCAGCTGCTGCAGATCGATCGTCGGAACGCCGATGTTGTGAAGGCTTTTCTCGGTGTACTCGCGAATGTGATCCGGCGGAAAGACTTCGTCCAGCGAGAACTCGGGCAGCGCGGGCCAGCGTCGGTTCTTTGGCGGGATCTTCGTCGCGACGTAGAGCTGCGTGCCGGGATGCCGCTTCAGCGTGGCGCCAAGCAGCCGCTCGCTGTGGCCATCGCCGTAGGCCCACGCCGTATCGAAGAAGTTGCAGCCTAGTTCAATCGCGCGATCGAGCGATGCAAACGATTCTTCGTCGGCGCTGCCCGTCCAGCCGGCCATGCCCCACATGCCATAGCCGACGTCCGAGACGTGCCATCCCGTTCTGCCAAACCGTCGATATTCCATCCCCTCATCTTAGCGTCGCCGGAGCTTTGGCGAGAGCGGGAGTCACCTGTCCGGTCTGACACGGTGGACCAGCCACGGTGGAGACGAAGATAAGCGGCCGCGAGCCGCGACGGGTGAGCGCATGCGATGTGCCGCTCGGGACGAACGCGAACGTGCCAGCTTTGAGCGGTGTATCGCGTCCGGCCACGCGGTGCGTGCCTTCTCCGGCGATAACGTAGATCATCTCGTCAGCGTCGGCATGTGCATGCTCAGCGATCGGCTCCCTCGTTTGAACCAGCGTCGATATGGAATGCGCTCCGCACCCCAGCTTCACTGGCGCGTTACCGACGGAGTTCGTATCGAAGAAATCCGGGATATTGATCGCATTTGGCGTGTACGTCCCGTCGGGCACCGGCGGTCGTGTTGGCGCAGGCGCGGGCTCCGGTTTGGGTGGTGGTGGCGGCGGCGGTGCCGGGGTCAGCGTGGCCGAGATGCGCAGCGGCTTTCCAGCCGGAACATTGACTTCCTTCTCGAGCGGAATGAATGCCTCGTGGTCGAACCGCAGCCGATACGAACCAGCCTGGAGGTTTTGAAGCGTGACCAGCCCCGAGTCGTCGGTCCTTCCTTCGCGCTCAGTCGGGCCCGTTGCCCTGACGCTAACCCCCTCGAGCGTCCGACCGTCCCTGGCGGTGACCATTATTGTCAGACTTAGCCGTGCGGCCTGAGAGGTTGCCCGCGGTTTGTCGCCGACAGTACCGGCCGGTTTGGGCGGCGGCTGGGTGGTCTGCGGCGGCTGGGTCGCCTGACGTGCTTCGGCCAATGAGCCCCCTGCCATCAGGGCCACACAAACGACGAGGGTGGGTGCGCAGCGCATAGCCATATCAGATTGCTTGTGATGCGTGGCCGTCAAGAGGGGGGCGAAACTCGACCATGCGGCTCCTGGCACCCGGCATGAATCCAAGGATGGGATGACTCGTCGGCTACTTGTGCTGTTTGGCGTCCTCATCTCTGCCATTGCGCTACTTGTCGCAATCTTCCTCGCCCGCAGGCCATCAGTTCAGGTGCAATTCGGGCAGGTGACCACCGGTGCGATTGCCAGAGAGGTCCTGACGAGCGGGACGCTCGAGCCGGCGTCGGTTGTAGATGTCGGCACACAAGTATCCGGAACGATTCAGTCCCTTCACGCGGATTTCAATTCGATCGTGGCCGCAGGGCAAGTGATCGCGCAGATCGATCCATCCGTGTACGACACTCGGCTCGCCCAGGCCCGATCGGAGGTCATCGAAGCAGACGCCGCGCTCCAGGAAGCGCAAATCTTCGCGAGCGACGCCGCAACGAAGGCGGAGCGGGCGCGAACGTTGGCTCAGCAGGATTTGATTACGCGCGCGGAGCTCGACACGGCGGAGCTCGCCGCGAAGGACACAACAGCAAAGGTGGCGGCGGCGCGCGCTGCGGTCGTCGCTGCGCGCGCGGCGGTTCGTCAGGCGGAGATCACTCGAAGCCATACCGTCATTCGCTCGCCGATTGATGGCGTCGTCGTCAGCCGGAACGTCGAAATGGGGCAAACGCTTGCCGCATCCATTCAGTCCCCGGTTCTCTTCAGGATTGCCGATCTGCGGCGTATGCACTTGATGACGGAAGTTGGCGAAGCAGAGGTGGGCGGCGTGCAGCGTGGCACGCGAGTATCGTTCGAGATCGAATCGCTTGGACCCGATCAGTTCAGCGGAACGATTGCCGATGTGAGATTGCAGCCAATGCAGGTCGCGTCGAGCGGAACGGCCACACCGGCGGGCGGGACGGCTGCCACGCCGACGGGAACAACGGGCACGCAGGGCGCCCCGAACGCGACCGCCTCCACGACTCCAGCAGCGCCGGCGTCTTCCGCCGGCACGACAAGTACACAAACCGGTACAACAAGCGCGCAATCCGGCAGGGCAGGCACACAGCCGACGACGTCGTCGTCCACGCCGGCCGCTCCCGCAGGTCAGGTGATCTCGTACACAGCCATCATCGACGTCGAGAATCCGGGCAATCGTATTCCGCCTGGGAGTACTGCGATCGTGATGTTGCCCACCGCGCGGCGCACGGCCGCGCTGCGCGTCCCGAATCGTGCGCTGGCATTCAGTCCGTCGCCGGCGGCTCTCCGTGCAACGGGGCAGGCCCACATCACGCTGCCTCGCCGCGCACCAACAACAGATCCGACCAAGGGTCCCGAAGCCACCGTCTGGAAGTACGAACGAGGGACGTTCGCTCCGATCACGATTCGCATCGGGATTGCCGACGAGCGATGGACCGAGGTCATCGGTGGGACGCTTCAAGAGGGAGACAGCGTCGTGACCGACGCCACGGTCAGCCGGTGATCGCGTGCAGTTCGATGCGCGGCTTACACGAGGCGGTTGCGCAGCGCCTTGGCAACCGCTTCCGATTTGGTGTGCACCTGCAACTTTTCGTAGATGTGGCGCAGATGAAACGAGATCGCGTGCGGGGTGACGTGGAGGGCCGCGGCTGCTGACTTGTAACTGTGGCCTTCGGCCATCAGTTTCAACAGCCGCAATTCGTGGGGGGTGAGGTCGTAGTCGGCTTTGGCGGGTGGTCGGACGTCTCTGAAGAGCGTAATAACGCGGCGCGCCACCTCGGGGGACATCGGTGCGCCGCCATTGATTGCCTCGTGCAGTCCTTCGATCAGTTTCGCCGGCGGGGTCTTCTTCAGGAGGTACCCGCAGGCGCCGGCACATAACGCTTCAAAAATCCGCTCGTTGTCGTCGTAGACCGTCAACATCAGCAGGAGCGTGCGGGGGTAGCTCTCCCGGAGCAACCGAATGCCTTCGATGCCCGACATGCCCGGCAGCTCGATGTCGACCAGGGCGACATCCGATGGCCTCGTCTCGAACCCGTCAAGCGCCTCTTCCATCGATCGATAACGACCGATGCAGCGGAATCCGTCGGTGCTGTCGATTAGGAGGGCGAGACCCTCGCGGATCTCTCGCCGGTCTTCAATAGTGGAAACAGTAATAAAGCGTTGTTCTGTCGTCATCGATCCTTCGAGCTACTATGGCCCGAAAGGCGCGCCAGCACGCTACGCAACTGTGTAGGATCGAGTCGGGACCGGTGGAGCTTTACGCTCAATTTCACCTGCGTCCCGAACCCGGGTGCGGACGAGATGGCCAGCTCACCGCCGAGTTGGGCAACCCGCTTGCGCATGCTTGCAAGGCCGTTCCCGTCGAAATCGCCGTTCGTATCGAAGCCCTTCCCGTTATCGGCAATCGACAATCGCAGTTCGTGACGTACGAGCTGCAATTCGACCCGCGCCTTGGACGCGCCTGAGTGTCGGGCGATATTCGTCACACTCTCTTTCAGAATCAGATAGATTTCGCGACGCAGATCGGCGCCGACCTTCAGAGCGACATCTTCCGGCGGTGCAGAGAAGTCGAGCGCGATGTCGGCGGCGCCTAACGTTTCATCGGCAAAGCGCCGCATGCGCCTGGTCAGATCGGCGAGCGAATCCGTTCGCGGATTGACGGCCCAGACGATATCACTCATCGCGTCGACGAGATCCCGTGACGTCGTAGCGATCGCCGCGAGTGGCTGGCTAATCGACGCGTCGCCGGTTTCCGCGCGCCGCTGCGTCACTTCCGCAAGAATCGAAATCTGCGACAGGCTGGCCCCCACATCGTCGTGCAAATCGGTGGCGATGCGCGAACGCAACTGTTCCGTGCGCACGACCTGCGCCAGACGCGTGCGATGCCCTGAGTACGCCACCGCGGCAAGGGCTGCCGCGCATGCGGTGAGGAACCACCATTTCCGGTACCACGGCGGGATCACGGTGAACGATGCCAGCGCCGGCGCTGACAGCGTCGTACCGTCGGCGGCAACGGCACGGACCTCGAATTGATAGGGTCCCGGTGCAAGCCCGGCGTAAATCAACCGGCGCTGATCGGAATGCATCCACTCGTCCGAGATACCGATCAACCGATACTGGTAGGTCAGCGACTCGCCGACCTGGCGCGAGAGTCCGACGAATTCGATCTCGAGATAGTTCTGCGTCGGCTGGACGTCGAAGGCTTGCAGCCGTTCGACGCCGATCTCGGGGACGGGTTGCGCCTGGCCGGCGACGCGCAGCGCGCTGATATAGCAGCGAGGCGTGCCGCTGACGGGAGCCTCGCGCGGCGAGAGTCGAACGAGGCTCTGGCCGGCCGCCAAGAGCATGGTGCCGTCCGTGCCGCTCGCGAGCGTCTCGACATCGCCGGTTGGCAGCCCGTCGAATGACGAGTAGTGCCGCTGGCGTCCGCTGTGCGGGTCGAACGTGAACAACCCCGCCTGGGTAGCGGCGTAGATCGTTCCGAACCCGTCCTGCTTGAGCGCCAGCGTTCGTGCGCGCAGACCGGAAATCACGAGTTCCGCACGAACGGGTTCAGCGGATGGATCCTTGATGCGAAATATCGCCTCTGCCCCTCCCAGCCAGAGGGCGCCGTCGCGATCCTGAAGCGGACTGACCACCAGAAACGGCAATCCATTGTCGGCGCCCAGAATGGTTGCGCGGCCGTTCGCGATGCGGGCGAGGCTGCCCTCGCGCAGCGGGATCCACATGACCCCACGCGAATCTTCCAGGATGGCATCGGACGGCTGGTTGAACGGCGGCAGTCCTATCGAAGCGCCGAGTATCTCGAAGCGGCCGGATTGCCGGCGCCACACGCTCAGCGTGTCTGGCCCGCTCGGCACAGAGCCTATCCAGAGATCCCCCTGTTTGTCCTCGTAGATTCCAGAAATGTGGTTTCCAGCCAGACCTTCGGCGACGGTATAGACGGCCGTCGCGTCGTACTCTCGCACCCGATCGGGTGTAAACGTAATTCGCGAGTAGCGGTACAGCCCGCGCGCGGTGCCCAGCCAGACGTCGCCGGATCGGTCCACGCCAACCGCTTTGGGCCACACCGATGGCCTGACGTCCGCGGGCAGCTTCAGTCGCACAGCGGAGAGCCGATCGCCCTCCACGCGGTGGAGCCAGAATCCGTCGGTCAGCGCGTAGAGACGGCCAGAGGCATCGCTGAAGACATGGCGGATGTTTGGTTCCTGGAGGCCCTGCCGCGTCGAGAACAGCGTCACGCCTTGGCGGCGGAGAGCGACCAGCCCGTCGCTGGCCATCAGCCACAGATTGCCTGCGGAATCTTCGAAAATTTTGTTGAGCTGCCCGACGCTCGCCGACTGGAAGAGCACGCGGATTGTGCGATCGCGGATCCCAATCAACCGGCCGTCAGAGGTCGTCGCCAGTACGCCACCGCGAGAATCTTCGATGAGGCTCCTGACTCTAAAGTTGTCTGCGAGCCGCTCGGCGCTTCCGGTGAGGTTCGCGCCGTCCAACGTCCACACCTGAATGCCGCGTTCGCCACCAATCCAGAGCCGCCGATCGCGGGTAATCAACAGCTCACTCGCGTGATCCTTCGTGACCTGTTCGCAGCGAGCGGTCGATGCGCCGCGACAGACGAACACCCCGTCGCCCGTGGCGATCCAGACATCCGAGTCGTAGACAGCGAGCGAAGGCACTTGCAGTGCGTCCTGCGCCTGCCCCTCGGGGAGCGGCAACTCGACACGCGTGAACGCACGGCGATCGGGTTGGCTGACGAAAACTCCCGCGTCCGTTCCGGCCCAGATGCGATCGTCGGCCGCAAAGCCGATCGAGTTGACGCGGTTCACGGCGCGATTGCGTCCCACCAGCACTTGCGTGAATCGGTTCGATCGATCTGTGCTGGTCAAATCGAAGCGGACGATCCCGGCGCCATTGGTGGCGATCCAGAGCGCCCCTCGTGCATCGATGCGAAGGTCATTGGCGCCCGTGCCGACATCCAGGCCCTCGGCCCTGCCGTACGAGGTAAACCTGCCGCCGTCGAAGCGCGCGATCGATGTCGCCGTGCCGAACCACAGGAATCCTCGTTCGTCCTGGATGGCTTGCAATACCGTGTTGTGTGGCAGACCGTCTGCGGTCGTGTAGGTGACGACGGGGAAGTCCTGGGCCGCAACGGGCCAAGGTGAGAGCAGGATTGTGAAAACGGCGGCTCGTTGGATGGACCCGCAAGACATGCTGGAATTTCAGTGCGGGCACGATACCACAGGGACGTCGTCGTGCTGGGCGCACACGAACGCACACATTCGACAACCTGCCGAGCTCGAGTTTTTCTCTCGATCGCTCTCGACGTACCTACACAGACGCGTAGCGGCAATCGCGCAGACGGCGTGTAGTCTCCTCCTCGCGTTCCATAGCACGGGTCCTTAGGAGGTTTGACATGATGACCGCCGCCGTTCTCGAAAGCGCTGTTGAAACGTGTAACGACGATCCGCTGGTTCGATCGCTGACGGCGGTTCCGCCGTTCGAGAGCGGTGAAGTGATCTGCGCAGAGCCCACTCTGCAGCAAGACCTTCAACTGGCTGCCGATTGCGACGTGCCGGTGCTCGTGTCCGGTATCCGCCGGAGCATGGGCGAACGTGTTGCGTGGTGGATTCACCGGCGCAGCGCGAGACGCACCGCGCCGTTTCTGGTCATGGATGGCCGTTATCGCGGGGTTCCAGCCGCAGTCATCGCCGCGATGCGCCGCGTACAGCATGGCACGCTGTTCATGGCGCACGTCGACCAGCTGTCGCCAGCGATGCAAGTGGCGCTGCTCGAGTTCCTCGAGCGCCGCCGTGGTGAGGGACTACGATTGATCGCCGGGAGCGAGGGTTCGGTGCTCCAGCGCGTGCGCAACGGCCAGTTCCGTGAGGACCTCTACTACCGGTTGAATTTGATTCATCTCCGGATCGAGTAGACCGGCCGCCGTGCACAATTACTGCACCGTGATGATCCCGGTCCAGGTTTCAAAGTAAGGAAACGATCCGGGCGGCGCGGCTCACCTCGCGCGGCTGAACTCACTTCCCGTTGGCCATCGATCCGAGGAACTCCGCGTTGCTCTTGGTCTTGCCCATCTTCGACAGGAGCAGCTCCATCGCCTCAACCGGCGACAGCGGAGTCAACACCTTGCGCAGGACCCACACCCGGTTGAGGTCTTCCTTCGGCAGCAAGAGTTCTTCCTTCCGTGTGCCGCTCCTCTGGATGTCGATCGACGGAAACACGCGGCGGTCGGTGAGCTTGCGATCCAGATGGATCTCCAGGTTGCCGGTGCCCTTGAACTCTTCGAAGATGACGTCGTCCATGCGCGAGCCGGTGTCGATGAGCGCGGTGGCGACAATCGTCAGCGAACCGCCGGCCTCGATGTTGCGCGCCGCGCCGAAGAACCGCTTCGGCCGCTGCAGCGCGTTGCTGTCTACGCCGCCCGACAGGACCTTGCCCGACGCCGGAACAATCGTGTTGTACGCCCGCGCGAGGCGGGTAACCGAGTCGAGCAGGATCACGACGTCCTTCTTGTGCTCGACGAGCCTCTTGGCCTTCTCGATCACCATCTCGGCCACCTGGACGTGGCGCGTGGCGGGCTCGTCGAACGTCGACGAAATGACCTCACCCTTGACCGAACGCTGCATGTCGGTCACTTCTTCCGGCCGCTCGTCGATGAGCAGGACGATCAGGTAGATCTCCGGATGGTTGGCGGTGATGCTGTTGGCGATGTTCTGGAGCAGCATCGTCTTGCCGGTGCGCGGCGGCGCGACGATCAGGCCGCGCTGGCCCTTGCCGATCGGGACCATCAGGTCCATGACGCGGGCCGACAGGTTGTCCGGTGTGGTCTCGAGCCGGACCCGTTCCTGCGGGTAGAGCGGCGTGAGGTTCTCGAAGAAGATCTTCTCGCGAACGCGATCCGGCGGCTCGAAGTTGACGGCTTCGACTTTGATCAGCGCGAAATAGCGCTCGCCGTCCTTGGGGGGCCGGATCTGTCCCGAGACCGTGTCGCCGGTGTGCAGATCGAACTTGCGAATCTGCGACGGTGAGACATAGATGTCGTCGGGGCCGGGCAGGTAGTTGTAATCA
>Ga0114129_10010236_pt1 | contig 13378 bp, 11 predicted proteins | sample RhiMetdeltSRZDD1_FD_80071 | JGI IMG/M metagenome (GOLD analysis project Ga0114129, IMG submission 80071) | Populus rhizosphere microbial communities from Tennessee, USA - Rhizosphere MetaG P. deltoides SRZDD1 (version 2) (version 2) | ecosystem: Host-associated > Plants > Roots > Rhizosphere >...
CACTGCGGCGCCTCGATCTCGCCGCGCTATCCCGCGGTCGAGCTGCTCACGGCGCTCACGTTCGCCGCCGTGGTGCTCGTGCGCGGCTTCGACGACGACCTCCTGCTCGAGCTGCCGTTCGTGGCCGCCCTGATCGCGCTGGCGGGCATCGACCTCGACCACAAGCTGCTGCCCAACAAGATCGTCTACCCGCTCGCGGCGTGGGGGGTGGTGGGCACTCTGATCGTCGACCGCGAGGACCTGGTCGAGCACCTCGTCGCGGGCGCGGGCGCGTTCCTCTTCCTGTTCGCCGCCGTCCTCGCGTACCCGCGCGGGATGGGGATGGGGGACGTGAAGCTGGCGGGCGCCATGGGCCTCTACCTGGGCATCGCGGTGATCCCCGCCATGCTCGTCGCGTTCCTCAGCGGGTCGGTGGTCGGCATTGCAATCCTCGCGCGCGAGGGGGTCTCCGCGCGCAAGAAGGCGATCCCATTCGGGGTCTTCCTGGCCCTCGGCGGGATCGTCGGAGTGCTTGCAGGACCGGAGCTCGTGGACCTGTACGAGGACAACTTCCTCGCAGGCGTCCAGCCGATCTGGACATTCGCGGCCCTGCGTTAAGGCTGTCCAGCCGAAAGCCGATACCGGTGTGGAACGCCCATGGCCCTTTCCCTCCGCAAGAGCTCAGCTACGGGCGGCGTCGGTCTTGATATCGACGGCCGCTACGTCGCCGCCGCCCAGGTAGACGGTGGACGCGTCGTGCGCGTCGCCAGCCAGGAGCTGCGGCACGGACTCGTGACCGACGGCGAAGTCGTGAACCGCGACGAGCTGGCGGACGCGCTCCGCAACTTCGTCCAGGAGGCCGGGCTGCCGAAGTCCGTCCGCCTCGGCGTGGCGAACCAGCAGATCGTCGTCCGCGTGATCGAGCTTCCGCACATCCAGGACGAGAAGCAGCGCGACGCAGCGGTCCGCTTCCAGGCGGCGGACGCGATCGCGATGCCGCTCGACGACGCCGTGCTCGATCACCAGATCGCCGGCTACATGGAGGCGCCGGACGGCGCCCCGCGGATGCAGGTCGTCGTCGTGGCCGCGCGCCGCTCGATGATCGAAGGACTGCTCGAGGCGGCGAAGAAGGCCGGCCTCAAGCCCGAGGGCATCGACCTCGACGCGTTTGCGCTCGTCCGCGTGCTCGCGACGGCGTCTCAGAACGACGCGGACGTCGGCGCCCGGGTCTTCTGCCACCTGGCAGGGGTCAGCAACCTCGCGATCGCGGTGGGAACGAACTGCTTCTTCACCCGTCCGCTCGCAGCCGTGTGGGACGACGCCGACGCGGCGTCCCGGCTCGCGGACGAGGTGCGGCTCTCGATCGACTACTACATGACGCAGGCGCAGGCGAAGCCGGTCGGCGAGGTCGTGGTCTCCGGGCCGGGGTCGAGCGACGAGGCGCTCGTCGAGAGCCTCGGCCACCACCTCGGGCTCCCGACCACCGTCGCCGCGCCGCTCGGCCTGCTTGATCCGTCCGGCGTCGCCGGTGGCGAGGATCCGCACCGCTACACCGTGGCGGCCGGACTCGCGATGGGGGCAGCGGCGTGAAGGCCGTCAACCTCATCCCGACCGAGCAGCGCCGTGTGCGCGCGACGGGCAATCGCTCCGGCAGCGCCTACGTGCTGATCGGCGTGCTCGCCACGCTCCTCGTGATGGTCGCCGCGTACGTCTTCACCTCGAGCAACGTGACGGACCGCCAGAACAAGGCCGCCGCCGCCAAGGTGGAGGCCGACCAGCTCGAGGCCCAGGTGGCGCAGAGCAAGTCGTTCACGAACTTCGCCCAGATCAAGCAGACGCGGCTCGCGTCGGTCAGCACGATCGCCGAGACGCGCTTCGACTGGGAGCGCATGATGCGCGAGCTCTCGCGTGCCATGCCGGCCGGCAGCTGGCTCCAGGCCGCGGACGCGTCCGTGGCCGGCGGGGCCGCGGGAGGCGACACGGCCGAGGCCTCGACCACGACGGCGGCGCCCGCTGGACCGAGCGCCACCCTCACTGGTTGCACCCCGAACCAGGCCGATGTGGCCAGGATGATGGTGCGCCTGCGGCAGCTGCACCGCGTCACCGACGTGGTCCTGAACCAGTCGAGCACCGAGGTCGGCCAGCAGGGTGAGGTCACCGCGGACAGCTGCGGCAGCTACTACACGTTCGACGTGACCGTGAGCTTCGCGGTCACCGAGCCGGCCACCGAGGCCCCGCGCGGCGAGACGCGCGTGCCCGCGTCGCTCGGAGGTGGGTCATGAACCTGACGGAGCGCGATCGCAAGATTGCCCTGGTGATCCTTCCCGTGCTCGTGATCGCCGTCTACTGGTTCCTCCTGATGGCGCCGAAGCGCGAGCAGGCGGCCAAGGCCTCGAAGGAAGTGGCCGAGCAGACCGAGCGGCTCGACGCCGCGCGCAGCCAGGCCGAGGCGGCCAAGAACGCTCAGACCGACTTCGCCTCGGACTACACGGAGATCGTTCGCCTGGGCAAGGCCATTCCCGCAGGCGTGGACATGCCGAGCCTGATCGTGCAGATCGACCGTGCCGCCGCGGGGACCGGGATCCGGTTCACCCGCATGGGGACCGGCCCCCGCACGCCGGTTGTGACCGCGGCGCCGGCCCCGACGGGCACCGAGGGCGAGGCCACGACGCCCGCCGACGGCAGCACGCCGCCGGCCGATGGCGCGACGCCGGCCGCCGATGCCGGAGGCGCCCCGGCGCAGACCGCTCCCGGAAGCGCCGTCGAAAGCGCGAACAACACCGCGCAGGACGCTGCCCAGGCCTCGGACGCTGCGACCCAGTCGGGCGTGGACACCCAGACCTCGACCTCCACCGGAGGCGGCGGACTGCCGGTCGGCGGCGGAGCCGCGCCGAGCACCACGGGCGCGCCCGCGGCCAACCCTGCCGGTCTCGAGACTGTGCCGCTCGAGCTCGAGTTCGTCGGCAACTTCTTCAGCCTCGCGGACTTCTTCCACGACATCAAGCGCTTCGTCCGGGTCGCCAACAACAACGTGCTGGTGAGCGGCCGCCTGATCACCGTGGAGGGTGTGCGGTTCGCGAGCGAGCCGGAGCTCTTCCCCCGGATCCGGGCCGAGGTCACGGCCACCGTCTACCTCTCGCCGAAGACCGAGGGCACCACAGCGGGCGCCACGCCCCAGGGCCCTGCGCCGGCGGCGCCGGGGACAGAGACGACGCCGACGACCACGCCGCCCAGTTCCGCCCCGGCCCCGACCGCGACTGCGACCCCCTAGAGGATCACGATGAAGATCTTCCTCCTAGACCTGTGGCACGACCTCCAGGAGAAGCGCATGTGGCCGGTGGCCGCGGTGCTCCTGCTGGCGCTCGTCGCGGTTCCCGTGGTGCTCTCGAAGTCCTCTGAGACGCCGTCCGCGGCGCCGGTGAAGGCAGCCCGCACGGCGCCCGATCCCAAGGACCTGAAGGCGCTCGCCAGCGTCAAGCTGACCGAGGCCGACGAGTCGCGGGGCTCGTCGCTCGACACCTTCGACCCCAGCAACCCGTTCCGGCCGCCGGCGAAGATCGAGAAGGCGGCGCGTGAGGACGCGGGAGGCGCCCCCTCCACGGTGAGCGGCGGCTCGGCAGGCGACGACGGCGGCTCCGGCGACGGCTCGACCGGAGGCGACACCGGCTCGACGGGCGGGGGCGACACCGGCTCCACCGGCGGCGGCGGGGGCGATACCGGCTCCACCGGCGGCGGCACCCCGACCACCACCCAGTTCCGCTACGTGGTCGACGTGACCTTCACGGCAAACGGCCGCAAGCGCCACATCAAGAGCATGGAGCGCCTCGAGATGCTCCCGAGCGAGTCTTCGCCTCTGCTCCTCTTCCTGGGCGTCTCGGCCAACGCCGGCAACGCGGTCTTCCTCGTCGACTCGACGCTCCAGGCCGCGGGCGAGGGCCGCTGCAAGCCTCGCGCCCGCGAGTGCGCGTTCCTCTACATCGGAGCGGGCTCGGAGCACGAGTTCACGAACGAGGATGGCGACTCCTACACCCTCCGGATCGACGAGATCCGGAAGGTGAAGGTGGGCGGCAGCGCCTCCGCGAGCAGCCGCCGGGGCAAGACCGCCCGCGCGGCGATCGGCTCGCCCGTCGCCAGCCGCCGGTTTCTTTCACCGCTCGCCGACCTCGTGACCGTGTCCAACGGCGGCGACGCAAACTCAAACGATCATCAGGACCGTCGATAGGGGTATGGGCATGCGCCGTCTTCTCTTCATCTGCTTGCTTGCGCTCTCTGCGGCCCTGGTGGCCGTGCCGGCCGCGTTCGCCGCGACCGCGCCTGAGCCGAAGATCACCCGCGTCACGCCGATGCGGGTGAGCGTCGGCAACCTGCTGACGGTCCGCGGGCTCCACTTCAAGTCGCAGCGCCTGCGCAACACCCTGATCTTCCGCGGTCCCACCGGCCGCACGGCGTTCGCGAAGCCGCGCCGGGCGACCACGAAGAAGCTCGTCGTGCGGGTACCGGCCGCTGTCTCGCGCCTCCTGCGCGTCTCCGGCAGCAGGCAGCGCCCGACGCGCCTGAAGCTGCGCGTGCTGAGCGCCCGCAAGTTCAGCAGGTTCACCACGCGCCGGCTGTCGCCGGTCGTGACCGGCGCCGGCGACGGCGACGGTGGTGGCGGTGGCGGTGGCGGCGGCGGCACGCTGACCGTCTGCAACAGCAGCGCGGACCACGACGGCGACCTCCTGGCGAACAGCCTCGAGCTCTCGATCGGCACGGACCCCTGCCTCGCGGACACCGACAAGGACCAGATGTCGGACGGCTGGGAGTACTGGTCGGCCAAGGACCTCAACGTCAAGGCCGTGCCGTACCCGGGCGAGAAGCCCTTCCCGAACGCCCTCGACCCGTCTGACGGCTCGAGCGACGGCAAGTTCAGCGCCATCGACTTCGACGGCGACGGCCTGACGACGCTCGAGGAGTACCGCGCCTGGCGCATCACCGGCAGCGCTCTGGACATGAGCAAGGCCGGCGGCCTCGACTGGGAGTCCGCGCTCGGCTACAGCGACGGCACGAAGTACAGCCGTGCCAGCGTGGCGCCGGCGGCGCCGAGCTGGACCGGCCCGGCCTTCGGCCTTGCCGCGCCGCCCTACGCCTTCCCGGCCACGTACGACCTCCACAGCGACGGTCCGTGGCGCGACGACGAGCGTGACGCGGACGCCGACGGCATCGCCAACTTCCTCGAGTCCGCACGCGGCCCGGGCCGGCCCGTCTGGTGGGTGGGCTTCTACTCCCAGGACGCCATGAAGGCCGAGCCGTGGCCGAAGCTGACCTGCGGGCAGGAGTTCGGCGCCTTCGACGCTCGCCCGTTCGCGGAGCTCGACATGGCCGATCCCGACGTCGACGGCGACATGCTGCTCGACGGCGAGGACGACCAGGACAACGACGACTGGAACAACATCTCCGAGATCTACGAGGTCAAGAAGGACCTCGACGGGGACGGTGGGTTCCTGTGCGGCGGCAACGTCTACCCGAGCGTCGACCTCGACCCGGGCGCTGGCAACGACCCGCACGGCATCAACGCCTTCAACCCGTGCGCGCCTAACCCGAACTCGCGCACCTGTCACGACTGGAAGCCCTTCAGCTAGCACCTCCAGCAGTCCCTCCTCCAACCTGGCGCCCGCACCCTCATAAGTAGGGTGTGGGCGCCATGTCGTTGCGCTTCGTAACAGCGGGCGAATCCCACGGACCGGGGCTCACCGCGATCGTCGAGGGCCTTCCGGCCGGCCTCGAGCTGCGCCCCGAGGACATCGACCGCGACCTCGCCCGGCGCCAGCTCGGGCACGGCCGCGGCGGGCGCATGAAGATCGAGAAGGACCGCGCGCGGGTGGTTGCGGGCGTCCGTCACGGGCGCACGCTGGGCAGCCCCGTGGCGATGTGGATCGAGAACCGCGACTACCAGAACTGGGAGGAGCGGATGAACCCTTGGCCGGTGGAGGCCGAGGTGGAAGAGGTACACCTGCCGCGCCCCGGCCACGCCGACCTCGCCGGCATCCAGAAGTACGGGCACACGGACGTGCGCAACGTGCTCGAGCGCGCCTCGGCCCGTGAGACCGCCGCGCGGGTGGCCGCCGGCGCGCTCGCCAAGACCTTCCTGCGCGAGCTCGGCGTGGAGGTGCGCTCGCACGTCACACGGATCGGCACGGTCACGGCCCCGGCGCACGACACCCTCGGCGCGGCGGACTTCGAGGATGTGGACGAGTCGCCGGTGCGCTCGCTGGACGCCGCCGCCAGCGACGCGATGGTGGCGGAGATCGACGCCGCGCGGAAGGCGAACGAGTCACTCGGGGGCGAGTTCTGTGTGATGGCGTTCGGCCTCGTGCCAGGCATCGGCTCGCACGTCTCGTGGGAGGAGCGGCTCGACGGGCGGCTCGCCCAGGCGATCGTGTCGATCCAGGCGCTGAAGGGCGTGGGCATCGGCGACGGCTTCGCGCTCGCCGAGCGCGTGGGATCGAAGGCGCACGACGAGATCTTCTGGTCGGACGAGCGCGGCTACAACCGCGAGACCAACCGCGCCGGCGGCATCGAGGGCGGCATGACCACCGGCGACCCGGTCGTGGTGGTGGGCGCGATGAAGCCGCTGCCGACGCTCACGAAGCCGCTGCGCTCGGTGGACACAGAGACGAAGGAGCCGGCCCAGGCGCTGCGCGAGCGCACCGACTCCTGCACGGTGCCCGCCGCCGGAGTGGTGGGGGAGGCGATGGTGGCGCTCGTGCTCGCCGCGGCCTACCGCGAGAAGCTCGGCGGCGACCACATCGACGACGCGAAGGCGGCGTTGCGGGCATACGAGGCGCGGATCGGCTGGAGGCGCGCATAGCCCTCGTGCTCGTCGGCTTCATGGGGGCCGGGAAGTCCACCGGCGCCCGCGCGCTCGCCGCAGAGCTCGGCGCCGAGCCGCTCGACTCCGACCGCGAGCTCGAGCAGCGGTTGGGCGAGCCGGTCGAGTCCTTCTTCGACAGGGAGGGCGAGCAGGCGTTTCGCGCCCGCGAGGAGGAGCTCGTGCTCGAGCTGCTCGCGCGGCCGGACGCCGCCGTGCTGGCGCTGGGCGGCGGCGCGCTCGGCTCGGAGAGCGTGCGCGCGGCGCTCGCGGCGCACACAGTCGTTCACCTCGAGGTCGACCCCGAGGAGGCGTGGCGGCGCGCGTCGGGGCAGGGCCGGCCGCTCGCGCGCGATAGCGGCCGCTTCACTCAGCTGCACGGGGACCGCGCGCCCGTCTACGACGCGGTCGCCGACGCCGTGCTGCCGCCCGGCGACCGCGACGCCCTGCGGCGCGCCCTGCCCGCGCTGCGCGCACTCGGGGACGCGCCCGCCGGCACGCGCCTCGTGTGGGCCTCTTCGTCGTCCGGCGAGTACCCGGTGTTCCTGGGCCACGGGCTGATCGGGTCCGGATTCTTCTACCCGGACGACGGCCGCCGGCTGGTGGTCACGGACGAGAACGTGGCCCGCGCGCAGCCCTTCGAGGGCGACGAGCGGGTCGTGACCATGGCCGGCGAGGAGCACAAGTCGATCCACGGCGCCGAGTTCGTGCTGCGTGCCCTGGCCGAGGCGGGCGCGGAGCGCGGCGACATCGTCGTGGCGGTGGGCGGCGGAGTCGTGGGCGACCTCGCCGGCTTCTGCGCCGCGATCTACCAGCGCGGGATCCGCCACGTGCAGGTGCCGACGACGTTGGTCTCGCAGGTGGACTCCGCCTACGGCGGGAAGACCGGTGTGGACCTCCCCGAGGGGAAGAACTACGCGGGCGCCTTCCATCAGCCGTCGGCGGTGCTCTGCGACCCGGCGGCGCTCGAGACGCTGCCGCCCGAGGAGCTCGCCGCCGGCTACTCCGAGGTGGTGAAGACCGCGCTGATCGCCGGCGGGCCGTTGTGGGCGCGGGTGCGCCAGGGCGGCGAGGTCGACGCCGAGGTGATCCTCGGCTGCATCCGCACCAAGCTGGGCGTGGTGGCCCAGGACGAGCGTGACGACGGCCGCCGGCAGGTGCTCAACCTCGGCCACACGGTCGGCCACGCGATCGAGGCAGCCACCGGCTACACGCGCTACCGGCACGGCGAGGCGGTCGCCGTCGGCCTGCTCGCAGCGCTGCGCCTGTCCGGGCGCGAGGCGCTGAGGAACGAAGTGGCCGAGCTGCTGGCCGCGCGCGGGCTGCCGGGGTCGTTCCGGGGCGCCTCGGTGGACGACGTGGTCGAGCTCGTCGGGCGCGACAAGAAGCGCTCCGGCGGGAGGGTACCGTTCGTGCTCGTGGAGGCTCCAGGAGAGGTCAGCCCGGGTCACGAGGTCGCTCCCGGCGACCTGCGCGCCGCCCTGGAGGAGGTGCACGCGCCATGAGGCACCGCGTGGACGTGATGCACGGCGTGAACTTCGACGTGCTCGGCAGCCGCAACGCCGACCACTACGGCGGCCTCACGCTCACGGAGCTCGAGGTGAAGGTGAAGGGCTTCGCGCGCGAGCTCGAGATGGAGGTGAGCTTCTCCCAGACGAACCACGAGGGCGACTTCTGCGAGCGGCTGCACCGCGCGGGGGAGAGCGCCGACGCCCTGGTGCTCAACCCGGGCGCGTGGACGCACTACTCGTACGCGATCCGCGACGCGCTCGAGGTGGCCGGGCTGCCGGCGGTGGAGGTGCACCTCTCGGCGGTGGATCACCGCGAGGAGTGGCGCCGCAACTCGGTGATCCGCGACCTCTGCATCGGGGCGATTCAGGGCAGGGGAGTGGAGGGCTACCGCGACGCGCTCGCAATGCTGAAGGAGCGGCTGGAGGCGTGAGCCGGAGCGGCGGGCTGGTCGAGCTGATGCGGGCCCGCGAGATCGACTCGCTGCTCGTGACCGAGCTGGTGAACGTCCGCTACCTCACGGGTTTCACGGGAACCAACGCGGCCGCTGTCGTCACCCCGGAGGAGCGGCTCCTCTTCACCGATTTCCGCTACGTGGAGCAGGCGCGCGCGCAGGCGCCCGAGTACGACCTGGTCGAGGTCGGGCGCGACATGCTCGGCGTCATGTCCGCGCGGCTGCGCGGGCGCGCCGGGTTCGACGACGAGCACCTGAGCGTCGGCGCGCACCGGAAGCTGAGCGAGCGCTTGCCCGATGGCGTCGAGCTCGCCCCGGCCGGTGGCCTGGTCGAGGAGCTGCGCGCGGTGAAGGACGCGTCAGAGGTCGCCGCGATGCGCGCGGCCGCGGAGCTCTCGACCGCAGCGTACGGGTCGCTGCGCGAGCGCGGGCTGGCGGGGCGCACGGAGCGCGAGGTGGCCACCCAGCTGGCCCGATTCATGGAGGACTCGGGCGCCGAGGGGCCGTCGTTCCCGCCGATCGTGGCCGCCGGCGAGCACGGCGCGCGCCCGCACGCGGAGCCGCGCGACGTCGAGATCCCGCGGGACACGCTCGTGGTGATCGACATCGGCGCGCGCGTGGACGGCTACTGCTCGGACTGCACCCGGACGCTCGCGACAGGGTCGATCGACGACGACGTGCTCGAGGTCTACGAGCTGGTGCGGCGCGCCCAGGCCGAGGCGCTCGCCGCGGCCAGTGTTGGTGCGGCGTCCAGGGACGTGGACGCCGTGGCCCGCGAGATCATCGACGCGGCCGGCCACGAGGAGCACTTCGGCCACGGCCTCGGGCACGGGGTGGGCCTCGAGGTGCACGAGGCGCCGCGGCTCGCCAAGACCGCGGACGGCCAGCTCGCGGCGGGCAACGCGGTCACCGTGGAGCCGGGCGTGTACGTGCCCGGTCACGTGGGAGTTCGGATCGAGGACCTCGTGATCGTGACCGACGGCGAGCCCGAGATCCTCACGGGCTTCCCGAAGGAACTGGTCACAGTCGGCTGATGGTCCTGGCCGCCGTGGCGGCGCTCGTAGGGGCCGCCGTGCAGTCGGCCACCGGCTTCGGCTTCGCGCTCGTGCTCTCGCCGGCGCTGTTCGCGGTCATGGAGCCGACGGAGGCCGTCACGGCGCTGCTGCTCCTCGGCGCCGTCCTCAACGTGCTGGTGCTGCTCGAGGGCCACGACGCCCGCTGGGGGCTGCTGCCGCGGCTGATCCTCCCCGCCGTGCCGGGCCTCGCCATCGGCGCCGCGCTCCTCGCCGCGCTGTCGCGCGAGCCGCTCCAGGTCGGTGTGGGCCTGGCGGTGATCGCGGCGGCGCTGTGGCAGCTCCGCCACCGGGCCGTCGTTCGGGAGGTGCCTGCGGCCGTGGCGGGATTCACCAGCGGCGTGCTCACCACCTCGATCAGCATCAGCGGGCCCCCATTGGTGCTGTGGCTGGAGGCGCAGGCGCTGCGCCCGGCCGAGTTCCGCGCCACCCTGGCGGCGCTGTTCCTGGCGCTGAACCTGGTGGGCGGGGCGGTCCTGCTGGGCATCGCGGGCAGCGGCGCCGTCGACCTCGGCGAGCTGGCACCACTGCTCGCGCTGGTGCTGGTCGGCTATGCGCTCGGGGCGCTTGCGTTCCGCCGCCTGAACCAGGACCGCTTCGCCACGATCGTGATCGCGCTCGTGATCTGCACCGGGATTGCAAGCGTTCTTGCAGGCCTGCTCTGAGCGCCCGGGCCGGTTCGCCGCTGGCGGAAAGCTTGAATCGGACTTACGCTCGTTCGACGTATGTCCAACTGTTTTCGGACGGGCGGGGGCCGGCGTTCGGCTCTCTTGGCGGCCGCTGTTCTGGGTCCGATGGCGCTATTGGCGAGCGCCGCGGAGGCGAGTAAGACCGTCACCGCACGGGCCTCGGTGGCCCGTCCCTGCCATCGCGACATCTCCAGCTCCCGGACCGGGCGCGTCATCGTCCACCGCAAGGCGCGAGCGCGCGCCATCGTGAGCGTGCGCCTGAAGTCGCGCGGCGATTGGGACGTCGCGGTCTTCGGCCGCAAGGGCCGGCTCGTGGCCGGCTCGGCCTCCTTCCGGGGCAACGAGCTCGCCGAGGGCTTCGTCCGCAAGGGTGAGCGCGTGACGGTGCAGGCGTGCCGCTTCCGTGGAAGCGCCTCCACCGCGCGGGTTGGAATCCACTTCACGCGCGTGGCCAAGCGGGCGCGCGGGAAGGTGCAGGTCGTCGACGTGCGCACGCCCAGGCGCGCCGACCGCGAGCGCCTCCAGACGCTCGGGCTCGACCTCACCGAGCACGGCGACGCGAACTCCCTGGAGGTCGTGCTGCACGGCAGCGCCGACGTACGGACGCTGAGCCGCGCGGGCTTCCGCTACTCCGTGCGGATCGCGGACCTGGCGGCACGGACGCACCGCAACCACCTGCGCGACGTCCACCACGCTCGCGCGACGGCCGCATCAGGGCTCCCGAGCGGGCGCGACAGCTACCGCCGCCTGCCCGACTACGACCTCGACATGAAGCGGCTCGCGATGCAGTACCCGTCGCTGGTGCGGCCGGTCACGCTGAGCCACAGGAGCCTGCTGGGCCGCGACGTGAACGGCATCGAGATCTCGACGGGCGCCCAGAACACGGCGGACGGCAAGCCGGTCTTCCTGATCATGGGCCTGCACCACGCGCGCGAGTGGCCGTCGTCGGAGCACACGATCGAGTTCGCCTACGACCTGCTGCGCGGCTACGGCAAGGATCCGCGCACCACGCAGCTCGTGCGGGACACGCGCACGATCGTGGTGCCGATCGTGAACCCGGACGGGTTCAACGTCTCCCGCGAGGCCTCGCTGCTCGGCGACTTCTCGCTGTTCGACTACGAGATGAAGCGCAAGAACTGCCGCATCTCGGCGCATACGCCGCAGAAGTACGCGAGCGGGAGCTGCGAGGACAACAAGGCGGGCCGCCTGCGCGGCACCGACCCGAACCGCAACTACGGCGGACTCTGGGGCGGCTCCGGCGCCAGCACGAGCTGGGCGGACGACACCTACCGCGGCGACGAGCCGTTCTCGGAGCCGGAGGTGCGGAACATCCGCGAGCTGGTGGCCTCACGCCAGGTCACGAACCTGATCACGAACCACACCTACTCGAACCTGATCCTGCGCCCGCCGGGCGTGGCGGACTTCGGGTTCCCGCTCGAGGAGCCGACCTACCGCGCGCTGGGAGCCTCGCTCGCGGAGCACAACGGCTACTCGAACGACCCCGGCTTCGGGCTCTACGACACCACCGGCAGCACCGAGGACTGGTCCTTCTGGTCCACCGGCGGGTTCGCGTTCACCTTCGAGATCGGCGCCGAAGAGTTCCACCCGCCCTACGCGACCGGCGTGGAAGCCGAGTATCTCGGGCTGCCCCCCGCCACTGGCGCCGGGAAGGGCGGGAACCGCGAGGCGTACTTCACGATGCTTCAGGCCACGGCCGACACGGCGCTGCACTCGGTGATCGAGGGCTCGGCGCCGGAGGGCTCCACCCTGCGTATCTCGAAGACCTTCCAGACCTCGACCTCACCCGTCTGGGAGGACGACCTCGGCGACGTGATCGGCGATCCGATCCAGTTCACGGACACGCTCTCGTCCGAGCTGAAGACCAGCGGCCCGACGTTCAGCTGGGACGTGAACCCGTCCACGCGGCCGCTCGTCGCCGGCCGACACGGCCGCGACCCGACCGGCCCGCCGCAGGCCCCGATCACGCTCGAGAACCCGCCCGGGATCCCGGACGAGAACACCGTCTACCCGCCGGACCCGCCGTACGAAGCGATCCCGTTCACCGTCAAGGGACCCGCCGACGGCGTCGACAACGGGCGCCTGACCGTGCACATCCAGTGGGACAGCCCGGACACCGACTGGGACATCTACCTGATCGGCCCGAACGGCCAGATCGTCGCGCAGTCGGCCTCGTTCGGCGACACCGACGAGGACGCCTCTTTGTTCGACCCGCCGCCGGGCAACTACACGCTGCACGTGGTCAACTACGACCAGGTGATGAACACGCCCGACGACTGGAGGGGCGGGACCGTGAAGTTCAGCTCGCCCACGCCGAGGATCGAGACCGGGACCAAGGAGAGCTGGACCCTGAGCTGCCTCGACGCGAACGGCCGCGTGAAGGCAACGAGCCAGGTGACCGTGGGTCGCGGCCAGCGCGCCAACGTGGGCAACGCCTGCTCGCCGGACAAGTAGCCCGGAGGGCATCCCGGAGCCGGGTGGCGCCCTTCAATGCTGTCTTTTATCGAATCGCCACCCGTCGGCGGCAAGCCGCCTTGCACACCGCCGACCCGGATGCGAACATGTGTTCGATTATGGTCATCTGCGTCCTCTACCCGCGCTTCGAGCTCCTCGCGGCGCTCGGCGACCGCCGTGCTCTGCTCTCGGAGCCGGCCGCGCTGGCCCCCGAGGCGGGGCGCGAGCAGGTGGTGGGGGAGGTGTCCGCTCCGGTCGAGGCGTTTGGAGTGGTGCGCGGGATGCGGCTGGGGGAGGCGATGTCGCGCTGCCCGTCGCTGCGGCTCGTGCCGCCGGACCCCGAGGGAGTGCGCTC
>Ga0114129_10010237_pt1 | contig 13378 bp, 9 predicted proteins | sample RhiMetdeltSRZDD1_FD_80071 | JGI IMG/M metagenome (GOLD analysis project Ga0114129, IMG submission 80071) | Populus rhizosphere microbial communities from Tennessee, USA - Rhizosphere MetaG P. deltoides SRZDD1 (version 2) (version 2) | ecosystem: Host-associated > Plants > Roots > Rhizosphere >...
ACCGTAGCGATGCGATGAACGTGACGAACAAACTGTCGGAACTGTTCGTTCTGAGCGCTTCAGCGAGTAGCCAGCAGAAGACGCAGGATGCGGCGTCCGCGATCGACGATCAGTTGAGTGCCTTGAAAGGGCGGCTCGAATCGCAAAGCCAAGAGCTTCATTCGTACAAACAAAAAGCTGTCGACGCATTGCCCGATCATATCGACGACAACATCCGCGCTGTCCACGATCTGAAAGCGACGTACGACGACAGGACAACCAAGATCGCGGAGGAGGAAGCGCGGCGCACGACGATACAAAAGCAGCTCCAGGAACTCGAATCCAAGGGCGTGCTGGAAGAGCCGACCACGAAAGACAAGTTACCCGAAGAGACCAAGCTCGTCGAGTTGAAGCAAAGGGAGCAGGAGCTGGAAGCTCGGTATACGCCAAAGCATCCCGAGGTCATCCAGATCAAGAAAGCAATCGCAGAGCAGGAAAAAGCGGTCGCAGCCCTGCCGCCGAAGAACAATCGCGGTGAACCGAGTGCGCTTTATGTTCACTATGTCGAATTGAAGTCGGAACTCGATGGAGTTAATCAGCGCGTCGTAGCATACCAGCACGACCTCGATCGGCTGAAGGGGCAGATGGCCGAATACAGCCAGCGTATTCAAGCGACGCCCGAACACGAGCGCGTGCTTGAAGATTTGCAACGCGAACTGCAGGTTGGCGAATCACAGTTTCATGCCCTGCTGGATAAACGGCTCGACGCGAGTCTGGCAAAAGGCCTGGCCAAATCGGAAAGCGGCATTGCCTTCGCGATCGTCGAACCCGCGGGTCTGCCGGCCGAGCCTTACAGTCCTCATCGCGATCGTCTCGCCTTGATGGGACTTGCCCTTGGTCTTGGCCTTGGTCTCGCGATCGCTTTCGTTCTCGAACAGAATGACACCACATTCGGAACGTTGGACGACTTTCAGGCATTCACGACGTTGCCGGCTGTTGGAGTCATCCCCAACGTTGTACAGCACGGCAAAAAACATGATTCGAGCAGTGCGATCGTTTCCTGGTCGGATTCCGAATCCGTTGCTTCAGAACAGTACCGAGTTCTCGCGCTCAAGGTGCAGCAGCAGTGCGAAGCCTCACAGTCGAAAATCATCTTGATCACCAGCGCCGCCGGCGGGGAAGGAAAGTCCGTCACGGCGGTGAATCTCGCCATCGCGTTGGCCACGACCGCGGAAGCCCCAGTTCTACTGGTAGACGCCGACATGCGAAAACCGAGCATCAATGAATATGTGGGTCTGCCCGCAAGTCCGGGCAGGAGTTTTTACAACCTGGTCGTGCGCGGCGATGACGACTTGCAGACATACGTTCAGACAGTGAAGGGGCTTCACGTTATTACAGGAAGTATTCCGACGATGAATCCGGTGGCAGCACTCGCATCAAACAATGCGCGGACGACGTTTGATCGTCTCAGGAAGCAATACGCGTTCGTTGTCATCGACGCACCGCCGATGCTGCCGATTGCGGACAGCCATATTCTTAACGGCCTCGCCGACAAGGTTCTGTTTGTCGTTCGAGCGCGGCAGACGCCGCGCGAGTTGTTCCGTCATGCGCTGGAAGGTTTCGAAGCGTCGAACCTGCTTGGCGCTGTGCTGAATGATGTGGATTACCAGCGGAGTCGCTACGCGTACGCATACGAATACTACAAGAAGGCGGCGGCATAGAAACACCAATGATTGTTGAAACACCGCAGATTTACTTTCAAAGAGCGCTGAAATCGCTTTCGGCGCGCGGCGATCACGAAAGGACGCTCATCATCGGTTCGGAAGAGACGGCGAGGAAAATCTACAACGACCTCGCCGCTAACGAGCCACCGGAGAGCGTTCTGATAGCGCAATACAGCGATCTCGATCGCCTTAAAGACCAACCCAGCGTCTCTCGAATCGTCCTGGCCGATAAGGAAATTCAGGGCGGGGCCGACATGGTGCACGCCCTTATGGATTTCAAATTGAGGGGCGTCAAAATCGAGAGCGCTACCCAGTCCTTCGAAAGAATGGCCCGTAAACTCTGGATTGAGGGGCTCTCACCTCAGAGTCTCGTCTTTGCGAATGGCTTTACTCCTTCAAAGGCCTACCTGGCAACCAAGCGCGTTTTCGATGTACTCCTGGCCGTCATTCTCCTGATTTTGACCGGGCCCCTTATGGCAATCATCGCCGCACTCATAAAACTTGATACACCCGGCCCGGCGATCTTCAGTCAGGAGCGCATCGGAATGCGCGGAAAGAAATTCACTGTTTATAAGTTTCGTTCGATGAGGCAGGACGCCGAAAAACAGACAGGACCGACATGGGCAAAAGAAAACGATGCGCGTACGACGACCATCGGCGCATTTCTCCGCAAATGCCGGCTCGACGAACTTCCGCAGTTCTACAACGTGCTGAAGGGCGACATGAGCTTTATCGGTCCGCGTCCTGAGCGTCCCTATTTTGTAGAGCTCCTGAAACAAAAAATTCAGTATTACGATTTGCGTCATTACGTGAAGCCTGGAATCACCGGATGGGCCCAGGTCATGTATCCATACGGCGCTTCTGTCGAGGACGCATACCACAAGCTGCAATATGACCTGTACTACACGAAGAATGCGTCGCTCGGCTTCGATCTGCTGACGCTGCTCAAGACCATCAAAGTTGTGTTCAGTGGTAACGGACGATGAAAGTCGTCGGCGTTGGTGGAGGAACTGGTTTGCCGATCCTTCTCCGCGGTCTCAAGGAGCTCAATGACTGCGGCGAAGAAACACTCGACATAACTGCCGTTGTCGGTGTTTCCGACAACGGCGGCTCGACCGGCATTTTGCGCGATGCGTTCAATATGCCGGCGATGGGAGATCTCCGCAACAGCATCATCTCGCTTGCTTCCTGCAAATCCGTTCTGGCCTCGGTTTACCAACATCGGTTTCATGGCGCTAATGGATTGTCCGGCCACTCTGTAGGAAATCTGATGTTCGCTGCTCTTTACGAAATGCATGGCAGTTTCTCCGCAGCTGTGCAGCACGCGTGCGAGTTGATGGAAGTTGACGGAGTCGTCCTGCCGGCGACGGAAGCGCCGGTTCAATTGTGGGCTCTCCACGAAGATGGAACGATTACGGAAGGTGAATCCAATATTCCAAAGTCGGCGTCGAGGATCGACCGCATTGGCCTGACGCCGGCAGATCCGCAACCCGCTCCGGGCGTGTTGAAGTCCCTGCTCGATGCCGATGCAATCGTTCTCGGCCCGGGCAGCCTGTACACGAGCGTCGTGCCCAACCTTCTGGTGGATGGCATCGCTGACGCAATTGCCGCGTCGCGAGCTCTCAAGATTTACATCTGCAATCTCATGACACAGCCTGGTGAGACGATGGGATATTCCGCAGCCGATCACGTTCGTGCGCTGCAGTCGTACTTGCCGGCCGGGACCCTCGACGTCTGCGTGCTCAACACGGAAACCATCGGCAATGGACTTGCAGAAAGATATTCCAGTTCAGGATCGAACTTCGTCCTATTTGATTCAGAGACTGAATCGGAAATTCGGCGGAGCGGCGTAGTTCCAGCCGCCGCCTCGCTTCTGAAAGGCGATGAAGTCAAGGTCAGACATGACTCTCTGACGCTGGCGCGGCTGGTTGTTTCACTCGGGCGCGGAGCGGTCGGCAGTCATGACATCGCCGTAGGACGAACGGAACGGGAGGTAACATGTGCGGAATCGTTGGATATATCGGTTCCCGAGAGGTCTCAAGCGTACTTGTAGATGGTCTTAAGCGCCTGGAGTATCGCGGATATGATTCGTGCGGACTTGCGATCATGGACGCGAGCTCACCCCGGATCATCCGATCTGTCGGCCGGATTGCGCGACTCGAGGAAAAAATAAAAGATGTCGGTCCCGCAAGCGGCACGGTGCAATGCGGGATTGGGCACACCCGATGGGCGACGCACGGCCGGCCTAGCGAAGATAACTCTCATCCGCACCGCGACTGCACCGGACGCATTTACGTCGCTCACAACGGAATTATCGAAAATTACCTCGCATTAAAACGACGGCTGATTGCCGAAGGCCATCGGTTCACGAGCGCAACCGATACCGAAGTGTTGCCGCACCTGATCGAATCCTACTTCGAAGGGGACCTCTGCTCAGCGGTTCGCCGCGCGCTTCGCGACGTCGAAGGTGTGTACGGCATCGTGGTCGCCTCGACCGAGACCGCCGGCCGCCAGATCGTCGCTGCGCGAAATGGGCCGCCGCTAGTGGTCGGATTGGGTATAGGCGAGACGTTCATCGCTTCCGATGTCCCTGCGTTGCTTCCATACACGCGCGACATGGTGTTCTTGAAAGACGGCGAGATTGCCGTGATCAGTGCAGATGCCGTGGCTTTCCACGACTCCGATGGAAACTGTTCGAAACGGCAGCCCGAGAAAGTCACGTGGACTGCGGACATGGCCGAGAAAGAAGGCTATCCGCACTTCATGCTCAAAGAAATTCATGAGCAGCCCCGCGCAATAAAAGACACCCTGCTCGGACGCATTACGGTCGAGGGCACGGTGAACCTGGAACCCGACCTCGGCGACCTGAGCCCTCTCGCGTCTGCAGAACGGCTGCACATTGTCGCGATGGGGACTTCGCTGCATGCCGCTCATGTGGGTAAGTTCATGATTGAGTCGCTGGCAAGAGTGCCGGTCGAAGTCGACAACGCCTCCGAATTCCGTTATCGCGACCCCATCGTCGGTCCGAAGAGCGTTGTTATTGGAATCAGCCAATCGGGTGAGACCGCTGACACTCTGGCCGCCATGAAGGAGGCTCGGGAGAAAGGCGCATATCTGCTTTCGATCTGCAATGTCGTCGGAAGCCAGGCTGCACGAGTCTCGGATGCAGTCCTGTATACGCATGCAGGACCCGAGATCGGCGTTGCATCCACGAAAGCATTCACGACTCAGCTGGTCGCACTTTATATGCTCGCACTGCAGCTCGCGGATCTCCGAGGAACGCTGGTGCCCGACGTGATCCTTGACCATGTGCAACAGCTTCGCGATTTGCCCGATCAGATCAACAAACTCCTCGACCAGAGCCAGGGTGTGGCGGGACTCGCGGAGCGGCTCTGCAAATTCAGGAACTTCCTGTACCTCGGACGCGGCGTACACTGCCCCATCGCATTCGAAGGCGCGCTGAAACTGAAAGAGATTTCATACATCCACGCTGAAGGCTACTCGGCGGGCGAAATGAAGCATGGACCGATCGCATTGATCGATGCGGAAATGCCTGTCGTTGTTTTAGCGCCGCAGGATCCCGTTTATCGCAAGACGATGGGAAACATTGAAGAGGTGAAGGTCCGGGACGGAATCGTCGTAGCGGTCGCAACGGAAGGCGATCATGAAATCGCTGAAAAGGCCGACTACACGATCTACATTCCAGCAGCAGGCAACCTGATTAATCCGATTCTCTCAACGATTCCATTACAACTGTTTGCTTATCATGTCGCCTGCTTGCGTGGCTGTGATGTCGACAAGCCGCGAAATCTCGCCAAGAGCGTGACGGTGGAATAGGAGTCTTACGATGAGTATAAGCATCATAGAAAACGAAGGCGCAATTCAAACCGATCCGTACCTGGAACTCGAAACCAAGATCCAGAAGAAACAGGCGAGATTCGGCGTGATCGGGCTAGGCTACGTCGGCTTGCCTCTTGGATTGACCCTGAGTGAGGCCGGATTCGACGTGACCGGCATTGATATCGACACAAACCGTATCGCCGCGATCACCGCCGGCCGCTCGTATATTACCGATATCGGCGACCAGGAACTGCAACGGGCGATGGCTGAAAAGCGCTTTCGTGCGACTTCGGACCTTTCCGCCATTTCGCGCCTCGATGCGGTAAGCATCTGCGTTCCAACACCGCTTCGCAAAACGAAGGATCCCGACATGTCCTATATCGTTGCGGCAGCGGACGCGATTGCAAAGGTCATCCGTCCGGGACAACTCATCATCCTCGAAAGCACCACCTATCCCGGCACGACGGAAGAAGTGGTATTGCCTGCGCTAGAAGCAAGCGGACTAAAGGTCGGACAGGATTTCTTTCTGGCGTTCTCGCCAGAACGCGTCGATCCGGGTAACCCGGATTTCAGCACAAAGAATATTCCGAAAGTCGTGGGTGGCGTCACGCCGCGCTGCGCCAGGCTAGCGGCCCTGCTCTATGGCGCGTGCATGGAGAACATCGTGGTGGTCTCATCGACGCGGGTCGCCGAAATGGTGAAGCTGCTGGAGAACACATTCCGAAGCGTGAACATCGCGCTCGCAAATGAAATTGCGCTGATGTGCTCACACATGAAAATCAACGTGTGGGAAGTCATCAAAGCGGCGTCATCGAAGCCGTTCGGCTTCATGCCGTTCTACCCCGGGCCTGGACTCGGTGGCCATTGCATCCCCATCGATCCTCTCTACCTGGAGTGGAAATCCAAGATCGACGGGTTCGAATCGAGATTCATCGGCCTCGCCGACAAAATCAACAGCGGCATGCCGCGATTTGTAGCGACGCGCACGATGGAATTACTGAATGAGCAGGGGAAGGCGATCCGCGGTTCGAAGATTCATATCCTGGGTGTGACTTACATAAAGGACATCAGCGACAGCCGCGAGTCTCCGGCGATCGAAGTGATCAAGCTGCTGTTGGGCCTGGGCGCGGAAGTGAGTTACAGCGATCCTTTCGTGTCTTCGCTCACCGTCGATGGACAAGTCATGGAATCCGTTCAGCCGTGTCGTGAGGTCTTGTCTTCGAGCGATCTTGCGATCGTCATCACGAACCACACGGCATTCAACTACCCGGAAATCGTAAAGAATGCGCCCGTCGTATTCGATACGCGCAATGCGACCGAAGGTCTGACGGCGAAAAATATCGTGCGGTTGTAAATGGAAACACTTTTTTGGCTTAGCTTGCTATTCATCTGTTACGTCTATTTCGGTTATCCGTCGTTGCTGGCTTTGGCGCGGCGTGTGACGAGCAGACCCGTACACAAAGCGTACTGTGAGCCCTCGGTCAGTATCGTCATCGCTGCGTACAATGAGCGGGATCGTCTGGGGAAGAAAATCCAAAACTGTCTCTCTCTGGATTATCCAAAGGAAAAACTGCAAATCATCGTTTCTTTGGATGGCTCTACGGACGGTTCCGAATTTCTTCTTCGGACGTTCGCCTCTCAGGGAGTCACGGTCGTTCGCTCGAGATCACATCGGGGCAAGCCGTCGGCGCTGAACGCCGCCATGCGACATGCAACCGGCGAAATCGTCGTGTTTGCCGATGTCCGGCAGACCTTCCATCCTGCGGTGATCCGCGAACTCACAGCGAACTTTGCGGATGATCGTGTGGGTGTAGCGAGTGGGGAACTGATTCTGACGGATGGAACGCAGGCGGAGGCCCGGACTGACGTCGGCATCTACTGGAGATATGAAAAGGCGATCCGGTCACTCGAAAGTGAGATCCATTCCGTGCCAGGCGCGACAGGCGCTATCTATGCAATACGGCGCGAGTCGTATCAGAACCTTCCCGAGAACACGCTGATCGATGATGCGCTCCTTCCCATGCGCATCGTGCTTGGCGGCAAACGCGCCGTTCTCGACCCGGCTGCGAAGGCTTACGACACGGTTGCCTGTTGCCCCAATGCGGAGTTCGGCAGAAAAGTTCGAACACTCGCCGGCAACTATCAGTTACTGACCCAGTTGCCGGAGTTGCTCGTTCCCTGGCGTAATCCAATCTTTTTCCAGTTCCTCTCGCACAAGATCGGCCGGCTTCTGGTGCCGTACGCATTGTTGGCTCTCTTTATTTCAAATCTATTTATGATCCGCGGCGTTTATGCGCTGACGCTGTCGCTGCAGGTTGTCTGGTACGCGTTCGCGTCGATCGGTTATGTACTGGCCAGGCCTGTGGCAACAGATGGCGACAGCGCCGAGACCCCTGCCGAGGTGGCATCGCCCATCTTCGTCAGTGAAAGCAAGAGAGCAGCATGAAACGACTTCTGTCTTTTCCGTACGCATTTGTTCTGATGAATTGGGCCGCGGTTGCCGCTCTGTATTACTTGATTAGGGGGAAAAAAGATATTTGGTCGAAGAACAGGTCTTCACACAAGCACAGGATCTAGAGCCAGGCACCTTTCAGATCAAGGTCATCTCCGATCCGGCCGAATTCTATGCGCTAGGTTCGCAATGGGACGGGCTTGTAGCGCGTGCACGAACCAGCCACCCGTTTCTTTCTCATACATGGCTTCGTACATGGTGGGAGGCGTTCGGACATGCAACCCAACTGTTCGTGGTAACGGTATGGGCTGAATCTGAACTTGTTGCTGCGGCTCCCATGCAGAGAAAACGAACAAAGATTTTCTTCGTTCCGCTCGACACGATCACATCGATCTACAACTGGCATACGCCGAGATTCGATTTCATCCTGGCTGCAGATATGCCTCGCGAGATTCTGCACAAGCTCATCTGGAACAACTTGTCAGAGTCCGGCTGTGACGTTGTCCTGTTGCAGCAAGTGCCCGCCGACTCCAACACGCTGACGTCTCTTGAATCGCTCGCCACGCACGATCGATGGGCCGTGGGTCGCTGGGGGGCTCGGCCGTCGCCCTACATCCCGCTGGGATGCACGCATTCGCAAGTCCTGTCCAGAATCAAAGGCAGTGATCGGTACAACCTTCGAAAACGGCACGAGCGCCTGAGCAAGTTGGGTCCAGTCGATGTGGAAGTCATCACCGATACCGCGGCAATACAGGAAGCGATCAAGGATGGTCTGCGAATCGAAGCCGCTGCCTGGAAGGGTGACGAAGGCACGGCGATTCTCTCGGACCCTGATGTCACGGCTTTCTATACACGTCTAGCGGAACGTGAAGCCGACGCGCGAAATCTCAAGCTGCTGTTCCTGCGGGTGGGTGGGAAACGAATTGCGTTCAGTTACCTGCTTTACAGTCAGGACACTCTGTACCCGGTGAAGATCGGCTACGACCCCGAGTATCACACCTACTCTCCCGGCAACCTGCTTCTCAATCTCATTCTCCAGGATGCGTGCGACAACGGATACAAGGAATACGACTTTCTCGGCTCCGATGATGAGTGGAAATACGATTGGACGAAAGAAATTCGCGCGCACGACTGGCTGTTTTTATTTCCGAATCGTATGCGTCCTCGCCTGTTGCATTGGTTGAAATTCAACCTTTTCCCGAGGGTGAAGCAATGTATATCCCGGTCTTGCCCGGCCTTAGCCCGGCGTATTTCCTGAAACGCACCTTTACAGAGCGAATGCCGTTCCCGCTTGATCGGTCCAACAGCGTCTATTTCTACGTTGCCCGCAATGGGATCTATCACCTCATGCGGTCACTCGCCATTCAGAACGGCGGTTCTGTTTTGGCTCCGGACTATTACCACGGAAACGAAATCCGCGCCATTCGTGCAGCAGGCGCCGCAATCCAGCATTATCCGATCAAGAAAAATCTCGAACTCGATCTCGACGTACTTTACCGGTTATGTAAATCGGGGCCTCGTGTTCTCTACATCACACACTTCATCGGATGGCCTCAGCCGATAAAGGAAATTCAACAGATCTGTCACGAATTGGAAATTACGCTCGTTGAGGACTGCGCACTTTCATTCATGAGCGCGGTCGATGACAGACCGCTGGGTTCCTTCGGAGATTACTCGGTGTTCTGTCTCTACAAGACTGTTCCCGTTCCGAATGGCGGTGTGCTCGTGCAAAATCGCAAACCCGATATTCGTCTCGATGGCGGTGACTTGCGACAGTGCAGTACCGTTTCGCTCGCCGGCCGAACATCCGAACTTATGCTGGAGTGGTTCAGGTCGCGGTATGAACTGTCGGGCCGTTGTCTTTTCGCACTGAAAAGGGCGGCGGGGAAAACTCTTACGGCGGGTAAGTTGCGCAGAATGCCTGTCGGTGACAGCGGCTTCAGTGTCGACGCGACGGGTGTTGGCATGTCGCAGTTCTGTCATTCGCTGCTGCCACGTTTCAGTTTTGACCGAATCAAGCAAAGCCGCCGCAGCAACTTTCTCGCGTTGGAGAACCGGCTGCGAGACAGGGTGAGACTGCTCGAGGTAACTCTGACCGATGGTGTCTGCCCGCTTTTTTTCCCACTTCTCGTGACGGACAAAAAAGAAGCTACACGTCGGTTGAGCGATCGCGGAGTACAAACGATTGAGTTCTGGAATCCTCCCGCATCAGACTCCTTCCGGCCGGGCTCGGAGGCTGAATTTCTACGGCGGCATCTACTGGAGGTACCGATTCACCAGGATCTCGACACCGAGGCAGTCGAGTACATCGCAGACCAGATCATCGATCTGGGAATAGGGTTGCGGCCTTGATTGTCGAACGTATCGAAACGATAGACGGCTTCGCCAACCTTCGCGATGAATGGAATTCACTACTCGAAGCCAGCCGATCCAAATGCGTCTTCCTGACTCATGAATGGCTGTTCACGTGGTGGAAACACCTGGCCGGCACCCGAACGTTGTCCATACTTACGGCCCGAGAAGATGGCAGGCTTGCCGGTTTTCTCCCGCTTGCCATGCGCCGGCCGCAGTATTCGCGAATGATCCCGCGGTCGTTGGAGTTTATCGGCAGCGGTCTTGTCGGATCCGATTACCTTGATGCGGTAGCAAGGCCTGGGTTTGAGCACGAAGTCATCAAGGCGTTCAGCAACCATTTATCTCGCGCCGGGATGGTGCTCCATCTGACCGCCATTCGGCGTGGAGCATCGGTTGTGGCTGATCTTGCCAGTCATCTTGGCCGCACCGGATGGAGCGTGAGCGATTCGGCAATCAACATTTGTCCGTATCTTGATCTGCGGGGCCAGACCTGGGAAACATACCTTTCGATGCTCGGTTCATCCCAGCGGTACAACTTCAATCGTCGTTTGAAAAATCTGAAAAACAACTCTGACCTGCGTCTTGATATCGCGCAGACACCCACGGCGGCCCAAGCGGCACTCGATATCGTCATGGATTTGCACCGGAAGCGTTGGGCATCGAATACGCTGTCCGAAGCATTTCAGGACGCGCCGACTGTCGCTTTCCATCGAGAATTCGTCGATCTCGCCGCTGCGCAAGGCTGGCTACGACTGCTGTTGATGCGGATTGATGATGCTCCCGCCGCGGCGCTCTATGGCCTGCGCTACGGTGACATTTTCTATTTTTACCAATCCGGGTTCGATCCCGCCTGGAGCCGGCAAAGCGTGGGGCTTGTAATGATGGGGCTCGCGATCCGCTCGGCCATTGAAGAAGGGGTAGCCGAGTACGATTTTCTTCATGGCACAGAAGAATACAAGTACCACTGGGCGCCTCTGACGAGAGAGCTTGGCCGGCTCGAGTTGTATCCACATCACTCCAGAGGGCAGCTTTCGAGGCGCGCTGTCGACTTCAATCGTGCTGTCAGGAAAGTGGCAAAACGGATGCTCGGAAAAGCGGCATGATTGAGGGCCAGGACATCATTTGTTTTTGCAACGACTGGGACGGAGATCCGCTAAGCAAGAAACACATCATGTCGCGGTTCGCTAAGCGGAATCGTGTACTGTGGGTCAACTCTGTGGGCGTGCGGAATCCGACGGCGTCGGTATACGACTTGAAGCGGATTGTGCAGAAGATCCGCGCGTTCAGCGCAGGTCACAGGAAGGTCAGCGACTCGATAAACGTCTTCACACCGCTGGTGATTCCGTTCCACGGTAATCCTGTCGCGCGGTGGGTCAACCGAAAGGCCCTGCGCTGGAGTCTGCTGCGAACATGCCGTCGTCTTGGCTTCACGAATCCGATCACCTGGGTTTTCATACCGGCTTCGGCCGAGGTGGCGGGTACCTTGAACGAACGGATGCTTGTCTATCACTGTGTCGATGAATACTCGGAGTTTACGGGCACGGATAAGACGGCGTTGCTCAATCTCGAACGGCACCTCATCGAGAAATCGGATTGCGTGATCGTTTGCTCCGACCGGTTGTTTCAAAGCAAGCGGAAGTACAACGACAAGACATTCCTGGTCACCCATGGCGTCGATGTTGAACATTTCGGAAAGGCATGCGATCCCCATACCGCCATTCCTGCCGAAATGAAATCCATCAAGAAGCCCATCGTCGGTTTCTTCGGTTTGATCGCGGACTGGGTTGACCTCGCGTTAATTCGATTCCTCGCGGATTCAAGGCCGGACTGGAACTTCGCACTTCTCGGCAAGATAACGACCGACACAAAAATCGTCGAAGGTGTGTCGAACGTGCACCTGCTCGGATCGAAACCTTACCCGCAGCTGCCGGGTTACGCAAAATCGTTCGACGCCGCGATCCTGCCGTTCGCAATCAATGAGCTCACTCTGAATTCGAACCCGCTCAAACTGCGTGAATATCTCGCCGCTGGTCTGCCGGTCGTCTCGACCGCTATTCCTGAGGCAGCAAGGCTTCAAGGCGCGCTGCGCGTCGGCAGAAATTACGAGGAGTTCCTCGCGCATCTGGACTCGATCATGGGCTCAGGAAAGACCGGCCCGCAACCATCCATCTCGCTCGAGATGGAAAAAGAGTCCTGGGACCACAAAGTCGAAGAGCTCAGCCGAATCGTTACAACAATCGCTGCCTGATCAGCCGCGGATTACGCGAATTACGCAGATTCAATCTGTGTAATCCGCGCAATCCGCGGCTGATTCTTCGGCCGGGTGCAAATCTCTCGCACCAGACTCCACATTTCGCCATAATTGCGTCAACTTTTGGGAGATCGACATGAAAAAACTAATCGCCTGCTCCGTTGGGATCCTCATCCTGGTGTGCGTACCGGTTCACGCGCAGTGGGTGAAGGTGCCTCCACCGGATGTTCCGCGAATGCCGAATGGGCGGCCAAATCTTTCAGCGCCTGCCCCACGGTTGGCTAATGGGAAGCCGGACCTGTCGGGAATCTGGGAGCCCGATAACAAGTACGTCCGCGAACTCGCGGCTGATCTAAAGCCCGGAGACGTTCCTTTTCAGCCCTGGGCGAAGGCGCTGTTCGATCAACGCAAGGATGGATCTCACTCGTATGAAGACAATGCTGCGCACTGTCTTCCACCGGGCACGCCTCGCATCAATGCCGCGCCGTTCCCGTGGAAACTGGTGCAGACGCCGACCTTCATCGTGCTCGTTTATGAGAATTTCAATCTTTGGCGGCAGATCTTCCTCGATGGCCGCGAACTGACCGACGATGCCACTCCGAGCTGGTTTGGATATTCAACCGGCAAGTGGGAAGGCGACACGCTGGTCGTGGACACGAAAGGGTTCAATGGCAAGGCGTGGCTCGATCAGGGAGGCAAGCCGGCCACTGATGCGCTTCATGTGATCGAACGGTTCCGGCGTAAAGATTTCGGTCACATGGAAATTCAAATCACGAT
>Ga0114129_10010238_pt1 | contig 13377 bp, 16 predicted proteins | sample RhiMetdeltSRZDD1_FD_80071 | JGI IMG/M metagenome (GOLD analysis project Ga0114129, IMG submission 80071) | Populus rhizosphere microbial communities from Tennessee, USA - Rhizosphere MetaG P. deltoides SRZDD1 (version 2) (version 2) | ecosystem: Host-associated > Plants > Roots > Rhizosphere >...
CCGGACCACGCGCGCGCGGTGGCGCAGACGGGCGGCTCCATCGGGATCTGGCATTTCTTCCCGAGCCTGGAGCGTTACGTCGATGGGCTCAAGGAGATGGCGGAGATCGTCGGCGTCGACCACGTGAGCATCGGCACCGACACCTCCGCGAGCCCGGGACTGTTTCCGCAGTACGATCATTTCACGCAGCTCGTCGACGCGATGCTGCGCGGCGGATTCACGCGCGCGGAGGCCGCGAAGATCGTCGGCGGTAACTACCTGCGCATCTTCGCGGCGGCCGTCGGCTAGGAGCGCCGGCCCGGCCCATGCGGGCTTTTCTGCTCCGACGCCTGCTCCACGCCGTGTTCGTCACCTGGGGCGTCGTCACGGTCGTGTTCTTTCTCGTTCGTCTCACGGGCGATCCGACGCTGTTCCTGGTCGACCAGAGCGCCACCCAGGAGGAGATCGCGCACACGCGTGCGCTGCTCGGCCTCGACCGCCCGTTCGCCGTGCAGTACGCCGACTTCGTGGCCGCGGCCGTGCGCGGTGACTTCGGCGTCTCGATTCGCGAGAAACGGCCGGCCATGGCCATGGTGCTCGAGCATTTCTGGCCGGCGACGGTCGAGCTCGCGGCGGCGGCGCTCGTGCTGTCCACGGCGCTCGCGGTGCCGCTCGGGGTGATCTCGGCGACGCACCGCGGACGCGCGGCGGACCACGCGAGCCGACTCGCCTCGCTGTTCTTGCAGTCGATGCCGAGCTTCTGGCTCGGGATCATGCTGATCCTGCTCTTTGCCGTCGCGCTCGGCGGCCTGCTGCCCGCGTATGGGAGCGGGACGTGGCGGCACCTCGTGCTGCCGGCGATCGCCCTGGCGGCGGCGCCGCTCGCCCAGAACGTGCGCCTCGTGCGGGCGGGCATGCTCGAGGTGCTCGGGCAGGACTACGTGCGCACGGCGCGCGCGAAGGGCCTGGGCGAGCGCGGCGTGATCTACCGCCACGCGCTGCGCAACGCGGCGCTGCCGGTCATCACCGTGACCGGCCTGTCGCTGGGCTTCATGCTCAGCGGCGCCGTCATCATCGAGACCGTGTTCGCGTGGCCGGGGATGGGCCGGCTCATCGTGCAGGCCGTGCCCGGCCGCGACTTCCCGGTGATCCAGGCCGGAGTGTTCGTGTTCGCGGTGGTGTTCGTCGTCATCAACGTCGCCGTCGACGTGCTGTACACCGTTGCCGACCCGCGGGTGCGCCTGACGTGAGGCGCGTCGACGCGCTGGCCGTCGCCGGCGCGCTCGTCGTCCTGGCGGCCATCGTGCTCGCCGCGGCCGCCCCCGCGCTGGCGCCGGGCGATCCCCTCAAGAACGCGCTGCTCGAGCGGCTCACGCCGCCGACGTGGGGCCGCGAGCATCCGCTGGGCACCGACACGCTCGGCCGCGACGTCGCAAGCCGCCTGCTCCACGGCGCCCGCGTGTCGCTGGTCGTCGGTTTCTCGGCGGTGCTGCTGGCCGGCGTGGTGGGGGTCGTCCTCGGGCTCGTGAGCGGCTGGTACCGCGGCTGGCTCGACGACGCGGTGATGCGCATCGGTGACGTTCAGCTGGCCTTCCCCGTGCTCGTCCTCGCCGTCGGCGTGCTCGCGGTCCTCGGCGCGAGCCTGCTGAACCTCATCCTCGTGCTCGGCGTGACGGGGTGGATCACCTATGCGCGCATCGTCCGCGGCGAGGTGCTCACGCTGCGCGAGCGCGATTTCGTGGCGGCGGCGCGCGCGCTCGGGGCGAGCGACGCGTGGATCGTCGTGCGCCACCTGCTGCCGAACGTCCTGCCGCCGCTCACGGTGGTGGCGACGTTCTCGGTGGCGCGCACGATCATCGCCGAGGCGTCGCTGAGCTTCCTGGGCCTCGGCATCCCGGCGCCCGAGCCGAGCTGGGGCGCGATGCTCGACGAGGGGCGGAACTACATCACGACGGGGTGGTGGCTCGCGCTGTTCCCCGGGCTCGCCATCCTGCTGCTCGTGCTCGGGATCAACCTCGTGGGTGACTGGCTACGCGACGTCCTGGATCCGCGACTTGAGCGCGGACTGTGAGCCGACGCGTGTCTTCGCGTCGCCCGGCGCGCGCAGCGGCAGTCGTACCGTGAACGTGGCGCCGGCGCCGTCCCCCGGACTCTCGGCCGAGACCTGGCCGTCGTGCAGCTCGACCAGGTCGCGCACGAGTGAGAGGCCGAGACCGACGCCTCCGTAGACACGCGTCAGCGAGCCGTCGGCCTGACGAAAACGATCGAAGACGTGCGGCAGGAACTCGGGCGCGATGCCGACGCCGGTGTCACTGACCGTCAGACGCGCCTCATCGTCCACGCGATCGACCCGAACGCGCACGCGGCCTCCGGGCGGCGTGAACTTGATCGCGTTCGACAGGAGCTTCCGGACGATTTGCTGCAGGCGTCCCACGTCGCCCGTGACGGGCGGCACGAGCGGCGCCGCCTCGTAGTCGAGCGTGAGCTTCGCCCGATCCGCCTCGGCGCGGGCGGCTTCGACCTCCGACGCCACGACCGTCGGCAGCGGCACGGATTGCCGCTCCAGCTCGAGCTCGCCGAGCATGACGCTCGAGACGTCGAAGAGGTCGTTGAAGAGCTGCACCTGCGCGCGCGCGTTGCGCTCGATCACGTCGACGGCCCGGCCGGCGGCGGCGGCCGGCAACGCGCCATCGCGGAGCAGCCGCGCGTACCCGAGGATCGACGTCAGCGGCGTGCGGAGCTCGTGCGAGAGCGTGGCCAGGAACTGATCCTTCAGCATGCCCGCTTCCTCGGCGCGCGCGCGCAGCGCCTGCTCGCGGGCGAGGTGCTCGGCGCGCTCGTGCTCGACGCGCCGCCGGTCGGTCACGTCGCGCGCGAAGACGGTGATCCACTCGTGGCCCTCGTGGGCGACGAAGTCGCCCGAAATCTCCAGCGGCACCTCGCTGCCGTCCGGCCGGCGGTACCACCGCTCGTGCACCTGGCGGCGGCCGTCGCGCGCGTCGGACCACGTCGCGCGCCAGCGCTCGGGCGAGCCGTCGACCTCGAGATCCCACACCCGTTTCGTCGCGAGCTCGGTGCGCGAGTAGCCGCTCAGTCGCGAGGCGGCGGCGTTGGCGTTGACGATGCGTCCCTCGGCGTCGATCCAGAACAGCGCCTCGGCCGCACGGTCGATGGCGAATTGCGTGAGGGCCAGACGCTCGCGCTCCTCGTGGCGCCGATTCTCGTGCACGAGGAGCATGCCGAGCACGACCGTGGCGAACGGCAGGAAGAGGCCGACCGGCAGCGCGGCCGCCGTCAGCACGCGCTGCGCCACCTCGCGGTCGGGCAGCGCGGCGGCCCACACGAGCACGATCGCGTCGAGGGCGGCGCCGAGCCCCACGAACGCCGGCGCCGCGCGGCGCGGCGTGTGCCGACGCCACCACCACGCCACGACCGCGCCGAGCAGTCCCGCGGTCACGATCGTGCCGATGCCCGCCGCGCTGCCGGTGCCGCCGAGCCACGCGCGATAGCCGGCGGCGAGCGACGCGGCGGTCAGCGCCGCGCCCGCGCCGCCGAACGGCCCGGCGAGGAGGACGGGAACGACGCGCGCGTCGGCGATGATGCCGGGCGCGATGATGAACGGCGTGTGCATGGCGGCGATCGCGATGAGCCCGAACAGCACACCGCTGATGGATGAGCGCACGAACCGCGGCGCGCGCGCCGCGGTCGGACGGATCACGCCGTGCAGCAGCGTGAGCGACAGGAGGAGCGCCAGGTTCTGCGCCAGGCCGGTGAGCGTTTGAACGAGCGTCATTGATGCACCGTCATGCGTCAACGCACGACGGAGGCTAGCACATTCTCACGTCACCACCATCGCCGTCGACGTCCCCGGCGAGTCCGAATGCAACAATTTCAATCGGCGCGATGAGCGTCGCCGAACGAGATCGCGCCGCAGGCGCGCGTGGACGTGGCGCCGCTCGTCCGCGGCGAACACGCCGGCGGCGAAGGGGTCGGCGAGGGGCGCGTCGAGCTCCCGCAGATCGAGTCGCAAGCCGACCGCGGGCGCGCCACTGACAGCCGCGCATGGTGTCGGTGCGCCGAACCGCCGGAAGCGCAGCAACGCTTCATAGAACGCTGCGTGACGCGGATGCACCGCGATGCACAGCGTGTCGAGCCGCGCGATGTCCCGCCCATACACACCGACCGCGCGCACGAGGGCGCGCAGGATGCGGAGGCCCGGGCCGCGCCACGCCTCGCTCACGGCGAGCGCCGAAACCTCGGCGAGCCGTCGGCCGCCCCCGCGCACGGCGGCGAGCTCGGCGGCCCACAGCGCGTCGCAGGGCAGCTGCCGCGGGGAGTCGCCGATGAGCGAGACGGTCGCCACGAGCACGCCGTTGGCGTGGGCCACGAAGACCGCGGTCGACGGCATCCCCAGGTAGGGGCTCGCGTGCCGGCCATCGGCCGAGGGCGCAACGTAGCCGCGCCGAACGTAACAGCGATGCACGAGGCGGCTGGCGGCGTCGAGCTCGTCCTGCGTGACGGCCAGAGCCACGTCGATCGGTGTGTCGCGCAGTGTCCCGTGACGCACGGGAACTGCATCTCGTGGCAAGCCGGGTGCCCGCCCTGCCGTCCACGAAAACCGCTGTACGACGGGCACATACGCCGAAAGGCAAAATGTTCAATGTCGAGCAACGAACGCTTTCGACGTTCGCAGCGAACGGTGTCGGGCGGGGCTACACCGTAGGCTCGCTCCCAGCCACCATGGCGGCGCGCGCGTGGACGACGTAGAGCGGATCGCCATCGCCGGGCGAGCGGTCCTCGGCAGCGATGGCGGTCCAGCCCGCCGACGACTCGAAGTAGGCGCGTACCAGCATCAGGTGCTGCGCGTCCGTCGTCGCGAGCCAGACGGCGACGGCCTTGCTCGGAAAGCAGCGGTTGGAGAAGGACACGACGAACGGAGCGTCGGCCCGCAGCACGCGCCGGACTTCCCGAAAGACTCGCAGCGGGTGCAGCACGTACTGGATCGAGACCGCGCACATCGCGCCGTCGAACGTCGCGTCCTCGAACGGCAGGCGGGGATCGCGGTTGAGGTCGTGCACGACGTGCCCGGTCAACTGTGGGTTGTCCGCCATCTCGTCGGCGTTGAGGCCGAGCCCCACCACCTCGTCGGCGCGATGGGCCGGCAGGTGGCTGCGCCAGCTGCTCATCACGTCGAGCAGCCGGCCACGGGCGGGAAGGAGCTCATCGTAGACGCGGCCGAGCGCCGCGATCGCCCCGTCGTCGATGTGGACGACCTTGCGCGCGACGGTGTAGAAGCGCTCGTCGGGCGACTCGTCGTCCCGCTCATACGCGGCGGGCGGGAAGACGCCGTCGCCGCGCACGAGCCCTGCCTGCATGCGGCCGCGGTCAGTGCGCCGCCGCGGTCTCCGGCATCCGCTCGACCACGACCGTCGGGTGCACGGCCGGCGAGTAGAGCTCGAGGACTTCGACGTCGTCGGAGCATTCGAGCTCGTTGTGCACGATCCCGGGCGGCTGCAGCACGCAGTCACCCGCGCGGAACGTCTGCTCGCCCTGCCCCTCGTACACGAACCGGATCCAGCCCTTCAGCACGTAGAACATCTGGAAGTCGCACTGGTGCTGATGCAGGCCCGTGGTGTGCAGGTCGTGCGCGCCGGAGTCCGCCTTGATGCGGATCACGTGGGCCCGGAAGCGCCCGTGCGTCGCGGCCTCGATGCCGAGGTCGCGGTACTCCATGAAGCTGCGCAGGCCGGTCTTGTACACCGCGTCCTCGGCCCGGCTGACGCTGAACAGCTGCTGGCCCTCGCTCATCGCACGTACTCCTTTCCGCGGCTGACGATCTGGCCCGTCTCGATGTCGAGCTCGTCGCGCCGCGGTCCCATCGTGCGCATGGCCTCGAAGCCGTGCTCGACCATATCGCAGTAGAGCTCGACACGATTGCCGTCCGGGTCGTGAAAATAGATGCTGCGCGAGACGTTGTGCTCGATGGTGGACTCGACGGCAATGCCGAGCTCTTGCAGCTCGCGGTACGCGGCCTGCAGCTCGGCGAAGCTGCCGAGCTGCCACGCCGTGTGGTGCAGGCCGGGCTGCTTGGCGTCCGGCGCCTCGCCCGTGGCCAGCTGGAACAGGGCGAGCTCGTGATGCTGCGTGCCGAAGCTCAGGAAGACGGCCCCGTGGTCCAGGTTCTCGTGTGCGACCTTGAGCCCCAGCGCGCGCGTGTAGAAGTCCCGCGATGCGCGGGCGTCCCTGACTTTGAGGACGAGATGGCCGAGCTTCTTGGCCTGGATCATCGCCAATGCTCCTGCGCCGTGGCGCTCGAGGGTGGACGACACCGCACCTGTTGGCGAGCGCCAGTATACTCCGCGCCATGAGTCTGGCCGACAGCGGGGCGCTGCGGGGCAAGGCGGCCATCATCACGGGGGCGGCCACGGGCATCGGCCGCGCGAGCGCCTTGTTGTTCGCGCGGGCGGGCGCGCGCGTCGCCCTGGTGGACGTGCGCGCGCCGGAGCTCGCGCGCACGGAGGCCGACGTGCGCGCCGCGGGCGGTGAGGCGATGGCGGTAGAGGCCGACCTCGCGCAGCCCGACGACTGCGCGGCGGTCGTCGCGCGTGCCGTGCGCGCGTTCGGCCGGCTCGACGTGCTGCTCAACAACGCGGGCGTCGGCACGATGGTCGTCGGCGGCACCGTCGAGAGCATCTCGCTCGAGCACTGGGACCTCGCGCAGGACGTCAACGTCCGCGCGATCTATCTGGTGTCCCGCGCGGTGGTGCCCCACATGCGGGAGACGGGCGGCTCCATCGTGAACATCGCCTCGGTGTCCGCGTTCCACGGCTCCGTCGAGCGTCCGACCCACGCCTACGCGGCGAGCAAAGGCGCCGTGCTGGCGTTGACGCGCGCGATGGCCGCCTCCTACGGCCGCGACGGCATCCGCGTGAACGCGATCTGCCCCGGCACGATTCGGACGCGCCTGACCGCCGACATCGTCGAGCGCGTGGAGCGCGCCGCGAAGGAGGGGCGTGGGATTCCGCTCGGCCGGGTGGGCGAGCCGGAAGACATCGCACGGTGCGCGCTGTTCCTCGCCTCCGACGACGCCTCGTTCATCTCCGGCGCCGCGATCGTGGCCGACGGCGGCGCGATGGCCGCGACGCCCTAGGGGCTAGCGCTTCGAGGTCGACAGGTCGGAGCGGACGATCGCCCAGCCGAGCGCGGCGATCTGACGGTCCACGTTGCGCCAGCGCAGGTTCATGCGCGCCAGCGCCGGCTGCGGGCGATTGCCGCGCCGGTCGAGAACGACGGTGACCGTCTCGTTGCCGGCGAGCTCGCGACGGAGCGTCTCGAAGAGTTTGGGCTGTTCCCGCGAGACGATGACCAGATGGTGCGCGTCCGCTTCGTTCGCGCGGCTGCTGCGCGTCTCGGCCACCACCGCGCGGACCGCGCGCACGACGGCGCCATCCGAGGCGTGCCCGATCATCCGGGCCAGGGGCGACCACGTCCGACCGCCACAGGCAGGGCAGGCGTCGAAGCCGATTTCGAAGCAGACCTCGCAGTCGGCGCAGAGGGCGAGCCGGGCGAGCGGGAAGTAGAGTCGCGCGGTCGAGGCCTGGAGGCGTGATCGCATGGCGCGCCCACGTGGCAAGGCCGATGCCACGCGGATGTCCGCGTCTTTCGGCGGATCGAGCGGCGCGCACGCCAGAGCGTCGCGCGAACTGGCACCGCGCGCGCCAGGCTGGCGCATCCGCGCCGCGCCGTCACGCGCCCCGGGCTGCTCCCGAGGGCACGTCGCCGGCCAGGGTCACGCGATGCATGACCCGCCGGTGGCCGGCATAGTCGTTCACCGCGTTGTGCTGGGCGCAGCGGTTGTCCCAGAAGGCGAGCGAGCCCGGCTGCCACCGGAACCGACAGGTGAACTCCGGTCGGATCTGGTGCCGGTAGAGGAACGCGAGGATCGGCGCGCTCTCCTCCTCGGTCATCCCGTCGAAGCGCACGGTGTGGGCGACGTTGACGTAGAGGGCCTTGCGCCCCGTCTCCGGATGCACGCGGACGACGGGATGCGACGCCTCGTACACGGTGCGCGCGTCGGCGCGTCCGCGCTCCGCGATGCGGTCCTCGCGGGTGCGCGACGCGTCGGCCTTCGACGAGCTGTTGACCGCGCTCAGATCGGCGAGCAGACGCTTCATGCCCTCGGAGAGCGCGTCGTAGGCGAGGTACATGTTCGCGAACAGCGTGTCGCCGCCGGCCGGGGGCACCTCGCGGGCCAGCAGCATGCTGGCCATCGGCGGGACGTCGAGGTAGGCGGTGTCGGAGTGCCAGACGCCGCCGAAGTTGATCCGCTCGTGCGCGAGCTTCACGACCGGAATGATCTCCGGATGCTCCTCGAGCCCCTTCACGAAGGGATACTCGATGATCTCGCCGAAGCGTCGCGCGAAGGCGAGGAACTGCGCCGGCGTGAGGGGCTGATCGCGGAAGAACAGCACGAGATGCTCGAGCCACGCGCGCCGAAGCAGCCCGAGCGTCTGATCGTCGACGTCCCGGCTCACGTCGATGCCGCTGATCTCGGCGCCGAGCGCTCCGGAGATGGGGTGAATGCCGATGTCGCTCACGGGGCTTATCTTATCGTGGCGATGCGGCGCCTGTGGGTCTATGCCGGACTGACGCCCCTGCTGGTCTTCGCCTTGTTTCCGGTGGTCTGGATGGCGATCACCGCGTTCAAGGACGAGCGCGAGCTGTACTCGATGCGGGGCATTCCGTTCTGGTTCCACGAGCGGCCGACGCTCAAACACTTCGACCTGCTGTTCAGGCAGACGTGGTTCGGCGCGTGGGCGGCGAACACCGCGTCGGTGTCGGCGCTGGTGGTCCTGATCACCCTGCTGGCCGCGGTGCCGGCCGCGTACGCGCTGGCGCGGCTGCGTCTGCCCGGTGCAGGCAACCTCGCGATCGCCATCTTCGCGACCTACCTCGTGCCGCCGATCATCCTCTTCCTGCCGCTGACCCACGTCGTCGGCCGTCTCGGCCTGTTCGACTCGTGGTGGGCGTTGGTCCTCGTCTATCCGACGTTCACGATTCCGATCGCGACGTGGCTGATGTTCGGCTTCCTGCGCGGCCTGCCTCTCGAGGTCGAGGAGGCGGCGTGGGTCGACGGCTGCGGGCGGCTCGCGGCGATCCGGCACGTCGTGCTCCCGCTGAGCCGTCCGGGGATGGCGACGATCGCGATCTTCGCGTTCACGCTCGCGATGCAGGAGTATTTGTACGCGGTCGTGATGGCGTCGCCGGTCGAGCAGAAGGTGATCACGGTCGGGCTGCCGACGATGCTCATCCGCGGCGACATCTTCTTCTGGGGCGCGCTCATGGCCGGAGGCCTGCTGGTCGGCCTGCCCGCGGCCGCGCTGTTCGGCGTCGTGATCGATCGATTCATCCACGGCCTGACGACGGCCGTCGACTGACGGCGATCAGCGTCCTTTGCGTGCCACCGCGGGCACGCGTCGCGCTGAGAGAAGTGCCGCCGCCGTCAGACCGCCGCTTCGCGCTCGAGCAGGCGGCGCTTGCGCTCGACGCCCCAGCGGTAGCCCGACAGCGCGCCATCGTGCCGCACGACTCGATGACAGGGAATGGCGATGGCGATGGCGTTGGACGCGCACGCGCGCGCGACGGCGCGCACCGCCTTCGGCGCCCCGATGCGCTCGGCGATCTTCGTGTACGTGGAGGTGCGTCCGGCCGGAATCTCACGCAACGCCTGCCACACGCGCTGCTGGAACGCGGTCCCGCGCACGTCGAGCGGCAGGTCGAGGCCGAGTGCCGGCGCTTCGACGAATCCGACCACCCTCGCCACGAGCTGCTCGAATGCGCGATCGCCGCCGATCAGGCGCGCCTTCGGGAAGCGATCTTGAAGGTCGCGCGCCAGCGTGTCCGGATCGTCGCCGAGCAGGATCGAGCACACGCCACGCTCGGTCGCGGCCACCAGGATGGAGCCCAGCGAGCACTCGCCGACGGCGAAACGGATCACCGCGCCATCGCCGCCGGTGCGAAAGTCGGTCGGCGTCATGCCGAGCACACCCGGCGCGGCAGCGTAGAATCGCCCGCTCGAGCTGAAGCCGGCGCCGTAGATCGCGTCGGTCACCGTGTCGCTGCGTGTGAGCTCGTCGCGCATGCGGCGCGCGCGGTGGGCGAGCGCGTAGGCCTTCGGGGTCAGGCCGGTCGTCGCCTTGAAGACGCGATGGAAATGATAGCGGCTGAGGCCGGCGGCTTCGGCCAGCGCATCGAGGCTCGGCAGCTCCTCCGACGTCTCGATGAGGCGGCATGCGCGCGCTACCGCCTCCGTGCGCGCGGCCGCGAGCCCATGGCTGTCGGGCCGGCACCGCTTGCATGGCCGGAAGCCCGCCGCTGCGGCCTCGGCCGGGGTCGCGTGAAAGCGCACGTTCTCGCGGCGCGCCTGCCGCGCCGCACACGAGGGACGGCAGTACACGCCGGTCGTGCGGACCGAGTAATAGAAGGTGCCGTCGGCGCGCGGGTCGCGTCCCACCACCGCCGTCCACCGTTCGGCATCGCTCGCAAAGGCCGGAGACCCGTTGTGCCGTAGCGTCGCCACGCTCATGATGATGCCTCCTTTTCGGACTCGATTCTCGGCGATCGCTCCGGCCGTCACACTCCGCTCCTTGCTGCCGAATTCGTGGCAACCGCCCAGAGTCCGCGCTTACCCGGGACGTAATTGATTTTCCGCAGGCTCGCGAGAGGATCGATCCGAGGAGGACGCCGATGCTGACCGTCGCGCTGGTGGGAACGTTTGCCGCGAGCCTCGAAGCCGCTCTGCGCGAGCAGCTCGACATGCCGTGCGACATCATGATCGCCGACGAGCGGGCCATCGTGGGCAAGCTCGGCGACGTGGACGTGGTGGTCACGATGGGGTTCAGCCGTGAGATGGGGGCGGCGGCCCGACGGCTGCGCCTGGTTCAGGTGCCGGGTGCCGGGCTCGACCGCATCGACCGTGCGGCGGTGCCGCCGGGCGCCGCGCTGGCCAACGCCTACGGCCACGAGGTCGGCATCGCCGAGTACGCGCTCGGCGCCATGCTCGCGCTCACGCGCGACTTCGTCCGCCTGGACGCCGCGCTTCGCCGCGGCGTGTGGGCCAGCCAGTGGGCGGTCAACGTTCCGGCGCCGCCGCCGTGGCCGGAGCTGGCGGGCAAGACGCTCGGCATCCTCGGCTACGGGCGCATCGGTGCCGCCCTGGCCCATCGCGCCCGCGCCTTCGACATGGAGATCTGTGCGATCCGGCGCGACGTGGCGCGATCCGCGGGGGACGGGCTGGCCCTGCTCGGTGGCCTCGAGATCCTCGACGAAGTGCTGCGGCGCTCGGATTACCTGGCGATCACACTGCCGGCCAGCGCGGCCACACGCGGGCTGATCGGTGAGGCGCAGCTGGCGGCGATGAAGCGTACGGCGCTCCTCGTCAACGTGGCGCGGGCCGAGATCGTCGACGAGGACGCGCTCTATCGGGCGCTGGCCGGGGGCGTGATCGCCGGAGCCGCGCTGGATGTCTGGTACCGCTACCCGACCGAGGCCGTGCCGACACCGCCCGCGCGGCCGCCGTTCCACGAGCTGCCGAACGTGCTCATGACACCGCACGTGTCGGGCTGGACCGAAGGGATGCTGCGCGCCCGCGTGCGGCTGATTGCCGCCAACATCCGCCGTGTCGCGCGCGGCGAGCCGCCCGACAACCTGATCGCCTGACTTAGAAGGCGGCGGCACCCTGCGCGGGCTCGCCGCTGTCGGCGGCATCCCGCCCGCACAGGGCGGCGATCGTGCGGCACAGCCGGTCCATCTGCAGCGGCTTGCGGAGATAGGCCGTGAAGCCGCGCGCGGCGGCCACGGGAAAGTCCTCGTAGTGTGCGGTGACCGCGATCGCCGGGAGGTCTCCGCCGTCGGGCGCCGGACAGCTGCGCAGCCACTGCATGAAGTGCGCGCCGTTCTCGGCGGGCAGATTCAGATCGCACAAGATGAGATTGACCTTTCGCGTGCGCAGGTAGTCGCGCGCCTGGCCGGTGTGGGTCGCCAGCAGCGGGTGCGCTCCGGCCGTCTCGAGGATCGCGCGGATCAGATTCAGCGCGTCGAAATTGTCCTCGACGACCAGGATCGTCAGACCCGTCAAGTCGGGCAGTGCCGCCGGACGCGTCGGGGTCATGGGTTGAGCAGGTCCCGAACGAGGGTCACGAGATCCTCGAGGTTGACGGGCTTGACGAGATAGCCCGTATAGCCGGCGGTTTTCGCCTCGGTGACCGTGAAGTCTCGGGCGTACGCGCTGACGGCGATGGCCGGAATGTCCCCGCCGGTTTCGGATGGACGGCCTCGCAGCTCGCGGATGAACTGCAATCCATCCGCGCCGGGCAGCGACAGGTCGGAGACGATCAGGTGAGGCCGGTATTCGGCCAGGTCCTCGAGCGCGGATTCCGTCGAGTGGCAGGTCGTCACGAGTGCACCACAGTATTCCAAGAACGTGCCCAGCAGTTGGCGGCTGTCCTCGTCGTCCTCGACGATGAGGATGTGGACGCCGGTTAAATCCACGGAGACGGCGACCGGTTTGCCGCTCACCAACCCTCCTGGGACACCTACCGTCCTGCCGACACAGTACCGCGAGCGCCGCGAAAAAAGCAGCCGTGAAAAGAATTTCCCGAATTCTCTACGTACTTGTACCGATTACATCTGACTTGTCTAGACTGCACTCGTCGGGGCCGCGTCTCTCCTCTTGTTGGGCACAGGCCCGATGCACCCCGAAACCATGCCAGGACGTGGCGGAACGATCCGAATCGAGCGGGCTATCGCAGAGCCAGCACAGACCGTCGTCATCGAGTCGCATCACCGTTCCCCCTTTTCGCGAGGTGGGGAAGCGAGCACGGCAGATGCCAGCGATCCTACCCTCTGCGGCTCAGCTCCGCAGGCGCGTGATGAGCTCCAGGACGCGGAGGATCTCCGCGCCGTCGCGGACCATCTGTCGATCGCCCGCCTGCCCCCATCGGAGCAGACCGTCGCGGTCGATCACGAACGTGGAGCGCCACGCGACGTTACGATCCGCGTCGAGGACGCCATAGGCGCGAATGGCCTCGCGATGCAGGTCGCTCAGCAGAGGAAAGGGCAGCTTCGTTGCCGCGGCGAAGGCCGCGTGACACGCGGAGCTGTCGCCGCTGATCGCCACCACCGCGGCGCCACGCTCGGCGGCGCGTTCGGCGACCTCGACGAGGTCGCTGAGCTCGGGCGTTCAGATGCTGCCCCAGTCGAAGCAGTAGAAGAGCAGGACCACGTCCCGTCCGCGGAGATCCGAGAGGCGCAGCTCGCCGCCGGTGGTGGCCGGCAGCGCGAAGTCGGGGGCTGGCTGGCCGAAGCGCAGTCCGGTCATGGCGCCGCAGTATATCCTTC
>Ga0114129_10010239_pt1 | contig 13377 bp, 9 predicted proteins | sample RhiMetdeltSRZDD1_FD_80071 | JGI IMG/M metagenome (GOLD analysis project Ga0114129, IMG submission 80071) | Populus rhizosphere microbial communities from Tennessee, USA - Rhizosphere MetaG P. deltoides SRZDD1 (version 2) (version 2) | ecosystem: Host-associated > Plants > Roots > Rhizosphere >...
AAGCTGTTCGTCGTCAAGCAGAACCGCTTCAACGTTCCGGTCGTGAAGCTGCGCGAGGCGCTCGAAGCCGGACGCTTCGGCAAGCTGGTGCTCGGGACCGTGCGCGTGCGCTGGTGCCGGCCGCAGAGCTACTACGATCAGGACGATTGGCGCGGCACCTGGGCGATGGACGGCGGCGTGCTCAGCAACCAGGCGAGCCACCACATCGACATGCTCGAGTGGATGATGGGCGAAGTCGACACCGTCCACGCCATGAGCACGACCGCGCTGGTCGACATCGAAGCGGAAGACACTGCGGTCGTGACGCTGCGTTTCCAGAACGGCGCGCTCGGGGTCATCGAGGCGACGACCGCGACGCGGCCGAAGGACCTGGAAGGCTCGATCTCGGTGCTCGGCGAGCGCGGCTCGGTCGAGATCGCCGGCTTCGCCGTGAACGAGATGCGCGTGTGGAACTTCACGCAGCCGCAGCCCGGCGATGAGGACGTCATGCAGAAGTACTCGGTGAACCCGCCGAACGTGTACGGCTTCGGTCACCAGGCCTATTACGAGCACGTCGTGGACTGCATCCTGAACAATCGCCGGCACCTGGTGGATGGCCTGGAAGGGCGCAAGAGCCTCGAGCTCATCTCCGCGATCTACGAATCGATCGAGACCGGACGCGAAGTGCAGCTGCGATTCAACCCGAAGCGCTGCAAGCTGGGGGTGCGCTCGTGAGAATTCCTCTCTGCGATCTGCAGGCGCAATACCTGACGATCAAGCCGCAGGTCGATGCCGCAATCGCGCAAGTGATCGGCGAGACCTCGTTCATCGGCGGCCGCTTCGTGCGCGAGTTCGAGCGTGCCTTCGCCGCCGACTACGGCGTCAAGCATTGCATTCCGGTCGCCAACGGCACCGACGCGATCTACATCGTGCTGAAGATGCTCGGCATCGGCGCGGGCGACGAAGTCATCACGACCGCGCACACCTGGATTGCCACGGGCGAGACCGTGTCGCAGACGGGAGCGCGACCCGTTTTCGTCGACGTGGACGACTATTTCACGATCGACGTGGAGCAGATCGAGGCTGCGATCACGCCGCGCACCAAGGCCATCATCCCGGTCCACCTGTTCGGGCAGCCCGCGGACATGACGCGCGTGATGAACATCGCTGCGAAGCACGGGCTGCAGGTGATCGAGGACTGCGCGCAGGCTCACTACGCCACGTGGCAGGGCCGGCGCGTCGGGACCTTCGGACGGGCCGCGACGTTCAGTTTCTATCCCGGCAAGAACCTCGGCGCGTACGGCGACGCCGGCGCGATCCTGACGAACGACGACGAGCTGGCACTGACGATGCGCATGTTCGCCAACCACGGCGCGTTGCAGAAGCATCATCACGTGATGGAAGGCATCAACTCGCGCCTCGACTCGATGCAGGCCGCGATCCTGAGCGTGAAGCTGCCGCACATCCACGACTGGACACGCGCGCGGCAGCAGGTGGCAGCGTGGTACGACGCTGCGTTGAGCGATGTGCCGGGCGTCGAGAGACCGCGGGTGCGCGACGCTGCGCAGCACGTCTATCACCTGTACGTGATCAAGGTCGATCGACGCGAGGAACTCATGGCGGCGCTCTCCGCCAAGGGCATCGAGACCGCCGTTCACTACCCGGTTCCGCTGCCCGCGATGGAGGCCTACAGGTATCTTGCGGCCACGCAGCGGCCGGTGCCGCGCGCGCTGGAGAACGCCGGCAGGATCCTGTCGCTGCCGATCTATCCGGAGCTGAGCCGCGAGGCTGTGCAGCACGTAGCCCAGGCGATCGCGCGCCGCGGCGCATAGCCGGCGAACGATCGATGGCAGAGAACGCGCTCCGGTTCGGCGCCGACAAGCCGCTGGCAGTCATCACGACGATGACGCGCTGGGACGAGCCGCCGCGCATCCGTCACCAGGTAACGCGCCAGCTCACGCGCTTCTACAACGTGCTGTATGTGGAGCTGATCTACAGTGCAGCGGGCGATCCCGAGAGCGTGCGGCATATTGCCGACGACCTGATCGTCTGCCGGCCGGCGGGCTTGCCGTGGCTGACTCGCAAGTTGCGCAACAACGTCGCGGTGTTCCGGCGGCTCTGCAACGGCGGCTACGCGCGCCGCATCGAATCGATCGTGCGCCGCCTGGGCTACGAGCGCGCGGTTCTCGTCAATTTCCAGTTCGACTTTCCGGAGATCATGCGCTCGCAACTGTTCCAGCCGCGCCTGTACCTGTGCAACGACGAGTTTCAGACGCAGTCGCGCCCCTGGGTGCGCGCTCTGAACCGGCACGCCGAGGAGGAAGTCATTCGCCGTGCCGACATCAGTCTCGCTGTCAGCACCCCGCTGCTGGAGAAGCTGCAGCGCTGTGCGGCGAGGGCAATGCTGTTCCTGCCGGGCCACGAGTTCGACGTCGACGAAACATCGGGCCGCACGGCGCCGGCTGCGCGCGGCGGCCGTGCCATTCGCGCGTGCTACATGGGTTTCATCAACGATCGCCTGCGCACCGACTGGCTGCTGCGCCTGAGCGCCGAGCCCGGCGTCACGCTGAGCCTGATCGGCCTCGTCGAGAACGAGCAGCTGTACGCGGAACTGCTGGCGCGCGACAACGTCGAGCATCTCGGCACGCTCGTGGGCGCGGAACTGCGCGAGCGCATGAGCGGCTGCGATGTGTTCATCATGCCGTATGACATCAGCCAGACCGTGGTACGAGTGATCACCGCTCCCAACAAGCTGTTTCAATACCTCGCCTGCGGCCGTCCCGTCGTCTGCGCGAACCTGCCGAACCTGCTGCCGTTGCCGGACAAATTCGTCTACACCGCGAGCGACGCAGAGCAGTTCGTGCGGGCCCTGCACGTCGCGGTCGAAGAAGACAGCGCTGCGCTCGCTGCGGCGCGTGTCGCGTACTCGGCGCGTAACACCTGGCGCGTCCGTGGCGACCAGCTGCGCGACATCATCGAGGGCGGAGCTTCGACATGAGTGACTGGCCGCTGGTAATCATCAGCTGCGATGCGTTCCGCGACACCTGGCTGCCGCATCTGCAGCTCTGGGACAAATACGGCGGCGGTAAGCGGCGCGTGTATCTCGTCACGGAGTCGGAGCGCTTTGCTGCCCGTCCCGACGTCACCGTCGTGCATCCGGTCGCCAGCGAGTATCGCGGCTCGAGCGACTGGATGGGACTCGTTGCGAGCGCGATCCGGCAGATCGACGCGCCGTACCTGCTGTTCACGCTCGATGATTTCTTTCTCAAGGCGCCGATCGACTGGCCGAAGATCGAGCGCTATGCGGCGCTCGCGTTGCGCGACGACTGCGACACGCTGACTCTCGGCGTTCACGACACGACGCGGCGTGGGGGACGCTCGATTGCCCCGGGGCTGCTCGAAGTCGATGACAGGTCGCCCTACTGGATCACCACTTCGCCGGCGCTGTGGAAACGCGCCGCACTGCTGGCGCTGTTGAACGAGCGCCACGGCAGTGCCTGGGAATTCGAGTTCACGCAGCCCGCGACGCTCGCCTTCCGCCTGAAGCAGTACATGGTCGATCGCCAGGTCAGTTTCCTGTCGCCGCTGTGGCCGTACTACGCGGAGTTCTGGGCGGGCGTCGATGCCGTGCCGGTGCTGTCGGACTCCGCGATCGCGAAAGGCAAGTGGCAGAAGGGCATGCCGCAGTTCCTCGCTCACAACGGGATCGACGGCGTGCAGTTCTGGCAGCGCGGCTTTCACTCCTACCGGCCTGCAATCGTCGGCAGGCCGTGGCGAAAGCTGGCTGCGCGCCTGGGAATACTGTGGGATCTGCTCGTGGACATCGCCATCAGACCGCGTCTGCGGCGGCGTGCAGTGGCGCAGCTCGCCGAGCGACTGGGCCGCGGCACGCGCGGGCCTGGCGTCGCCTGACATGTGCGGCATAGCCGGAGCGCTCGTGTTCGACGGCTCCTCGTATGCGATCGAGGAGGCGTATCTCAAGCGCATGTGCGACGCGATGGTGCATCGCGGGCCCGATGGCGACGGCGTCTGGATCGCCGGCGATCGCCGCGTCGGCCTCGGCCACCGGCGGCTGTCGATCATCGATCTGTCGTCGCTCGCCGATCAGCCGATGAGCAACGAGGACGGCTCGATCTGGATCGTGTTCAACGGCGAGATCTACAACCATGCCGAGGTGCGCCGCGAGCTGGAGCGTACCGGCCGCTATCGCTGGAAGACCGATCACTCCGACACCGAGGTAATCATCCACGCCTTCGAGGAATGGGGGATCGAGTGCCTCGAGCGGTTTCGCGGCATGTTCGCCTTTGCGCTGTGGGACGGCCGCGAGCGCGAGCTGTGGCTGGTCCGCGATCGGATCGGCATCAAGCCGCTCTACTACAGTGTCCACAACGGACGGATCGTTTTCGCGTCCGAGATCAAGGCGCTGCTCCAGGATCCGCAGCAGCAGCGAGCGGTCAACGAAGAGGGCCTGTTCCACTACCTGTCGTTCCTGACCGTGCCAGCGCCCGAGACGCTGTTCGCCGGCGTGCGCAAATTGCCGCCGGGTACATGGCTGCGCGTGCGCAACAACGGCGCGCTCGAGACACGCAAATACTGGGACGTGCTCGACCGCACCGAGCCGCTCACCGGCGTCGACGAGGACGAGATCGCGCAGCGGTTGCTGGCGCTGCTGCGCACGGCGGTGCAGTTGCGGAAGGTCAGCGACGTGCCGGTCGGCGTGTTCCTGTCCGGCGGCATCGACTCGGGCACGAACACGGCCCTGTTCTCGGAAGGCGAGACGGCGCCGGTCAAGACCTTCACGATCGGTTACGACGGGCAGTACGACAGCTACACGAACGAGCTGCACTTCGCGCGCGCCGTTGCCGAGCGGTTCCACACAGAGCATCACGAGAAGCTGCTGACGCTCGATGACCTGGTGTCGTTCCTGCCGCGCATGGTGTACCTGCAGGACGAGCCGATCGCCGATCCTGTCTGCGTGCCGCTGTACTACGTCTGCAAGCTGGCCCGCGACGCCGGCGTCATCGTCTGCCAGGTCGGCGAGGGTGCCGACGAGCTGTTCTGCGGCTATCCGAGCTGGAAGACGCACTTGCGGATGCAGGCGCTCGACGATCTGCCGGGAGCGGGGGTGCTCGGCCGGCTCGGCCTCGGCGCGCTGGCGGCGCTCGGCAAGGACCAGGACTTTCGCTATGAGTTCCTGCGTCGCGGCAGCCGCGGTCAACCGATTTTCTGGGGCGGCGCTGAAGGGTTTCCGGAGGCTCGCAAGCAGGCGCTGCTGTCGCCGCGCCTGCGCGCGCAATTTGCCGGGCGGACCTCCTGGGAGGCGCTCGCGCCGCTGCGCCAGCGTTTCGAAGAGCGGGCCTGGGAGCCTTCGCACTTGCACTGGATGTCGTACCTGGACCTGAACCTGCGTCTGCCGGAGCTGCTGCTGATGCGCGTCGACAAGATGAGCATGGGCGTCTCGCTCGAAGGTCGCGTGCCGTTTCTCGACCACAAGTTCGTCGAGTTCGCGATGAGCATTCCGACCGCAGTCAAGCTGCGCAACGGTACACTGAAGCACATCCTCAAGAAGGCGGTGCGCGGCGTCATTCCAGATGCGGTGATCGACCGCCGCAAGCAAGGGTTCGCCGTGCCGGTCCACGAATGGTTCTTCGATCGCGTGGGCGACCTCGCCACGCGCAAGCTGCAGCGGTTCTGCAGCGAGAGCGGGCTGCTGCAGTGGGAGCAGGTGGCAAGCTTGTTGCGCAGTGACAAGCGCGCGATGGCCTGGCCGCTGCTCAATCTCGCCATGTGGTGGGAGACGTTCATCGCCGGCGAGGCTCGCGCATGAAGCAGGTTCTGATCCGCAAGGGTGCAGCGATGGTCGCCGACGTGCCGGCGCCGCGCATCGAAGCAGGCGACGTGCTGGTACGCGTGCGTGCCTCGTGCCTTTCCGTCGGAACGGAAATGAGCGGCATTCGCCACAGCGCAACGCCATTGTGGAAGCGGGCACTGCAGCCCGAGCAGCTCGCGACAGTACTGCGTACGGCTGCATCTCAAGGAGTGCGGCGCACGTGGAGCCTGATCCAGGAGAAGCGCGAGGCAGCACATCCGACGGGTTACTCCGCGGCTGGCGTCGTGGAGGCGGTCGGCGCCGGTGTCCACGACCTGCGGCCGGGAGATCGCGTGGCGTGCGCGGGCGCGCAGTACGCGTATCACGCCGAGTTCATCCGAGTACCGCGCAACCTGTGCACGCCGATTCCCGACGATCTGGATTGGGCGCACGCATCGACCGTAACGCTCGGCGCGATCGCTTTGCAGGGAGTGCGGCGCGCCCAGCCGACGCTGGGCGAGCGCTTCGTGGTCATCGGTCTGGGCATCCTCGGTCAGCTCACTCAGCAGCTGTTGCGCGCGAACGGCTGCCGCACGATCGGTATCGACGTCGATCTCGCGCGTATTGCACTGGCGGAGCAGCTCGGCCTCGATCACGGGCTGCATCCCGATCACGGCTCGGATATCGAGCAGGTCGCCCGGCTCACCGACGGCGCCGGCGCGGACGGTGTGATCATCACGGCAGCAACCGCCTCGGACGCCGTCGTCGCTGCGGCGTTCAAGATGTGCCGCAAGAAGGCGCGCGTCGTGCTCGTCGGCGACGTCGGACTGCAGCTGAACCGGGCGGATTTCTACGCGAAGGAAATCGATTTCCTGATCTCGGCCTCGTACGGTCCTGGTCGTTACGATCATCGCTACGAAGAGCAGGGGCTCGACTACCCGCTCGCGTACGTGCGGTGGACCGAGAATCGCAACATGGCTGAATACCTGCGCCTCATCGCCGAGGGGCGCGTGCAGGTGGAGCCGCTGATCTCCGCACGCTTTCCGATTGCGGAGGCGAGCGCCGCGTACGCTTCCCTGAGCAGCTCCGCCGGGCCGCGGCCGATGATGGTGCTGCTCACGTTCCCGGAGCACGCGGAGCCGGTGCGCACGATCGAGATCCGGCGCAGCCCGCAGTCGTCGACGGATCGAATTCGCGTGGCACTGCTCGGCGCGGGCGCGTTTGCGCGCTCCACGCACCTGCCGAACCTGCTCGCGCAGCGCGATGTGTTTTCGCTGCGTGCGGTAGTCACCGGCAGCGGCCATACGGCGCAGGCGGTCGCCTCGCAGTTCGGTGCGCAATATGCATCGACCGACTACGAGGCCGCGTTCGCCGACTCGCAGGTCGATGCTGTGATCATCGCGACCCGGCATCACCTGCACGCCGCGCTCGTACGCGACGCGCTGCGCGCCGGCAAGCACGTGCTGGTGGAGAAGCCGCTGGCGCTGACGGCTGAGGAGTTGGGCGAGCTGGAGGGACTGGTCGGCACCGGCTCGTCGCAATTGCCGGTGCTGCTCACGGGCTTCAATCGACGCTTCTCGCCCTACGCCCGGCGCATGGCAGAGTCGGTCGCGCGCCGCGCCGCGCCCTTCATCATCAATTACCGGATGAACGCCGGTTACCTGCCGCTCGATCACTGGGTGCACGGCGAGCAGGGCGGCGGCCGCAACCTGGGCGAGGCCTGCCACATCTACGATCTGTTCACCTATCTCGCCGGGGCGCCGGTGGCCGAGCTCTCGGCTCACTCGATCGTGCCGCGTGCGGGGCACTACGCGCGCAACGACAACTTCGTCGCGACCGTAACGTTCACGGAAGGCTCGGTCGCGACGCTGACATACACGGCGCTGGGCTCGAGCGAGCATCCGAAAGAGATGGCCGACCTGTTCGTCGATGGGACCGTGACGCTGCTGGAAGACTACAAGCGGCTGCTGGTGCGCGGCGGGCGCGGCGGCGAGCTGCGCACGGCACTCCCGGAGAAAGGACACAAAGAGGAGCTGGCCGCGTTCGGCCAGGCGATTCGCAGCGGCGAATGGCCGATCTCCTGGGGACAACAGGTGCAGGCAACGCGCATCGCGCTCGCAGTCGAGTCAGCACTGTTGAACGCCTGATGCTGCGCACATAGACTCCGCCGCGCTTTGCCCGACTGCCGCTCTTTCGAACTATTCAGGATCGTTGCATGGCTGCCTCTCACTCCGTGAAATCCCTGCTGTTGCGTGGTCTCGGCCCGGTGACCGTCGGCAAGCTCGAGTACCTGTTGCGGCCGTCGCTGCGCGCCAGCTGGGGCGGCCCGATGAACGGACAGGAAGGCCGCCGGCAGATGTGCCGGGACATCATGCGTGCCGTGCCGCCGGCGGCGATCGTCGAAACCGGGACGTTCCGCGGCACGACCACGGAATTCTTCGCCGGGTTCGGCGTTCCGGTGTATTCGGTCGAGGCTCAGCCGCGCTACCAGGCGTTTGCAGCGATGCGGCTGCGCGGTGTGCGTGACCGCGTTCACCTGTCGCTCGGCGACAGCCGCGCGTTCCTGCAGCAGCTGGCACAGGACGCGTCGTTTCCGAAGCGCTCCGTGTTCTTCTATCTCGACGCGCACTGGGATGCCGACCTGCCGCTCGCGCAGGAGATCACGACGATCTTCGAGCGCTGGACCGCCGCGGTGATCCTCATCGACGACTTCGCAGTGCCGAACGACTCGTACGGCTACGATGACTATGGACCGGGCGCTGCACTCGACCGCGAGTACCTGGATGCGATGGGACGCACCGATATGTCGCTTTTCTATCCCTCGCTGCGCGCCTATCAGGAGACGGGCGCCAAGCGCGGTTGCATCGTCCTCTGCAACGACGCCGGAGTGCGCGAGCGCCTGAGCGCGCTCAAGACGTTGCGTCCGGCCTGACGATGCGCAGCGCCCTCCGACGGGTGCGCAATGTCGCTCGGCGCAGCTGGTTTCGGCTGCGCGATGCCTGCTCGACTTCCTACGGTGACCAGGCCGACGGTGCCGGGCAGATCAGCCGTTTGATCCCGGCCGGCACGCGTGTACCGCTCACTGCAGCCAGTCGCTGTGCGGTCGAGTACTTCGCGCGCCATCGCTTCGATCTGCTCGGCTCGGGCTGGGTTCGGGTCAGTCACGGCATGAGGTGTCGCGGGTTCGAGGGGATCGCTTTCGATCCCGCGCGCATCGACACAACGCAGCTCGATCTGCGCATCAATGCACGCAATCGCGACCTCGCCCGCGCCGTACGCACGCAGCTGCCTGCGAGCTATAGCCCGATCGACTGGCATCTCGACTTCAAATCGGGCTATCGCTGGTCGGAGCGCACCGGGTATCGCGACATCCGCTACGGACACATCGCTGGTGTCGACGTGAAGGTGCCGTGGGAGTTGTCGCGCATGCAGCACCTGCCGGAGCTGGCCGCGGCGTTCACGACCTCGCAGGATGGCGCGCTGCCCGCCGAGTTCGAGTGCCAGGTGCGCGACTGGATCGCGCAGAACCCGCCGCGTTTCGGTGTGAACTGGGCATGCACGATGGACGTGGGCATCCGCATCGCGAACTGGCTCATCGCGTTCGACCTGTTCAGGGCGGGCGGAGCGCAATTCGATGCGTCCTTCGAACGCCTGTTCGCGCGCTCGGTCGCAGAGCACGCAGCACACATCGCCGGCAATCTCGAGTGGTCCGAGACACGCCGCGCCAATCACTACCTCGGTAATATCGCCGGCTTGCTGTTCGCAGCGATGTACTTGACGCCCGGCCCGCGCTCGGACACGTGGCTGCTGTTTGCGGCTCTCGAGCTGGACGTCGAGGCCGCGCGTCAATTCCTCGACGACGGCGGCCACTTCGAAGCATCGACGAGTTATCACCGTCTGTGCGCGGAAATGCTCGCGGTCTGCGCTGTATTCCTGAGCCGGGTGCCCGAGCAGCGTATCGCCGGAGCATTCTCGGCAGTGCACGCGGGCGGCATACCGTCGGGCCCGGGATTCAGCGTCGCGGCGGTGAGCGACGTCAGGTCACGGTACGAGCGTAACGGCGCATTGCTTGGACCGCAGTTCCATGAACGACTGGCGCGCGCGGCGGAAATGACGCGCAACCTGACTCGCAGCGACGGCTCGGTCCCGCAGATCGGCGACGATGACGGCGGACGGTTCTTGCGTCTCGGCGGCTGGGTCGACGCGGGAACCGTCGCTCAATGTCGCGCGCGGTATCGCAATCTCGAGGGATACACAGAGTTGCCGGACGATGCTGCCTATCCGCTCCAGTCGCGAGCGAACCATCAGCAATGGCTCGCGTGGGCGAGCGCTGCGCTCGGCCGGGACGATCTGCTGGACGGCAAACATGCCGAGGCATGGTCGGCAGCGGCGGCGCTTGCGTCTGCCGTCGCCAGGCCGGTTGCGCTGAAGCGATCGTTGCCGGCGCCCTCGGCACATGTCAGCAACGCTCCGGAAGCCGACGCGGTCGCAGCGCCGCCGCAGCGGCTTTCGAGCACTCTGCGAGCGGAAGGCGGCGACCTGTTTGCGAACGCCCGGTACGATTCGCATCCACAGTTCGGGATCTACATCGTGCGATCGGATCGAGTGCACCTGGTCATCCGCTGCGGATACGCACTGCACGACTGCGCAGGCGTGCACGCCCACGACGATCAATTGGCATTCGATCTCGTGCTCGACGGCCGCCCCGTGGCCGTCGATCCCGGTACATATATCTATACGCCCTCGGGCGAGTGGCGAAACCGCTATCGGTCCGCGCGAGCGCATTGCGCGCCTTCGCTCGCAGGCCCTTCCTCGGGCCCGGCGCGCACCATCTTCTCTGCGCCGCTCGTCACATGTGGCCGATGCTCGCGCTTCGATGCCGACGCATTCGTCGGCAGCATGACGACTGCGGCAGGCAGCGTGCAGCGGACGATTCGTTTTCTGGCCGATCGGCTGGAGATCCACGACGAGTATCGACTGCACCCGGGCTGGCGCCCGGCTTCTGCGGACCTGTTCGCGCCGGCCGAGCCGCTGCCGTTCTCACCCGGGTACGGAGTGCAGCAGCTGCAATGAGCGCGCTCAGCTATCCCGCCGCGCCGGTCGATTCGCTCTCCCAGAACATGGGCCTGGCACGGCTGGTGGCCTATTTCGCGATGTTCGACCTGCTGCTGTTGCCGTACTTCCAGCTCGTGATCCTGCCGTTCAGCCTGCCGGTGCTGTTGCTGGCGGTGCTGGTGCTGGACACGCGGATCCGCAACGACTCCTATCTATTGCTTTTCGGCATCGTGGTCGCAGGCGTCGTGCTCAGCCTCGCCGCTTCGTACTTCGTTTCCGCCTCGCCCGAGTACCTGACCGACAATGCCAAGCGCGCCTTCCAGGTCTGCTCGACGTTCGTTTACTTCTTCTACTTTCGCTGGGTCGCGCGCCACGCGCCGCTGGATGTCCGGCCGCTGCTGCGCCTATTCCTCGCCTGGTTTTGGATCCTCTCGATCGCGTTCATGCTGCGGCCGGGCGCCACCGGCGATTTCCTGCGCATGGTGTACGGCAGGCTCGTCAGCTCCGAGAAGCAGTTCGCGCAGCACTTGCGCTTCTCGTACCTGTTCTCCGATCCGAACACGGCCGCGTATTTCCTGCTGGTCGCGGCTTCCGCGCTGCTCATGGCCGCGCGTACGCTCCGCGCCCAGGTGCTGCTCCTCACGCTCCTCGCGCCGCTCGTGTTCCTTACCCAGAGCCGCGGCGCACTGATGGTCTACGTGCTGATGGGGCTCGTGACGATTTATCCGCCGCGCCGGCTGGCACGCACGCTGCTCAGCGTGCGCCGTGCCGGCATCCTGCTGTTCGTGATCGTTGGCCTGGTCGCCGTGTTGATCTACCTCAAGCAGTCGGAAAACGAGCAATTCGAAGCCGTCCAGTTGGCATACGAACGGCTCTTCGAAGCGTCCTCCGAGGAATACCTGACGGGCACTTCGCGTACGCAGATCTGGGAGCGATTCACGACCAGTCACCTTCCCTTGCCGCTGGGGCGCGGCTACGTCCTCGCGGTGGCCGGCGTCGCGCAGGGCCCGCATTCGGATGTGCTGCGCATCACCTATGCCCACGGGCTGATCGCCCTCGTGGCGATAATGCTGTTCTTCTTCCGGCGTCTGTGGGCCTACCCCGCGCTGATCCTGCCGGCGCTGATGGCGTTCCTGATCAATTCCCTCTGCGACGACCAGAAGCTGACGGCGCTGTTCCTGGCGTTGCTCGGTATCTGCATCGGCCAGGAAGAGCGACTCAAAGCTGCTGCGCCTCCAGGACCCGCCCATGCACCGTGACCGACCGCTGGTACTGATGGCGGTCTTCAACGCGCTCGATTTCGACGGGCGCGTGCAGCGCTCCGCGGAAGCGCTGGCCGAGATCGCCGACGTCAAGGTGCTGGCGCTCGACGGTGGCCACGGCTTCAAGCCGACCGGCTACGAGCTCATCGTGGTGCCGATGCGTGCCGGCGAGTTCGGCAAGAACCGGGGCCTGCACGTGCGCTTCCTGCGTCACCTTCTGAAGGTGGCGCGGCACCTGCGGCCGGACGTCGTGTACGGTCACGATTTCTTCATGGCGTTTCCCGCCTGGCTCGCGGCCCGACTGACCGGCGCGCGCTTCGTCTACGACGCGCACGAGCTGATCGTTCCTGGTTCGCTCGGGTACGCGCGCGTGCCGTTGCGCGAGCGCGTCTGGTATGCGCTCGAAAAAGCAGTCGTCGGGCGGGCCGATCTCGTCATCGCCGCCAACGGCGCGCGTGCCACGAAGATGGCGGAGCACTACCGGCTCAAGCAAACGCCGACGCCCGTGCGCAATCTCACGCCGGCGCCGGTGAGTCAGCTTGACGATGCGGCAGTACTCGCTCGCTACCCGGCGCTGCAGCGCCGCTCGCAGTCTGAATGTCTGTGCGTGTATCAAGGCGACGTGGCCCTCGATCGCGGCCTCGGCACGTTGCTCGACGCCTTCGACCTGCTGCCTGCCGACTACCGTCTGCTCGTCATCGGCGGCGGTCAGGACCTCGACAAAGTGCGCGAGCGCAGCCGAGCAGCGAACATCGACGTCGTCGGTCGCGTGCCGCGCGGCGACTTGTTCGACATGCTGCGGCTGTGCGACGCCGGCGTCGTCACCTACTCGTTCTCCGGCTACAACAATCTCTACTGTGCGCCGAACAAAGTCTTCGAGTACGCACACGGCGGTATTCCGATCGTTGCCACCGGTCAGCCGACGCTCGTCGAGCTCGTCGGCGAATCCGGCATCGGCTGCATCGCGGGCGAGGCGCTGCAGCCGCCGACGCCGCAGCAGATGGCCGACGCGATCGTCCGCGCCCGCGCCGACCGGGACCGATATCGAGGGGCCTTCGCAGCGTTCCTGGCTGCCAACAAATGGCAATTCGAAGCGGAGCGCCTGCAGCGGGCGGTGGCCGGGCTCTTTGCGGGAGCGGGCGAGCGCGTGCGCGCGAGCTGACACCGATCGTGCCAGCGTCGCGCCCCGTCATTCTGTGCCTCGTCCGCTACTACCTTCCCGGCTACAAGTCGGGCGGCCCGGTGCGCACGATCGCGAACATGGCCGAGCAC
>Ga0114129_10010240_pt1 | contig 13376 bp, 13 predicted proteins | sample RhiMetdeltSRZDD1_FD_80071 | JGI IMG/M metagenome (GOLD analysis project Ga0114129, IMG submission 80071) | Populus rhizosphere microbial communities from Tennessee, USA - Rhizosphere MetaG P. deltoides SRZDD1 (version 2) (version 2) | ecosystem: Host-associated > Plants > Roots > Rhizosphere >...
GTCCGCGGCCCACCTGGCGACCGCCTCGTAGACCTTCGGGTCGAGGCGCAGCAGCAGCTTCTTGCGTTCAGGCATAGAGCGTGCCGGTGTTGACCACCGGCTGGACGTTCCGGTCGCCGCAGAGCACGACCAGCAGGTTGGCCACCATCTGCGCCTTGCGCTCCTCGTCCAGGTCGACGACCTGCTCCTCGCGCAGCCGCTCCAGCGCGTTGGAGACCATGCCCACCGCACCCTCGACGATCTTGAACCGGGCGGCCACGATCGCGTTGGCCTGCTGGCGGGCGAGCATGGCCTGGGCGATCTCCGCGGCGTACGCCAGATGCGTGATCCGCGACTCCAGGATCTCGACGCCGGCGATCCGGACCCGCTCGCGCAGCTCGGCGGTGAGCTCCTCGCTGACCACGGCCGACTCCCGCAGGCTGGCCCGGCCGCTGTCGTGCGCCTCGTACGGATAGCTGGTCGCGAGGTGGCGCACCGCGGTCTCGGCCTGCACGGCGACGAAGTGCTCGAAGTCGTCGACCGCGAAGACCGCCTCGGCCGAGTCGACCACCTGCCAGACCAGGACCGCCGCGATCTCGACCGGGTTGCCGTCGGCGTCGGAGACCTTCAGCCGGGCCGTCTCGATGTTGCGTACCCGCAGGCTGACCCGCTTCTTCACGGTCAGCGGCCAGGTCCAGTGGAATCCGGGGGTACGGATCGAGCCGACGTACCGCCCGAAGAACTGGACCACCTTGGCCTCGTTCGGGTTCACCACCAGCAGGCCGGACGCGAGCAGCAGCACGAGGGTGGTCCCGACCGTGATGGTCAGCCCGGCGACCCCCCCGTCCCGCGGATCGATCACCAGGGCCGTCGCCGCCCCGGTCAGCACCAGCATGATGCCGACCATGAGGAAGCCGGACATCCGGTACGCACGTCGCTCCATGACCCGCTCCTGAGGTATCAGAGTGATATCACAAAGCTAGCGCACGGTGTCAAGGCTCTCCTTGGTCAGTCGCGCGGTCGCCAACCGCCACCCGATCGCGTAGAGCAGCGTGGTCGCCCCGCTCGCGGCCACCAGGAACCGGGTGTTCACGCTGTCCACCATTGCTCCGACGATGAGCTGGCTGGTCGAGATCGCCAGGGTGGCGAGCATCATGTCGGTCGCGAACACCCGGCCCCGCAACTCGTCGGGTACCTCGGCCTGCAGCGCGTAGTTCGACATCGTCCAGTTCAGGCCGCCCCCGACGTGTGCGACGAAGACGAGCGCGAGCAGGAGCGGGAACCACCCCACGACGGAGGCACCGAGGTACGCCACGCCGTAGGTGGCCATCGAGATGGACAGGCCGGAGAGCAGCCAGTCCCGGCGCAGCAGGACCCGGCGCAGCAGCAGCGGTCCGACCAGGGCACCCAGCCCGCGGACCGCGAACAGCAGCCCCGCGCCGACCGGCCCGACCGCGTACAAGGCGGCGAGCAGCGGGAACAGGGTCAGCACGCCGTTGCCCATGCCGGCCGCGGACTTGACCGTGACCAGGGCCAGCACCCTCGGCCGGTATCGGATGTAGCGCATGCCCTCGCGGATCGCCGACCAGGTCCGGGTCGTGCCGGCGGCGCCGTTACGGCCGGTCTGCATCGGCTGGCGTACGCCCCAGACCAGCGCCGCCGCCCCGACCAGCGCCACCGCCGTGACCAGGAAGGCGACGTACGGGCTGAACGCCGCGCTCAACACCCCGCCGATCGACGCGCCGACGACCGCCATCGTCCCCCACGCCGAGCCGGCGATCGCGTTGGCGGCGGCGAGATCCTCCGGCGGTACCAGGTTCGGCAGCGCGGCGGTCGCGGCCGGGGTGTAGAACCCCTTCGCGACCGCGAACAGCGACACGGCCGCCACCGCCACCCACGCCGTCGCGGCCGACCGGACCGCGAACAGCAGCATGATCATCGCGATCGCGGCGAGGTTCGCGATCACCATGATCTTCTTGCGGTCCACCCGGTCCGCGACCGTGCCGGTGAACGGCAGCGTCAGCGCGATGATCCCGGTATCCGCGGCCAGCACCAGGGCACCCCAGAAACCGCGGCCGGTCAGGTCGTTGAGCAGTACCAGCAGCGGCACCATGACGAACCAGTCGCCGCCGAAGACCGCCAGCTGGGCGAGGAACAGGCGGCGGAAGTCGCGGTTGCGGGTAAGGACCGAGAGGGATACCGGCACGTACGACACGGTAACGGCCCACCGCGCCGCGCGCGGGCCGGCGCAGGGTCAGGCGGCGGGTGCGCCCGCCGTCATGAGCTGGCTGACCGTCACGAACTCGAAGCCGCGTCCGCGCACTCCGGTGATCAGCTCGGGCAGCCCCTCGATCGCCACGAGCCGGTTCGGCGGGCCGACGTCGTGGGCGAGCAGGATGGTACCGGGCGTGACCAGACTGACGATCTTCCGCGCGTGCCCGGTCGCGTCGCCGGGGAACTCACCCTCCAGCATCTGGGCGGTCCACAGCACCAGCTCGTACCCCAGCCGGGCGGCGGCCAGCGCGGCGCTGCCGCCGAAGTGCCCGTACGGCGGGCGGAACAGCGCCGGCACCTGCCCGGTCACCTCGACGATCGCCTCGTGCGCGCGGGACAGGTCGTCGTACGCCTCGCCCGGCCCGCGGCGGGCCAGGTCGATGTGGTCCCAGGTGTGGTTCGCGGCCTCGTGCCGGCGCATCCGTCCGGCCAGCACGTGCGAGTACTTGCGGACCCGCCGGCCCACCATGAAGAAGGTGGCCGGCACGTCGTACCGGTCCAGCGTGTCCAGCACCGTGGGCGTCCACTGTGGACGAGGCCCGTCGTCGAAGGTGAGCGCCACGAGCTTCCGCTCGGTCTCGACCGCCCAGGTGACGATCGCCCGCCCGGCGCCCGGATGGTACCCGGCGGTCTCGGCCGTACCGGCGGCTGCTCCTCCGCGGATGGGCAGCTTCCGGTCGGCCACGTTCGCGGCCTCGGCGAAGCCGGCCACCCCCGCGCCGGCGCCGGCCGCGAACAGCCCCGCCCGGCGCAGCAGCACCCTGCGTTCCATGCCGCACATTGTCGGTCCGCGGGCGGCGGCTCGGACGTCCCCGAGACGCAATCGCAACCGGCGGTCCGCGCTCGGCCTTGTTCGTAGACGCTGGCCCCGCCGTCCGAACCGAGTGCCCCTCAGATGAGGTCGAGCGCCCGTGCCGCGGCCAGCACGTCCGCCCGGATCGTCACCGGCGCGGGCGCGGTCGAGATGGCCCAGTCCGGATCCTTGAGCCCGTGCCCGGTCACCGTGCACACCACCACGGAGCCACGCGGAATCTCGCCCGCCTCGCTCGCCTGCAGCAGCCCGGCCACGCTCGCCGCGCTCGCCAGCTCGGCGAAGACCCCGACCCCGCGGGCCAGCAGCCGGTACGCGGCGAGGATATCCCGGTCGGTGACGGCCGCGATCGCTCCGCCCGACTGGTCGCGGGCGTCGAGCGCCTTCGCCCACGAGGCCGGGTTGCCGATCCGGATCGCGGTGGCGATCGTCGACGGCTGCTCCACCACCCGCCCGGAGACCAGCGGCGCCGCGCCGGAGGCCTGGAAGCCCAGCATCCGCGGCCTTTTCGACGCGGCGCCGACCTCGAAATCCTCGCCGTACCCCATCCAGTACGCGGTGATGTTCCCGGCGTTGCCGACCGGCAGGCAGTGGACGTCCGGCGCGTCCCCGAGCGCCGACACGATCTCGAACGCCGCGGTCTTCTGCCCGTGCAGCCGGTCCGGGTTCACCGAGTTCACCAGCGACACCGGGTAGTCGAGCGACAGCTTGCTCGCCAGCGCCAGGCAGTCGTCGAAGTTACCGTCCACCTGCAACAGTCGCGCGCCGTGGACGAGCGCCTGCGCCAGCTTGCCCAGGGCGATCTTCCCGGACGGTACGAGCACCGCGCACGTGATGCCCGCCCGGGCCGCGTACGCCGCCGCCGACGCCGAGGTGTTCCCGGTCGACGCGCAGATGATGGCCTTCGACCCGGCCTCCACCGCCCTGGACACCGCGACCGTCATCCCGCGGTCCTTGAACGACCCGGTCGGGTTGGCCCCCTCGACCTTGAGCCAGACGTCACAGCCGGTCCGCGCGGAGAGCAACGGCGCCGGTACCAGTGGCGTGTTCCCCTCGTGCAGCGTGACGACCGGGGTCTCCTCGGTGACCGGCAGCCGGTCCCGGTACGCGTCTATCAGCCCTCGCCACATCGTCACTCGCCCTCCACCCGCAACACGCTCGTGACCGACCTGACGATGTCCAGGCCGTGCAGCTCGTCCACTGTGGAGCGAAGCGCCGCGTCCGGCGCGTGGTGCGTGACGATGACGAGGATGGCCTCGTCGCCCCGCCCGGACTGGCGGACGGTCGCGATCGACACGTCGTGCCGGGCGAACACCGATGCCACCGTCGCCAGCACACCGGCCCGGTCGGCCACGTCGAGCGAGATGTGGTAACGGGTCCGCACCTGGCCCATCGGCTGCACCCGCAGGTCCGCGTACGCGCTCTCGGACGCCGCCCGGACTCCGGCCAGCTTGTTACGGGCCACCGCCACCAGATCGCCGAGCACCGCGCTCGCGGTCGGCGCGCCACCCGCGCCCCGCCCGTAGAACATCAGCTGCCCGGCCGCGTCCGCCTCCACGAACACCGCGTTGAACGCGTCACCCACGCTCGCCAGCGGATGGCTGCGCGGGATCATCGCCGGGTGTACCCGCACCGAGACCCCGCCCTCCGCGGACCGCGACGCGATACACAACAGCTTTATCGTGCAGCCCATCTCGCGCGCGCTGGCCACGTCCGCCGCGGTCACCTCGGTGATGCCCTCGCGGTACACGTCCTCGGCCGGAACCCGGGTGTGGAACGCCAGCGACGCGAGGATCGCCGCCTTCGCCGCCGCGTCGAAGCCCTCGACATCGGCCGTCGGGTCCGGCTCCGCGTACCCCAGCGCGGTCGCCTCGTCCAGCGCCTCGCTGAACCCGGCGCCGGTGGCGTCCATTCTGGACAGTATGTAGTTGGTCGTGCCGTTGACGATGCCGGTGACCCGGTCGATCCGGTCCCCGTGCAGCGACTCGCGCAGCGAGCGCAGCAACGGGATGGCTCCGGCGACCGCGGCCTCGAAGTAGAGGTCCACGCCGGCGGCCGCCGCGGCCTCGTGCAGCGTCGCGCCGTCCTCGGCCAGCAACGCCTTGTTCCCGGTCACGACGCTCTTTCCGCCGGCGAACGCCTCCAGCAACCAGGTGCGGGCCGGCTCGATGCCGCCGACGACCTCGATGACGACGTCGACGTCCTCCCGCTTGACCAGACCGAGGGCATCCGTGGTGAACAGGTCGGTGGGCACCGGCAGGGGACCCCGGTCGCGCCCCGGGCGACGCACCGCGATGCCGGCCAGCTCGACCGGCGCGCCGATCCGGGCCGTCAGGTCATCCGCCTGCGCATGCAGGAGCCGGACCACCTCGACACCGACCGTGCCGCACCCGAGCAACGCCACCCGTACCGTCATGACGCCTTCCCGCTCCGCGGTGATGCGCCCGGCCGGGACGCGCCGTGCCGGCTGATGACCTCGCTCCGCTCGGTCATGTACTCACCCTACGTCCAGCGCCAGGAGGTCAGCTTCGGTTTCCCGGCGTACCAGCACCCGCGCCCGCCCGTCGCGGACCGCGACCACCGGCGGGCGCGGCACGTGGTTGTAGTTGCTGGCCATGCTCCGGCAGTACGCGCCGGTGCCGGGCACCGCGACGAGATCCCCGGGCCGGACGTCGGCCGGCAGGAACTCGTCCTTCACCACCACGTCGCCGGCCTCGCAGTGCTTGCCCACCACGCGGGCCAGCAGTGGCGGCGCGCCGGAGGCCCGGGACGCGAGCGTGGCGGAGTAGTTCGCGTCGTACAGCGCGGTACGGATGTTGTCGCTCATCCCGCCGTCCACGCTCACATAGGTCCGGATGCCGTCGACGTCCTTGACCGTGCCCACCTCGTAGAGCGTGAACATGGCCGGGCCGACGATCGCGCGACCGGGCTCGACGGAGAGTCGCGGTACGGGCAGCGCGACCTGTCCGCACTCGTCCTCGACTATCTTGAACAGGTTCTTCGCCAGGTCACCCGGCGTCGACGGGTCGTCCTGCGTGGTATACGCGATCCCGAACCCACCGCCGAGGTCCAGCTCCGGCAGCGGTACGCCGTGCCGCGCGCCGATCTGGGCGGCGAGGCCGAGCACGCGGCGGGCGGACAGCTCGAACGCCGACGTGTCGAAGATCTGCGACCCGATGTGCGAGTGCAGGCCGCGCAGCTCCAGTACGTCCTCGGCGAGGATCCGGTCCACCGCGGCGAGCGCGGCGCCACCGGCGAGCGAGAAGCCGAACTTCTGGTCCTCGTGCGCGGTCGCGATGTACTCGTGCGTGTGCGCCTCGACCCCGACCGTGACCCGGACGAAGACGCCCGGCCGGCTGCCGCGCTCACGGGCCAGTGTGGAGAGTCGCTCGATCTCGTCGAACGAATCGACCACGATCCGGCCGATCCCGGCGTCGAGCGCGCGGGCCAGCTCGGACACCGACTTGTTGTTGCCGTGCAGGCCGATCCGTTCCGCCGGCATGCCGGCCGCGAGCGCGGCGGCCAGCTCGCCGCCGGTGCACACGTCGAGCGAGAGCCCCTCCTCCGCGATGATCCGGGCGACCGCCTTGCAGAGGAACGCCTTCCCGGCGTAGAACACCTCGGCGCCGGTGAACGCGTCCCGGAACGACCGGCACCGCTGCTGGAAGTCCTGCTCGTCGAGGACGTACGCCGGGGTGCCGTACTCACCGGCGATGTCGCGGACGCTGATCCCGCCCACGGTGAGCGCGCCGTCCGGTCCACGATGGACGGTCGCCGGCCAGAGCTGCGGCAGCAGCGCGTTGACGTCCTCGGGGGTACGCAGCCACGCCGGCCCGCGGGAGCCGAGGTCCGCGTGCAGCGCTCCCGCCTCGTGCGCACGCACGACCTACATCCTCTCTGGCGCGGTGACGCCGAGCAGGTCCAGCCCGTTGGCGATGACCGTACGGGTCGCGTCGTTCAACCACAGCCGGGCCCGGTGGCGCGCGGTGATGTCCTCGTCGCCGACCGGAAGGATACGGCAGTTGTCATAGAACCGGTGGTAGGCCCCGGCCAGCTCCTCCAGGTAGCGCGCGATCCGGTGCGGCTCCCGTAGCTCGGCGGCGGTGTAGACGACGGCCGGGTACTCGCCGAGCGCCTTGAGCAGCTCGTGCTCCTTCGGGTGGGACAGCAGATCGGGCTGGAAGTCCTCGGTCCGGCCACGGTGCAGGCCGACGTCCGCGGCGTTGCGGCCGACCGCGGCGGTCCGGGCCGCCACGTACTGCACGTAGTAGACCGGGTTGTCCCGGGTGGACCGGGTCCACAGCTCGACGTCGATGTCGATGGGCGAGTCGGCCGAGTAGCGCGCGAGCGCGTACCGCGCGGCGTCCACCCCGATCGCGTCGACCAGGTCCTCGATCGACACCACGGTACCGGCGCGCTTGCTCATCCGTACCGGCTCGCCGTCGCGAACCAGGTTCACCATCTGTCCAATGAGGAACTCGAGGGTCTGGTCCGGGTCGTCGCCGAAACAGTGGACCATCGCGCGCATCCGGCCGGTGTAGCCGTGGTGGTCCGCACCGAGCATGATGAAGACCCGGTCGAACCCGCGGACCCGTCGCTTGTCGTAGTAGTACGCGCAGTCGGCGAGGAAGTAGGTCGGCGCGCCGTTGCTGCGGACCAGTACCCGGTCCTTGTCGTCGCCGAAGTCCGTGCTGCGCAACCACACCGCGCCGCCGGCCTCGAACGTGTGGCCCTGCTCCTCCAGTGCCTGCAGCGCCCGGTCCAGGTCGCCCCGCTCGTGCAGCTCCTTCTCGTTGAAGAACACGTCGAAGTGCACGCCGAAGCCGACCAGCGACTCCTTGATCTCCGCGAACATCAGCTCGACGCCCTCGGTCCGGAAGGTCTCCAGGTCGTCGGCGCCGGGGTGTTTGGCGAGTATCGCCGCGGCGATCTCGGCGATGTACGCGCCGCCGTACCCGTCCTGCGGCGTCTCCTCCCCGCGCGCGGCGGCGAGCAGCGAGGCGGCGAACCGGTCGATCTGCGCGCCCGCGTCGTTGAAGTAGTACTCGGTCGTGACATCCGCGCCGGCCGCCTTCAGGACGCGGGCGAGCGCGTCGCCGACCGCCGCCCAGCGGACCGCGCCGATGTGCAGCGGACCGGTCGGGTTCGCCGAGACGAACTCCAGGTTCAGCCGCTGGCCGGCGAGTTGGGTGCTCCGGCCGTACCGCCGGCCGGACTGGACCACGACGCGGGCCAGCTCACCCGCGGCGGCCGCGTCGACGCGGATGTTGAGGAATCCGGGTCCGGCGACCTCCACGGACTTGATCCCCGGCGCGCGCCCCAACTCGTCGGCGATGGCCGTGGCCAGCTCGCGCGGTGGCACACCGGCCGTCCTGGCGACCTGCAGCGCCAGGTTGGACGCGTAGTCGCCGTGCTCGGGGTTGCGCGGTCGCTCGATCGTGGTCCGCTCCGGCAGCGCGGCGTGATCGAGGTCACGCACGCGGAACACGGACCGGGCGGCGGCGAGGACGGCATCGGCAAGCTCGGCAGGCGTCACCGATCTATGTTAACGAGGGTACAATTCGGGACTTGGCGGCGGCCCGCTCCGCTCCACCCCGATCCCTCAGACGTGACGAGGCACCATGAGCATGAGCACCCAGCACGGCGGCGGAAGCTCCCGCAAGACGTCGGCTGTCTCCACCGGCTCTCCCGGCAAGAAGGCGACCCCGGCCAAGGCGCCGGTGAAGTCCGCGGCCAAGGGCGGCGGCCCGCGCCGGCCGATCACGCCTGTCAAGGTCAACCAGACCCGCAACTGGGGGCCGATCGTCCTGTTCGCCATCGTCGGCCTGATCGCCGCGGGCATCGTCGGGTACGGCGGCTACTACGTCTACAAAGGCAGCCTGACCTGGGAGGACAAGGCGGCTGCCATCGACGGGATCACGAACTGGCGGCAGAAGGACCCGGAGGTCACCAAGGCGGGGCAGCAGCACCGGGACGGCAAGCTCAGCTACACGATCAGTCCGCCGGTGGGCGGGTCGCACAACAGCGCCTGGCAGCGCTGCGCCGGTGACGTGTACGACGCGCAGGTCGCCAGCGAGCACGCGGTACACAGCATGGAGCACGGAGCGGTGTGGATCACGTACCGGCCGGACCTGGGGAAGGACCAGGTCGAGGCGCTGGCCACGAAGGTACGGGGCAACGACTACCTGCTGATGAGCCCGTTCGAGGGTCTCGACAAGCCGATCTCCCTGCAGGCGTGGGGCTACCAGCTCAAGGTCGACAGTGCCTCGGACGGGCGGATCGACGAGTTCATCCAGGCGCTCAAGCAGAACGCGTCGATGGAGGGCCCGACCTCGACCTGCTCGACCGGCAACTTCGTCTCGGCGACGGGTACCGATCCGCGGACCATCCAGCCGCAGCCACAACCACAGCCTGGAGGCTGAGCATGAGCACTGTGGAGTCCCCGGTCTCCGACGAGCGCCCGGAACCGTCGGCGGCCGACGAGCCGCCGGCGAACCTGGCAGCCGAGGAACCGGCGCCGCGGCGCTTCCCCACCGTCTGGGTCGCCATCTCCATCGTGGTCGGGCTGCTGCTCGGGTACGCCGCCGGCCTGCTCACGCCGTTGCTGCGAACCCCTGGCGACACCTCGCCGGAGGCAGGCTTCGCCCGCGACATGGCCGTGCACCACGCCCAGGCCGTCGAGATGTCGATGATCATTTACGGTAAGACGACGAACCCCGTCATCCGGGACCTGGCTTTCGACATCGTCACCAACCAACAGGGCCAGATCGGGATCATGAACCGCTGGCTGGAGGAGTGGCGCCTCTCCCCCACCGGCAGTCAGCCACGGATGGCCTGGATGCCCGAGGGCCGGCGCACCCTGGAGAACGGGCTGATGCCCGGTATGGCCACGACTGCGCAGATCAACGCCTTACACCAGGCGACCGGCAAGGAAGCGGACATCCTTTACGCCCAGCTGTTGCTGCGGCACCACCTCGGCGGCATCCACATGGTCGGTGGCGTGCTCGACCTTGCCGACCGGCCCGAGGTGCTCAAGCTGGCGCAGACGATGAGGAATGGTCAGCAGGGCGAGGTCGGCATCCTGAAGGACCTGCTGGACGAGATGGGCGCCAAGCCGCTGTAGTCGTTTCCGCGCGGCTCGGCGCCCTGGTCTCTGGTGTTCCCGTGACTCTCTGGTTTCCCGTGACGGGGTCCCCGTCACGGGAACTCCGTCAGGCCTCGAAGACGTCCCGCCTGCGGCGTACGGCCATCAGCGCGATTCCGCCCGCGACCAGGCCCAGCCCGAGGACGATGACCCCGCCGACCGCGGCGCCGGTCACCGGCAGACCGCCGTCGCCGTCCCCGTCGCCCGGAGGCGTGCTCCCCCCGTTGCCCGGCGACGTGCTCTCCCCGTTGGAGGGCGATGGCGTGGGCGACGTCGATGGAGACGGGTCGGCGTGGTGGGCGTCCCGCCGCACGAGTGGGTCAGCTGGAACTGGTTCTGCGGCACCGTACCCGTGATCACGGACGTGCCGCTCACGAGCATCCAGCCCGCCGGCGTGGAGACCCACACCTTGAGCGTGCCGTTGTCGATCGTCTTCGTCCCGTCGGCCTCCGTACGCACGGCGTCCGCGTCGCCATCGCCGTCCGTGTCGAAGTTCAGAGTGAGGCTCACCAGGTCGCCGGCGGTGCTCCCGGGCCAGTTGAAGACCCAGATATCCTCGCTCGGCGACTGGTTCGGCTTCTCGATGCATTGGCCAAACTTGATCTTGTCCGCGAAGACGTTTGACTGGTTGAGCGTGGCGGTCGAGTCGGCCCACGCGGGCGCGCCGAAACTCAGGGCAGCGAGACCGGCGGCAACCACCACGCGGAACGCGAGAGCCAACGAGTACCCATGCTGATCCTTTGCAGTCGGCGACACACGGAGGGCGCATGATCCGGAAGACGGCTGAACCGTGACATCCCCCAAACGGCCAGGTCGCGACCCGTACCGGGTGACGCCCGCCATGGTGATCGGCGTTCCGGCGGCGTCCCGCGACCGTGGCGGACGAATCATCCTGCTACTCTTCTGTGGTCGCTGAGCCCCCGTAGCTCAGGGGATAGAGCACCGCCCTCCGGAGGCGGGAGCGCGCGTTCGAATCGCGCCGGGGGCACAAGGTCGATGACCTGCTCAGACAGGCCCTCTGACCAGCCAAATCAACGCCCCGCAAGCGCCAGCTCGTTGTCCGGCTATGTCCGGTTGATAACGGGGGCTCATTGGGTGATCGTGCCGAATGCGTGCCGAAGTTTGCCGGGGGTCGGTGACGGCTGGTTGCCGTGGGCGGCGTCGATACGGCGGTACAGCTCGTCCTCTCCGCCGTCGAGGAACTTGGCGTAGATCCTGAACAGGATCTCGATGGACTGGCCCGCCCACTCGGCGACCTTGGCCGGGGGCACTCCGGCGTGAAGCCACGTGGAGACGGCCGCGTGGCGAAGGTCGTAGGGTGTGGCCGCCAGCGTCGAGGTGGCGACCTCGGGGGTGAAGGTGTCTGCACGGGCACGCTTCCAGGCTCTGGTGATGGTCAGCTTGGGTAGTTCTCGCTGGTTACGTTCGCAGACGAACAACCGGCCGTCGGAGGCGAACCCGAAGGTCTTGACGTGTTCCCAGATGAGGCTTGTCAGCTCCGGTGGGCAGGGAACCGTACGGATCTCGCCTTTCTCGCGCTGTTTGAGTTGGCGGCGGTCGCGGTTGTGCCCGCTATCGGTCCAGTCTTTGCCGGCGTGCGGTTCAGCGATCTCCAGGTGGATCTTTCCCCAGCCTTCCCGGGGTAGGGCGAGGTTGGCCTTGGTAAGCCCGACGGCCTCCTCGGGGCGCATGGCCGCGTAGTAGAGGCACCCGAAGAACGCGACGAGCCGTGGTCCGCTGCGGGGCTGTGTTGCGACGGCCTCCAGAAGGGTGCGGGCCTGCATGGGGTTGGGCACCGTGCGGGGATCGACGACCAGGCTGGGCTTGGGTGGCTTCCATCTGAGGGCAGGGATCGGATTGCTGGATAGGAGTTTCCGTTCGGTGGCGTACTCGACGGCGGCGTTGAGGATCTTTCGGCGTCGACTTGTGACGCTTGACGCGTAGGGCTTGCCGTCCAGGCGGGTGGCGAGGCCGGTCAGCACGAGCCGGAGAACTACAGGGTCGGATAGGGCGGCGACGGGTCGGGTGTGTTTATCGAGCCAGGCCAGGACACGCCGGGCCTCGGCGGGTGCGGTGTCCCGGGTGCGCGTGTTGAACGCCCAGCGTTGTAGTGCGACACGGAGGGTCTGGTCGTCAGGGCGGCCACGGGCGCCTTCGGTGATCATCAACACGGTGATCGCGGTGATGGCTTCGGCGTTGGTTCGTCGGGTCGTGGCGGCGGTTTTGGGCCATTTGAGGTCGATGAACTGGCACGCGAATCGGTACCAGGACAGGGTGTTGGTGGTGCGCTGCATCGAGACGGGCAGCCCGGACTCCGTAGCGAATGCCTCGCCCCTGCGGGCGGCGGCGACCAGGTCGGAGCGGAAGCTATCGGCGAGGGCCCGGGTTTTGAACGGCTGCTTTCGTCGGTGACCGGCGACGGACCAGCGGACGTAGTAGGTGTTTGCTCGGGTGCCGCGGTACACCTCCGTCTTCCAGACCCGGACGTCGTAGCTGGTGTCGGCCATTAGGCGGCTCGCACGTCGAGACTGGCTAGCCAGTCTTCGTAGTCACTGCGGCGGATCCGGAGGTCTCCGTTGGGCAACCGGAAACACGGCGGGCCCTTACGCTTGGCGCGCCAGTCATAGAAGGTCGACCGGGCGACGCCAAGATCGGCGCAGATCTCGTCGACCGTCAGGTGACGGCTGATGCCTCGACCGGCCTTCCGGTGTGTCGTCATCCGGCATCCTCCTTTCTTGCGGTGATGGTGAGGTAGACGCGGGTGTGTCCGGCCCGGCGGGCGGGTCGGCTGTGCATGCGGTAGGTGTTGCTGGGGCCGAGGAGCGCTCTCGCGCGGGCGGTGATGTCGGCGATGAGCGTTTGGGCGTGGTCGGTGGCGGCGATGACGCGGATGTGCGCGATCGGCGCCCGGGTGGGTGTGGGCATGGTTGCTCCTTGCGTGGTTGGGACACGCCGGCGGAGGTCCGCCGGCATACTTGCGCTGGTCGTACGTGTGTTCGATGATCGGGTGGTGGAGTTGGTGGGCCGGTGGTGGAACGGAAAGTACGGCCGTACCGCGCGGCGGGATGTGTGGCTGTACCAGGCCAGCCGTGACGGGTTCGTGGTGCATGCCCGCCACGGCGGTAGCGAGGGTGAGTTGCGGCGGTGGTCGGCGATGCGGGAGTACGA
>Ga0114129_10010242_pt1 | contig 13374 bp, 8 predicted proteins | sample RhiMetdeltSRZDD1_FD_80071 | JGI IMG/M metagenome (GOLD analysis project Ga0114129, IMG submission 80071) | Populus rhizosphere microbial communities from Tennessee, USA - Rhizosphere MetaG P. deltoides SRZDD1 (version 2) (version 2) | ecosystem: Host-associated > Plants > Roots > Rhizosphere >...
CCGGCAGGCGTCGGCAGCGGCGGGACGGGGTCGGTGAGAATCGCGTGCAGCGTGTCGAGCGTGCTCTTGCCCTGGAAGGCCGCGCGCGCGGTCAGCATCTCGTAGAGCACGACGCCGAACGCGAAGACGTCGGTGCGATGATCGACGCGATCGCCGCGCGCCTGCTCCGGGGACATGTACGCGGCGGTGCCGATGACGAGACCCGGCGTGGACTGAGGACCACGGGCACCCATCGTCGACGCATCCGGCGTGACCGGCTCGATGAGCTTCGCGAGTCCAAAGTCGATCACCTTGGCGTGGCCGTCCTCGGTGATCATCACGTTGGCCGGCTTGAGATCGCGGTGGATCAGCCCCTTCTCGTGCGCGCGGCTGAGCCCTTCGGCGATCTCAATGGCGATATCGAGCGCGCGCTTCGGCTGCAGGGGCCCACGGATCAGGACATCGCTGAGCTTGTCGCCGCGGATCAGCTCCATCGCGATGAACGTCACGCCGTCGGCCTGGCCGACTTCGTGGATCACCGCGATGTGCGGGTGTTCGATCAGCGCCGCGGCCCGCGCCTCCTGCAGCATCCGTTCGCCGCGAAGACGATCGTGGACGAGCTCCTCCGGCAGCACCTTCAGCGCGACCTCCCGGCCGAGGCTGAGATCGCGCGCGCGATACACGACCCCCATGCCGCCGCGGCTGATCTCTTCGACGATCTCGTAGTGCGACAGCGTGCGGCCGATCATTTCGCTGTTGTGGCGATGGCGAACAGATGATGCTGGCCGCGCACGTACATCGTGCTGTCGACGATCGCGGGCGTCGCCATCAGCGGTTCACCCATCGCATTGGTGGAGACGGGCGCGAAGGTCGGGCCGGCGGTGACGACGAACATGTCGCCGTCCTCGCTCGACAGAAAAATGTGTCCGTCCGAGACGACCGGCGACGCGCTGAAGCCGCTGCCGTGATGCGGAATGCGCTCGCGATAGATCTCGTCGCCCGTTCGCAGGTCGTACGCGTCGAAGATACCGTCGTTGCCGAGCACGTACACCTGACCGCGATAGATCAGGGGCGACGGCATGTACGGGCCGCGGCCGCGCTTCGACCAGACGACCGCCGCATTGGACGTCTGGCCGGCGCCGAGCGTGATGTCGCCGCGCGCGCCGGGACGAATCACAAAGATCGGTTTCTCGTCACGCCGGCCGCTCGCGACCAGGATGAAGTCGTCCGTGAAGACGGGCGTCGGTGCCGTGATCTTGGAACTGCCACCGAGCCGCCATAGCTCTTTGCCGGTTGCCGGATCGTAGCCGCGAATGAAGTTCGACGCGTTCGTCACGAGTTCTGATCCGCGCCCGGCTCGCGTCGATCGGTAGACGGTCGGCGTGCCCCACGATGGCAGCTCCTCCCGCATCGTCTTCCAGACCGTCTCACCGGTCATCGCGTTCAGTGCGATCACGAACGATCCCTTCTGCTGATCCACCTGCACGATCACAAGGTCGTTGAAGATGATGGGGGAGCTGGCCGTACCCCACTCGTACTCGGGCAGGTCGTACGCGCCGGCGTCGATGCGTCCCAGATCCTTCTGCCACCGCGGATTGCCATCGAGATCGAACGCATATAACCCCTGCGATCCGAAATACGCGACGACAATCCGTCCGTTGGTAACGGGTGTGGAGCTGGCGTACGTGGATTTGATGTGCCGCTTCTGCCTGGGCACACCTTCGACCGCTGTGCGTTCCCAGATCATCTTGCCGGTCCTGCGATCGATCGCTGAGACAACCCAGCGGTGAGATGAGCGATCGGCGGACGCGTCGCCGTCGCCATACAAGCCGGGTTTGAAGCTCGCGCCCGGCTGGCTGCTGATGGCGCTCGTAACGAAGAGCCGGTCGCCCCAGACGATCGGGCTCGAGTGGGCCAGGCCCGGAATCGCGACCTTCCATCGAATGTTCGCGCCGGTCGTGCCATTCCACGTCGTCGGCAAGTGCTGCCCGTCGGCAATCCCGGCTGCGTCGGGGCCACGGAATCGCGGCCAGTTCGGCGGTGCGGGCTGGGCGACCAGAGCCAGGGTTGCCAGAAGCACGGCCGCTGCTGACATCGAAACACGGCCAGACATACGGGTGACTATAACGTCAGTTCACAAGCTCACACGAAGGACATGAAGGATAATCCCCCCACCCTCAACAGGAGATCCCGATGACGCGTCGCAGCTTGACGATTGGAGTGGCCGGCGTCGCCCTGATCTACGTCAGCATCATCGCCGCGCCGCAGTCGAACGGATCTGACGAGCTCAAAGCGCTCGCGCGCGCGTCGTTGTCGCAGATCGCAGGCGAAATCCGCATTCCCGGTCTACGTGCCGACGTCCAGGTCCTGCGCGATCGCTGGGGCGTGCCGCACATCTACGCGCGGAACCTCGACGACCTGTTCATGGCGCAGGGGTACGTCATGGCGCAGGACCGCCTGTGGCAGATGGAGATGTGGCGGCGTCAGCGCGAGGGACGCATGGCGGAGATCCTCGGCCCCTCGGCGGTCGCGCGCGATCGCACCGCGAGGCTCCTCAAGTACCGCGGGCCGATGGACGACCGCGAGTGGGCGAGCTATCACCCTGAGGGGAAGCGCATCTTCACCGCGTACGCGGCCGGCATCAACGCGTTCATCACCGAACGGGCGTCGAGTCTGCCGGTCGAGTTCAAGTTGACGGGCATCACGCCGTCGCCGTGGACGGCGGAGACAGTCGTGCTTCGATCGGCGACATTTGGCGACGCGACCGCCGAGCTGACGCTTGCGCGCAACGTCGTGCAGATGGGCGTCGAGCAGGCGAATCGTCAACGCGCGCCCGATCCGTGGGATGACCTCCAAGTTCCCGAGGGTCTCGATCCATCGGTGATCGACGAGTCGGTCACGACAGGTGGGCGCGGCGGCGGTGGTGGAGGCAGGGGAGGCAGGGGTGGTGAGGCCACCCGGCCGGCCATCATCGAGCCGTATCGAAGCCTGGTTGGCCGCGGCGGATTCGCCGGACTCGACGCGCCGACTGACGACGGACAGATCCCGGACCCGGGATCGAACAACTGGGTGTTGAGCGGCAAGTTCTCCGCGACCGGAAAGCCCGTGGTTTCCAACGATCCGCACCGCGAGGTGACGAATCCTTCGCTGCGCTACATCGTGCACCTGAACGCGCCGGGGTGGAACGTCATCGGCGCGGGTGAGCCGCCGTTCGTCGGCGTGGCGCTGGGCCACAACGATCGTCTGGGTTGGGGGCTCACGATCGCCGGCAACGATCAGGAGGACGTGTTCGTCGAGGAGACGAACCCCGCCAATCCGAATCAGGTGAAGTATCGCGGCCAGTGGGAACCCTTCCGTGTCGTGACCGAGACGATCGCCGTGAAGGGCGAAGCGGCGCAGACGGTGGAGTTGAAGTTCACGCGCCACGGCCCGGTCTTTCACGAGGATCGGACGCGGCATCGCGCATACGCCCTGCGATCCGCGCTGCTCGAACCGGGGACGGCGGCTTACCTCGGGGGGTTGCGTCTGTCGCAGGCGAAGAACTGCCGCGAATTTCTCGACGCGGCGATGTACTGGAAGGCGCCCACGGAGAATCTGATCTGCGGCGACGTCGACGGCAACATCTCGTGGCAGGCGTCGGCGCTGACGCCAAATCGCAGGGCGCCGGCAGGCGATCGTGATCGACGGTCATGGGCGGGCCGGCTGCCGGTCCCAGGCACGGGCGCGTACGAATGGGAAGGCTTTCGCACGGATCTGCCGCGAGAGCTCAATCCCCCGCGCGGCTTCATCGCCACGGCGAACAACCAGGTGCAGCCGCCGGAGTACCAGCCGCCGATGATGTTCAAGACGACGAACAACGTGCAGTTCGATCGCATCACGCGGATCCGGCAGATGATCGAGCCGGGCAAAACCTACACGCTCGACGATCACCGGCGCATGCAGCTCGACGCGCTGATGCTGAGCGCGCAGCCTGCACTGGCGTTGTTTTCCGGCTGGAAGTCGTCGCAGCCTGCGGTGGAGCGCGCGCGGCAGATGATCGCCGGCTGGGACGCCGTGCTTGCGCGAGACAGCGCGGCCGCCGCGATCTACTCCACTTGGCGCAGCGGGTCGACGCCGCAGGAACGTGATGCGGCGCGGCCGATCGTCGAACGTCAGCCGTTACACGAAGCGAGCCTCGCTCGCGCGATCGAGCAGCTGACGTCGAGTCAGGGCGCCGACTGGGCGATGTGGCGATGGGGCCGGATGCACACGCGCACGTTCCCGCATCCGCTCCTGACGATGTTCGATCTGCCGACGATTGAGCGTCGCGGTGGCGCGGGCGCGGTCGCGGCCGACGGCGCGACGTATCGGGAGATCCTCGACGTCTCGAACTGGGATCGGTCCATCGGCACCAATGTGCCGGGGCAGAGCGGACAACCGGAGAGTCCGTTCTACGGCAATCTGTTGCAGATGTTTGCTGATGATGTCTATTTTCCGCTCGCGTTCTCGAAGGACAAGGTGGAAAAGGAAGCAACGTACAGGCTCGCGCTGAAAAAGTAATGGGCGCTGTCGCTGTCGGTTCCGGAGTTCCGTAGTTCCGGAGTTCCGAAGTTCTTGGGAACCCCGGAACCTCGGAACCGACTGCGGCGGCGTCAGCGTTTTGTGTGAACGACTTTCCCTCCAGCGATAGTCATCAGAATCTTTCCGCCGAGTAGCTTGTTCGGCTCCTTCTCTCCGACTTGCATTGGATCGATGTCGACGACCGTGACATCGGCCCGCCGGTTGGCGACGAGCATTCCCATTTCATGTTCACGGAATTCGGCGTAGGCCGCCCAAGACGTCCAGCCGCGGAGCGCCTCTTCGATCGTCATTGCCTCTTCGCGCCGCCATCCGCCGGGCGGCTTGCCGTCCTTGTCCTGGCGCGTGACGGCGGAGTGCAGGCCATAAAAGATGTTGTAGTCGGTCGCAGGCAGATCGGAGTTGAACGCGAGCCGCGCGCCGGCGCGGCGGAGCGATCGCCACGCGTACGCGCCCTTGATGCGTTCGGGACCGATGCGCGCTTCGGCCCAGGGCATGTCCTCGACGGCGTGGGACGGCTGCATCGAGGCGATGACGCCGAGCTGCGCGAAGCGCGGCCAGTCGTCGGGGCTCACGACCTGCGCGTGCTCGATGCGCGGACGCGTGTTCTTCGCGTCGGGATTGGCCGCGATGACACTCGCGAACAGGTCGAGCGCCTCGCGGTTGGCGCGATCGCCAATCGCGTGAATCACGACCTGGAATCCCGCGCGCATCATCGCGGCCATCCGATCGCGATCGAAGCCGTAGTCGGCGCCGCCGACGCCGCGGTGGCCCGGCCGGTCGCTGTAGTCGTCGAAGAACAGCGCGCCGCGCGAGCCCATCGCGCCGTCATAGAACGCTTTTACCGAGCGGACGACCAGAAGCGTCGTGTCGGTGACGGGCTTGCGCCGGCTCCACGCGTCCATCAGCGCCGCGTCGCGGGCGGCGAGCATTGTGTAGACGGGAATCGTGAGCTTGCCGCTCGCCTGGAGCTGCTCGAGCGCGGCGAGCAGTGCCGTGTCCGCGCCGGCCTCGTGCACGGACACGTAGCCGGCTGCCGACAGTGACTCGAGCGCCTTGACGACGCGCGCGGAGATTTGCGCGGGCGTCGGCGCGGGCAGCGCTTTCAACAATAGATCGCCGGCGGCGTTGAGCAGGATGCCGGTCGGCTGACCGCGGCGATCCTTTCTGATCTCACCGCCTGTGGGTGCCGGCGTTGACGGGGTAATGTTCGCGCGCTCGAACGCGAGCTTGTTGCCCCAGACGGCGAACGTGTGCAGGCCGCGCAAAATGACCGGATGGTCGGGGACGCGCTCGCTCAGGAGCTGCATGTCCGGATAGTGATTCGCCCACGCGCCCTCGTCCCAGCCCCAGCCGACGATCCACTCGCCCTTCGGGGTCGTCTTCGCGCGCTCAACGACGCGCGTGACGGCGTCGGCTTCGGTCTGGACGCCGACGAGATTCACGCGCTCGAGCGCCGCGCCGAGCTCCGGCAGATGGACGTGTGAGTCGATCAATCCCGGCAGGACGGTCGCGCCCCCCAGATCGATCACGTGCGTCGAGGACCCGCGATACGCCTCGGCGTTGACGCGTTCGCCGACGAACGCGATGCGGCCGCCGCGAATCGCGACGGCCTGCGCGTCGGGCCGCCAGCCGAGCGGACCGTGTGGTGCACTCGTCGATGGTTGGCCTTCGCGATCCGGCTCCGGCCAGCTGAACGTGTACACGCGGCCGTTGACCAGAAGGAGATCCGCGGGCTCAGAGACGGCGCCGCTGCAGGCGCTGATCAGGGCGCCGATGAATGCGAGGACGATGAGAATCGGGAAGCGCGTCATGACGCTCGCACATGTTCTCACCGTTGCCGCTGGATTCAGAATGCTGGTATCTGATTGCTATTCTCAGATTATGCAAAAGCCCCGGAAGATCACGGTTGAAGTGTCGTCGGACCTGCTCAGGAAGGCCCAACGGGCGACCGGCAAGGGCATTACGCAGACCGTCTGCGCTGGTCTGCAAGTCGTCGCGGTGTCGCAGGCGTATGCGCGATTGCGCCAGATGCGCGGCAGAGTCCGGCTATCGCGGGCTCTATCGGATCTCAAACATGACAGATGAGCGAACGATGTGGACGCTGCGTCCTGCTCAGGGGCGCCTGCGATGCCGCGGCGCCGGCGATGCCGCGGCCCTGCGACGCTTCGGCAATTTGGCTTTGACCAGCTCGTACGCCGTCTTCACGAGCCGCTCTCGGTCGCGCCGGCCCAGCGCCGTGCCGAGCTCCGGCTCCTGTACCCACATCGCGCGCGCCATGTAGGGCGCCGGAATCAATCCGGGCTGCTCGATCAGCTCGGCAAACGTCTCAGGCGTGCATTTGAACGCGATCTGGTGCGGCGGTTCGAGGCAGATGACGCAGAACATCTTCCCGCCGATCGTGAAAACCAGATCGTTGCCCCACTTCACGTCTTCGCCGACGTCCGGCAGCGAACGGCAGAACTCGCGGACCTGGGCCAGCGACATCGGAAAACGGAATGATAAACGCAGAGGGTGGCCCTCTTGACCTGGCGCAAATCAGATAGCAAGATGTCGGCTCACCCAATAGGTCGATAGATCGATCGACCGATAGATCGATTCCCCGAGGTAGGCCTATGGCTCGGCAGTGTGCTACGGTCACTCTCCCGGTCTCTATCTTTGCAATAGTTGCCGCGATAGTTCTCCCAGGGCTCAAGGTCGAGGCGGAGCAGGACCAGGCTCCTGATCCGAAATTCACGGCCGCCATGCAAAAAGGTGAAGCCGCCTTGAAGTCGCGGCGCTTCGAGGAAGCGCTCGACTCATTCAAGGAAGCCAACGCGACGCAGAACAAAACTTCTGCGGCGGCGTTCCATGGCCTCGGCCGTGCGTACCATGGGCTCGGCGCGTTCAAGAGCGGCGCCGACAGCTGTGCCGAAGGACTGAAGTACGTCGGGAGCAACAAACGCATGGAAGCGCTGCTCCACAACCAGCGCGGCATGAACCTGTTCGGGCTCGCCGACAAGAACACGGCCAAGGAAATCAAGGACGCCGAAGCCGAGTTCCGATCGGCGCTCGTCATCCCCGACGCGCCCCCCATCGCGTGGTACAACCTCGGCGTCGTGCTCCTCAAGCAGAGCCGCGACCAGGAAGGCCTCGTCGCACTCCAAACCTACGTCGAAAGCGGCGTGCGCGCGCCGGAGATCGAGCTCGCCAAGAAAATGATTGAGAATCCGCGCCGCGGCCGCGAGAACTTCGCGCCCGACTACGCCTTCGCCTCGCTCAAAGGCGACTACGTCAGCTCGAAGGAGCTCGTCGGCAAGACCGTGCTGCTTGACTTCTGGGGCACGTGGTGCGGCCCGTGCCGGGCGGCGACGCCCGACCTCGTCCGCCTGTACAAGAAGTTCAAGGACGAACCCTTCGCGATGCTCGGCATCAGCTCCGACGCGTCCGGCGACCGCGAGAAGTGGACCGAGTACATCGACAAGAACAAAATGGACTGGCCCCAACTCCTCGATCTGAACCGCCAGGTCATCCGCTCGTTCCAGGTGACCACCTATCCGACCTATATCGTCATCGACACGGAAGGGATTGTGCGGATTCGAAAGTCGGGTTGGGGCATGGGCACCATCAACGATCTTGAGGGCGCCATCAAGAAGAGCATGAAGGACGCTGCTCCGAAGACGCTGGGCATCGATCTATCGGTTTATCGATCTATCGATCTATTTGAGAGCACACCGTCACACCATGTCCGGACGGACGACGTGGGTCCTAACGCGGCCAGAATGCCCTTCAATAGATCGATAAATCGATAAATCGATAGATCGATTCACCGTCACGCGTCAGATTCGCAGTGACAGCATGGGATCCGTCTTCGACGCGCGGCGTGCCGGCACCCAGTTCGCGAGCAGTGCCGCGACGAGGAGAGTGAACGTCGCCAAACCGAGGACGACGGGATCGGCAGGTGAGACGCCGAACAGCAGATCGCCGAGCAGTCTCGCAAGCGCGATCGCGGCGGCGACGCCGAGCACGACCCCGATCACAATGGCGCGCGCGCTGGCACGCATGACCGCGCCGAAAATGTCGCCGGGCCGCGCGCCGATCGCCAGCCGAATCCCAATCTCGCGCGAGCGCTGGCTGACCAGGTAGGACGTCACGCCGTACGTGCCGCCGAGCGCCAGGATCAGCGCCATCACGGCAAAAACCGCGAGCATCCACGAATAGAGCGCGCGGCCGCGGAGCGACTCTGCCACCGCCTCGTCCATCGTCTTCACACGGAACAGCGGCAGGTCCGGATCGACCTGTTGAAGGACCTTGCGGGCGGTTTCCGTGAACGCCTCCGGTTTCCCGGTGGTCCGCATGGTGACCGCAAGGTCCAGCCGCTGCGGCCACGAGATCGGAAAATACACGCCCGGCCGCATCGGACGCTCGAAGCCGTAGTGCTTGACGTCTTTCGTGACGCCGACGACGGGGATCCATTCCGGCTTGTCGCTGCGGAAGCTCAACCGCCTGCCGACCGGATCGGCCACACCCGGCCAGAATGTTTTCGCGAACGTCTCGTTCACGATCACGACGAGCGGCGCCTTCTGCTGCCGATCAGCAACATTGAAGAACCGGCCGCTCTTCAGTCGAATGCCCATCGCCTCGAAGTAGCCCTCGGTCGCCATGCGCGTCAACGTGACCGGATCGGGATCGCCCGGTTTCTTCGGGGCCGCACCCTCGATGCGATAGAACATCCCCATGTGGCAGTTGAGCATCGGCGGACACGTGTTCGCGCCTGCGGCTGTCACGCCGGGTTGAGCTCGGAGCCGCGTCAGGAGATCGTCCCAGAACGCCAGCCGGATCTCGTGCTTCTCATATTTCGGCGTCGGTAACGCGAGGCGGAAAGTCAGCACGTGATCCGGCGAGAAGCCGGGATCGATGCTGCTGACCTTGCCGAACGCGCGATAGAGCAGCCCGCCGCCGACGATGAGAATCGTCGCGAGCAGGAATTCGGCCCCCACCAGCCAGGTCAGCGTTCGTCGTCCCCGCGGCGACGTCGTCGAGCCCGCGACCGTGTCGGTCATGGCGCTGCGAACGTCGCCGCGCACCGCGTGGAGCGCCGGTGCCCACCCGAACAGCAGCGTCGCCAGGAGCGAGAGCCCGATTGAGAACGCCAGCACGCGTCCGTCGAGGCCGAAGTTCGCCCATCGCGGCAGTTGCGTGTCGAGCGCGGCGACGAGGGCGGAGAGCGCCGCGCGGCCCGCGATCGTGCCGACGAGTCCGCCGATGGCCGCCATGATCAGGTTCTCGACGAAGAGCTGCCGGATCAGCCGCGCGCGGCCAGCGCCAATCGCGAGACGGATGCCGATCTCACGGCGGCGCGCGATCGCGCGCGCGAGCATGACGCTCGCGACGTTGGCGCACGCGACGATGAGCAGGAGCGCGACCGAGCCGGCGATCGGCGGAATGGCCGAACGCGAGCCCTCGACAAGCACGTCGCGCAACGGCCGCACGAACGGCAAGACGACCTTGTCCTTGTCGCGAACCGCCCAGACGGCCTCGTGCGTACGCAGGAGATCGGCCTCGGCCTGCTGCACGGTGACGCCGGGCTTCAGCCGGCCGATCCCGCTCGACCCGTAGCTCTCGCCCTGCTGTTGGGGATCGCCGGCGTACGGCACGAAGAATGACGCGTCGTCGGGGAACTCCGCGCGCGCCGGCATCACGCCGACGATCGTCCACGGCTCGCCGTCGAGGCGCAGCGAGCGGCCGAGAACATTCTGATCCGCGCCGAATCGAGTGCGCCACAACCGCTCCGAGAGCACAACGGCCCGCGGCCCTTTCGGTCGATCCTCCTCGGGCGTGAACATGCGGCCGAGAATCGGCTGCACGCCGAGGACCTTGGCGAAGTCTCGCGTGACCTGGGCGCCGCCGATGCGTTCCGGTCGCTGATCGTCGGCGAGATTGAACGCCTGGCCGTCGTAGAGCGCGATCGCCTCGAACGCGCGCTGATGCTCGTGCCACTCCCAGAAGTCCGGGTAATTGATGCCGACGACGTCGAGATTCCAGCGCGGTGCCTTCTCGTTGAAGAACACGAGGCGGTCCGGATGATCGAAGGGAAACGGCCGCAGCAGCAGCGCGTTGACCAGACTGAAGACGACGATGTTGGCCGCGATGCCGAGCGCGAGCATCGTGACGACGAGGCCGGTCGCGAGCTTCTGGCGGCGGAATGAGCGGAGGGCGTAGCGGACGTCGGTGCCGAACATGAGAGGGCGCCTTTCTGCAGGGACCCCGCGCCGCGGCGTGAACGACGCGCGCAGGGATGCCGAACCGAGATCGGTGGCCGCGCGCACCCACACGCTGGCCCTCGCGACCGGGCCAGCGGCTCGCGCCTGACGCCAGATGTGGACGAACGCCTCTTCCATTTCGGCCGCGTGTCTCTCGCGCAGCCATGCGGGTGCGATCCAGAGGAGGCGGCGGTACCGGCGTCGCGTCACCTCGTCAGTGACGGTCATACGTTCTGCCGCCGGTTGATCGCGCGGGCCAGACGCACGAGATCGGCCAGCCGCTGCGTTTCCGCGTCGAGCGCGCTTCGTCCGCTGCGGGTGATGCCGTAATAGCGCTTGCGTTCACTCGCGTCCGGGCGTCGGTTCTCGTCGTCGATCTCCTCGATCCATCCGAGGTCGGCCAGTTCTTCGAGCGAGCCGTACAAGGTGGCCGGCCACAACCGGATGCCGCCGTGGGAAGATTCGCGGACGTCGCGGGCGATCGCCAGTCCATGGCGCGCGCCGCCGGCGAGCGAGAGCAGGATGTGGTACCAGCGCGCTTTCATCGACTGCGGCATGGCCGTGAATTATATTAATCAAGATAATACTGTTCAAGACTATTCACGCGCGATCCCGATCGGGCCGCGCTGTCACAGGTTTGTCACAATCTGTCGCTGAACGGCGGGCCCGACGGGAAAGACAAGGCCGTGATCGACATTCTCGGCGAGGTGCGCGACGAGCGCGGGTTCCCCGTCGGCCGCATCAGACAGACGATGGAGCTGCCGGCAGGGGCGTCGGCGACGCTCGCCGGCAAGCAGGTGCTCTATCAATCGGGCGTCACGCTGCCGCCCGGACGTTTTTCCGTGAAGGTCGTAGTTCGCGAGAACGGCACGGGCACGATGGGGTCGTTCGAGGCGCCGGTGACGGTCCCCGAGCTCGGCAAGACGCCGCTCAAGGTCAGCTCCGTGGTCCTCAGTACGCAGCTCCAGTCCGTCAAAGGGCGCAGCGACAACCCGCTCGTGCGCGACGGCGTCCAGCTCCTTCCCAACCTCACGCACGTCGTCGGCCGCGATCAGAATCTGTTCTTCTACTACGAGGTGTACGACCCGTCGATGGCCGAAGGGAAAGGCCCCGAGCTTCGCACGAGCCTCGCCTTCTACCGGGGTAAGGTCAAAGTACTCGAAACGCCGGTCGTCACCCGCGCGAAGCTTGACGCGACCGATCGCAAAGCGGCCCTCTTTCAGTTCGAGATTCCCGCCAACCAATTCGAGCGCGGCCTGTACACATGTCAGATCAACGTCATCGACGAAGTCGCCGGCAATTTCGCGTTTCCAAGGATCGATTTGTTCGTCAAGTAGTAGAGAACTGCACTGCAGGCCGCAAATTTCAGCGAGCACTCACGCGCAAGTAAAATCCCCCTGAATGTCCACGCGACGCCGCTTTCTCCGAGACACTGCCCTCATGGTCGGCGCTTTGACGTTGTCGCGATCGAGGGCGTCCGCACAGAATCACTCGAACGTGTTCGACTACGTCATCGTCGGCGCCGGATCGTCGGGGTGCGTGATCGCGAATCGACTGAGTGCCGACCCGAGCAGGCGGGTGCTCCTCGTCGAGGCGGGCGGGCCCGACGTCAATCCGTTGATTGCGGCCCCGGGCAAATGGACGTCGCTCCTCGGAACGCCGGTCGACTGGAATTACGCGACGGAGCCCGATCCCGGCCTCGGCGGGCGCAGTCTGCGATGGCCGCGTGGACGCACCTACGGCGGATCGAGCGCGATGAACGCCATGGCGTACGTGCGGGGCCATCAGCTGTGCTTCGACATGTGGGCGGCGGAGGCGGGCGCGTCGTGGAATTATCGCGGCGTGTTGCCGTACTTTCTGCGCGTCGAGGACAACTCCCGCGGCGCGTCGGACTATCACGGCGCGGGCGGCCTGCTCGCCGTGAGCGACACGCACGATCCGCACGCCGGCCATGTCGCATTTCTCGCGGCGGCGCGCGAGCTCGGATTCGGCGCGCGGCCCGACTGGGATTTCAATGGGCCGCAACAGGAGCAAGGCGCAGGCTACTACCAGAAGAACATCCGCAACGGGCGGCGTCACTCGGCGGCGGCGGCGTTTCTGACGCCCATCCTGACGCGTCCGAATCTCACCATTTGGCCCGACAGCCGGCTTCTGCGCGTGACGATGGATGGCCGGCGCGTGACGGGGGTGGAGGTAGGACGCGCGAAGGCGATCGAGCGAGTCACCGTTACTCGCGAGGTCATCGTGGCGGCCGGCGTGATCGAATCGCCGAAGATCCTGCTGCTGTCCGGGATCGGTCCCGCCGACGCGCTGCGGTCCCACGGCATCACGGTCGTCGCCGATCTCCCGGGCGTCGGCGCCAATCTGCACGATCACCCGAAAGTCTCGGTGCGGTGGTCCGCGCGGCAGCTGCTGGCGGCGTCAACCGTGTCGGCGGGTCTGTTCACGTACTCACAGCGGGGCGCGACGCCAAGGCCGCCGGATATTCAGTTTTACGTCGGCCGTGGCCTCGACACGGTCGACCCGTTCGTCACGCTGACGGTCGCCTTGAGCCAGCCGCGCAGCCGCGGCCTGGTCAGGCTGCGATCGGCCGATC
>Ga0114129_10010244_pt1 | contig 13374 bp, 4 predicted proteins | sample RhiMetdeltSRZDD1_FD_80071 | JGI IMG/M metagenome (GOLD analysis project Ga0114129, IMG submission 80071) | Populus rhizosphere microbial communities from Tennessee, USA - Rhizosphere MetaG P. deltoides SRZDD1 (version 2) (version 2) | ecosystem: Host-associated > Plants > Roots > Rhizosphere >...
CGGCACGTCCCACCATAGGCAAAGCGTACTTCGGTTCGTGCAGGCGGATGCCCTGACGTTCCTGTCTATGGAGCAAGCGGAAGACGGTCACCGCCTGAGACTTCCCTTTGACCTGCAGTGGCGGAAGTTCCTCCCAGGCGAACTCCTCCGCGATGACTTTGTGCACATTTTGGTTGACCAGCACCTGACCGGGCGGTGCATTCTGCATCAGGCGGGCCGCCATGTTGACCGCATCTCCCAGCGCGCTGTACGTGCGGCGATACATGCCGCCACAGGCGCCCGTGCGCGTCAGTCCCTGGCTGACGCCAATCTGTACCTCGGTGATGAAATCCATCTGGAGGTCGCGTAATTCCAGCGCCGCCGCAGCAGCACGGATGGCATCGTCCTCATGCGCCAGCGGGGCACCAAATGAAACATAGAAATTACTACCTTTGTCGCCAATGCTCAATTGGAGCATGTAGCTGTCATAGCGAGCCAGGATGCGCTGCACTGCCTGCATATAGGTATTGAGCTTGGACTGTGCCGCGGGGTCGTCATCATAGTCAATACCGGAGAACCGCACAAACAACGCCACCGTTGGGCGGAGCTCGGTTAGAAATTCTCCCATGCCGTTCATCAGCCGCTCGTAGACAGGCGGCAGCAGCCACGGCTGGACCAGAGCATTGCTTAGTGCATCGGTCTCCAGTGGCGGCCAGTGGTCGAGCTCGACGTCTGTCTTCAGCCCCTTGACCACAGCAAACCGTTCCCCGCTCTCCGGGTCTGCGCGCCACTCCGAGACGTCGATCTGCTGCCCCAGCGCCGCGACCGCGGATTGATCCAGCAGCACTTCGCCGCGCTGGGCGAGGTGCTCGCCATCATCCAATCGATAAAGGGTTTCCCCTGCCAGCGCATCGACCAGCTGGATCGCGGGATCACCGATCAGAAATCGTCTGGCAGAGCCAGCTGTGACCACCACTTTGATCGCCAGGGAAACGATTCCCGCACCGGAAATATCCACCCGGTCAAACTGCTGCATCGCGCGCTGGATGGCGAGAGCGCTGGCGGTCCCTCGACGTGCGGAGGGCAGGCTGCCGCTCGCATCGTCGAACCAACAGGTAATGGCATCCCCGCTGTAACTAATGACGCTGCCCCGGTAACTCTCGATCTCTGCCACTAACGCATCATAAATCCTGTTGAGCCACAGGGTTAATTCCTCGGCGCCGCGTTGTGGACCGAGCGCCTGCACCAGTGCTTCTGTCAGCGGCGTGAATCCGGAGATATCGGCGAAGACCGCCGCACCCGTCGTGAGATCGGGTAGATCAGATCCACGAGCCAGCGCATGGCGCCGGTCGGTGGGAATGTAAGCAATTAATGATTCCATGATGGCTTTGATCTGCAATACGTTGACAACGAAAACTGCTTTTGCATAATGACATCCTGCCGGGATGTATTTTACCCTCTTGAGTCCGATTTCCTGGCAGGGATGTGAACTTCCGTGACTTTAGAGTGGTACACCTGGGGAATGATCTCCAGGTGTACCATCTTTCGTGCCTAACTCTATCGGAACATGAAATTCAGCAGATACGTCTGCCCGTCGATGAACTGCACGCTCACCTGCCGGCAGGTCCCTACCCAGGATTTTTCCGTCTTCCAGACGTAAGTATAGGTACCAGTTGCTGGATCATACGTGAACGAATTCGATCCAAGGGTTGTCCCTTCCACACTGTCAACCGGGTTCAGCGTATTGCATTGGATCTGGGTTGACTTCGGGAATCAGCTGCCAGGACAGCCAGTCCCTGATTCCCGCCGAGGCTGAACTTGAGCGGTACGGAGCGACCGGCGTTCATTTCGTTCATCACCGGCGGGTTCTTGACCGGGTCGAAGAATCCCGTGAAATTGTAGATCACCCGGTATGTAGCGCTGGCGGTGGCTGTGTTTCCGGAATTGTCGGTCGCGGTACAGATGACGGTCTTTGTTCCAACTGTACTCGTATCCACGGGCCCGCAGCTCTGGGTGGCAATTCCCGAGCCTGTATCCGTTGCACCAGCTGTGGCTGTAGCACTCCCGTTCAGATAGACCGGGTTGGGGGACACGCTGGGAGACAGAGTCGGCGGGGTCGTGTCGGCGACGATGGTGAGTGACAGTCCGCGTTTACATGATCTCTCGTAATAATCGTCGACCAGGGTCAGGATATTCCCGGAGCAGTCTGGGTCGGGAAGAGTAGTACCTTTGGAATAAAAGTAAGCATCCACGGTGTACGTGCCCGGAGGCAGCGATACATCGCCAAGTGTAGCATTGCCCTGGAAATCTGCGATCACGGAGGCTGCGAATGTGTCCGTGCTGTTGTGTACCACGAACAAGACTGACTTTCCACCGAGAGGGCGATCAGAGGAATCATGCACGACCGCCACGAACGGCGTGGGCTGGTTTGTAAAGATGCTTGCCGAGCTCGGTGTGACGGTCAGCGTTGTGCTATCTTTGTGTACCGTGAAGTCGCTGGTATCGTTCGAGCCCAGATAGTCGACATTGCCGCGGAAGCTTGCCTGCGCTGTGTAATCGCCGGGGCGCACTACCAGCTTCAAGGTGAGCGTCACCTCTCCGGCAGTATCCGTGATCCCCGAAGCCTGCTGTCCGCCGATATCGAGAGTCACAAGCTGATCGGGTAGAGGCTGCCCGACCGACTGCAGTAACAGGTTGAACGTGCTGTCTTTGAGATAGGTTCCGCTCGACGGGGGCGATTGCAGAGTGAGTGTCGTCGCCGCGGGGGGTGGAAGCTGCGTCGCGTTTTCATCGGCCACGCCGTAATACGCACCCAGGTTGGTTCCCAGGGTCGTCAGACCCGCGCCGCCCACCGCCTGTACCATGAACAGGATGTTCCCTGCATCTTCGCCGGGCTGGAGATCGAGAGTGCCTTCCCATAATGTGGGATCCTCTGCGTTTTGGATCAGATCCAACGGGGCCCATGCGTCATGGTAGCTGCTGCCAGGTTTGCCTGTGTAAAGCACCCAGACTGCTTGCACGCCTGCCGAGCCATCGGCCGCCGCATTCACACTGAAGTGTATCGAATTCCCATCTTCAACGCCCGAGGCTCCCAGGATGACTGGAGCAGCACTGACCCCGGCGGCTTTCGTCGCTGCCGGGCTGCCTGCGTCTGTCCAGTTGGCAGACAGGTAGTAAAGTCGCAGATCTAATTGACTGAATTTGCGCAGGATGCCGTCAATGGCGCCGGGCGCACTCGACTGGAACTGTGCCGGGAAGACGATCAGTCGCGTCTCGCCGCCGCTGACCGCTTCAGAGAAGTTCGCCGCCCAGGTTTGGGTCGGGTAGAAAACGTCTGTGTTGTATGAGAGATGTGCTGTAGATGTCTCCGTGGTTGGCGAGGAAGTCAAGGGGATAATTCCACTGAGATCGGTGTATGCCCCGCCGCGCAGGGCGACGCCCCGCAGGACGTTCCCACTCGAGGTAACGTTGAAGACTTCCTTCGGATAGACCGGCTCGAAGGGATTGACGACCACGCCGTCTGCACCGGAGAGGTAGGTTGTTGTAACGTTTCCGCCACCGGAAGAAAGATTTTGCAGTGTCTTAAAATGTGTCGTGACCGTCGGGTTCAACACGACCGCGCTGGTGCAAAGACCAAAGTTTGCGCACGGAACATTTGTGACCGGAGTGACCGCGGGGACAATGGAATTATCAGCCGGCGGGGTGATGCGTGCCCCGGGCATATCCACCTTCATCATCGGCAGACCGTAGAGCGTCATCTCGACGAGAGTCTTATGGTCGATGCCGGTCAATTGAGCTGTCTCTGCCAGGAACTGCTGCTTGGCTTTCACAACAGCCTGACCGATCGAGATCGGTCCACTGCCGGTGCGCAGCTGCTGCGCCATCCGCAGGAAGAGCCGCTCCCCGTATTCAACGAATTCTGTATCGCCGTAGGCATAGCCGGTGGACGAGATATAACCTGCGGCGCCCTTGCGCAGGAATGCCTTCGCCCAGTCGGGCTCCGGCGAGATGCCTGCCAGCAGGTCGTCATTTGGAATGCTGTAACCGCCATGGCAGCCCAGGGCAAGGACAAGAACGTCGGTGAGATCGGCAGAGGCTCCTGCGATCTCTGCTGCTGAAAGCTGGCTGGCATAATCCGCGGCGAGTAAGTTGCCGGCGCTGAAATGACCTGTTAGCACGGCCACGTCGAAGTTGGCGGCAAACAGTTTTGTGCGAAGTTGGTTCGCGGTCCACGCGCTCGGGTCCGTAGGGGGCAGGCCGGGCGCCTGGATCAATGTGTCAGCCGTCGAGTTCGTGCCCGCGTCCATCTCAGCCTGGATCGCCACGGCTGCATCGCCGACAAAGTCATAACCGGTTACCAGGGATGAGTTTGGCACAACGACGCCATCGGTCAGGATGTAGGCGTTCACCGCCGCGCTGATGTCGCTGGCGGTATCCACCAATCGTCCCACTGCCAGATCGGGCAGCGCAAGGCTGTGCCCGGCCAGGGTGATGTCCACCTGTGAGCCGTAGGCATCCTGTCCCTGAACGAGGTTGGTCTTCAACCCTGCTTCTGAGGCAGTGGAAGGACTGACGGGTGGGACATAATCCTTTTCGTTGGCGAGGCCCGAAACGTCCTGCACCTGGAAGAACGGGATCACGTCCGCGCCGCCCGCCAGGACAATATACTCAACGGTCGGGTTTGCCGCCCGGTAGGCATCGACCACGTTCTTGATCTCCTTCGCCACGGTGTTCTTGGCAGAGGCGCAAGCCAGGGTCTGGTCGGCTTCTGTATTGGCAAAGGCGACGCGCGCATATTTGGAATCGTTAAGGTCGATTACGGTACCGTTGACATCACTGCGCCCGGCGAGTGTTTGAAGATCCGCCAGTGCCTCAGCGATCTCGGCCTGTGTTCCGGTCAGGCGGCTTGAGTCTGTCAGAATGAGGGACTTGAGCGTGCCCGATGCAAGCGGAGATCCCGAGATCACCGGGAGCGAATTCGGAACGGGTTGGACATCGCCGCAAACACCGCCCTGTATGGTCACATCCAGAGTGAACGGGGTCTCGATATCATAGGGTCCGACGATGCGAACATATAGGTCTTCCTGTAGATCGTACGTGTTCCGTTCGATGGTCTGGACGGTTGCATATGGGTCCATCGAGATGCCCAGCAGGCTGTTGCGCGCTGCGCTGGCGTACGCATCCAGAGAGCCGGAAGGCAGCGAACCAGATGGTAGTGATCCTGAAGGTAAAGAGCCTGAAGGCAGTGAGCCAGAGGGTAACGATCCGGAAGGAAGCGAGCCGGACGGTAAAGAGCCGGAGGGCAGAGAGCCGGAAGGCAGCGAACCGGATGGAAGTGATCCTGAAGGTAAAGAGCCCGAAGGCAGTGAGCCGGAGGGAAGCGATCCGGAAGGAAGCGACCCGGACGGTAACGAGCCGGAGGGCAGGTAACCAGTTGGCAGTGAGCCCGACGGTAAAGAGCCTGAAGGTAAAGAACCAGACGGTAATGATCCCGAGGGGAGCGAACCCGAAGGCAACGATCCTGAAGGCAGGAACGCGGCATCTGCCGCCTCCGCGCTAAACAGTGCGGCGTTTTCCGGATCGATCAGCTCGTTATAGATCGGATACGGGTCAACGTGGAGGCTGACCGCGCTGCCGGGCAGGCTTGTCAGCTTGATGTTGACCGTGGAACCCGGTTGCACAGGGAACTTGAACCACTTCTCCTGAAAGACGTCTGTGATGAATTGCTGTGTCTGCGATCCGCCCTCAACCGCCTGTGCCTGGACCCAGTTCAGGTTGGGCGTGGCAGATGGGCGGCAGTAGGAAAACTCGGATGTGCCGTTGCTTCCGGTGGCGGTCGCACTGACCCCGTGCGGTTCCGTCACTCCAGCGGCGATCTCCTCGTCGAATATGACGATGCCTTTGTCGTTCGTGGCCACGGAGAATGAGCCGAGGAAGGTTTTGCCGCCGCCAAAGTAGGTGAGATGGCAGGTATCGTTCGAGAAAATTTCGATGGTGTAGTCCTGGTTTGCTTCAGACTCCAGGATGCCGCCCACGCGCGTCGTCTCCCCGTCTGAAGTCGCCAGACTGAGCACGGGATAGTTCTGGTAGTTGTTCGGACCAGCCACCACTCCTACATGGTTGAACGTGACTCCGTCGCCGCCGAGATCGAGGTCCGTGCCGGTGTTGGAGAAGATGCTGTTTCCAAGGATGGTATTGTCGGTGCCGGAAGCGACCGTAATACCCGTACCTGCGTTGAAGGCAATGGTATTGCCCGCGCCTGAGGGTGTCCCACCGATCGTATTATTGGAGGCCGCGATGTAGACACCCGCACGCGCATTGGTTCCGGCCAGACCATCGTCACCGGATTCGCTGCCGCCGTTGGGGAGTGCGCCCGTGCTGCTGACGTCTGTGCCGATGCGGTTGCCAACCACAGATGTCGCTGAAACATTGGCATCGCGTAGAAGAATTCCAAAGTGACCATTGCCGGAGATCAGGTTGCCGCTGATCGTGTTGCCGCTCGCGCTTTGACCAAAGGACCCGACGAATATCCCGCGCTGGGTATTGCCCTGGGCGGCGGTGCCCGCCGGATTGGTGCCGATATAGTTACCCGCGATCATGTTACTAGTCGCGTTCCCCCCGCCCGCCGCGATGAAAACACCATCGCGGTTGTTTGAGATCACGTTGCGGTCGGCGGGTGCGGCGCCACCAATTGTGTTGTTGGAGGTGTTGTTGACATACACACCAGAGGCCAGGACCCCGTCCGCTGTGCCGTCTGCCCTGAGCCCGAAGAAATTGCCGGCGATTGTGCTACCGGATCCATTCACTTCAATCCCATTATTGAAGCTTCCGTGAATCGCCAACCCTCTTACCGTGCTGCCTCCGGAACTGATGGACAATGCCTGACCACAGACGCCATCACAGCCATCCCCGCTCAGCTCGATCAGGATATTGGCGTTGTTACCTACGGCCAGTGTGTTTGGAGCAGCGCCGGGCTGGGTGTACCCATCGATGACCACAGGCTCTGTGAGGGCAGGTAGGGCCGAAGCTGGAGCGATCCTGTTTACTCCTTCGCTCCGGATACTAAAGTGGATCTCATCCGGTCCATTCAGTAAATTGGGTGTGGAGTTGGCGGCGAGGATCGCCTGACGCAGCGATCCTGCGCCACTGTCATTGGTATTCGTGACAGAAAAGACGTTGATCAGCGCCGATTCGAAGGCACCGATATCGCAGGCTTCGCCCTGTGGGCGTATCACGCCGCGCTGGTCTGTGGGGGCACAGGTTTCGTTGTTTCCCGCGTCGATCGCCGGACTTCCCGTCAGAAGCGCCATGGTTTTGTTGGGACCGCCGTTGTCAGCCAGGGTATCCAGCCGGGGATCATTCCTTGTCCCCGGGCAATTATTTTCGATCGGGCAGCTGATTGTATTGCCCAGGCCTGTCACCGAGCCACCGCAGTTGTCAAACCCGGGACCCGAGAGGATCGAATTTCCTACCCGTAGCTCCCCGCCCTGCGAGGGCTGGTTGCCAAGCGTGTCTCCGAACCCGGAGGCCGTATTCCCGGAAAACGTGCTGTTGTTGACGGTGATCGTGCCTGCGCGCGCATCGATCGCGCCGTGATTGACTGCAGAGTTCCCCACAAATGTGCTGTTTGTCACCTCGACGGAATTGGAATTGCTATGGATCGCCCCACCGGTGTCCGCGCTATTGCCTTCGAACGTGCTCTTCGTAATCGTAGCCGGGCCGCCGTTGGGATACAGGGCTCCGCCGCCAAACTGAGTAGAATTCGAAGAGAATGTACTGTCCGTGATGGTGAATGAACTCGCGAACGTATTCGCGACTGCGCCGCCGCCAAAGTAGGCAAAGTTACGGGCGAACTGGCTGTGCGCGATGTCGGCCGAACCCTGCCCGCTGACAAAGACCGCGCCGCCTGTTTCATTTGATTCGTTAAAAGAAGTAGTCCGGTTGTCTTCGAAGGACACCCGTGTGATGGATGCATACAGGTTTACCAGCACCGCGCCGCCGGGGCTGGCGAAACCGTTTTTGATCGTCAGGTCATTCAGGTTCAGGGAGGCGAAGACGTGGAAAGCACGGTCCAGCCCGTTGGCATCGATGACCGTGGCTCCCATACCGGCGCCGGTGATTGTCACCTGGTCGGTGATATCGAGGTCGCCGGAGACCGCAGAGTCCTCCCCTGCGCGTTCCATGGTCAGTGTGTATGTCCCGGCAGGGATCGAAATCGTGTCTGCGCCGCCGAGCGCGTTTGCCTCCTGGACCGCGGCGCGCAGCGTACAGTCACCAGTGATGTCCGTCTCACACAGCCCGTCACCAGGAATGGCATCGACCATGTCTGCCGTGCTGTTGACGGTGAATTCCGCCGCGGCAGACGCCGAGTGCAAGCCGAATTGTGCAAGCAAGATCGAAAGAATGATAACAATAGAAAAAGAACGGACCAGTTGTTTTGCCATGATCTCCTCCAGATAAAAAGCACATTGTCCAGCGTCGTAATGAACTGAATAAACGATAAAGGGCAGGTTTCCCTGCCTGAAGCGGCTGCTCGCAATAGGGTGATCTTCCCGGAAAGGGAAACCCCGATGACCTGGGTTGTTAAAGATCGGTTTTCAATCGTGCAGATAGCTGTTTTCAAGACGGGCAGTGATCCACAGGGATCATTACAGACCCGTTACAGTTCGGTGACCGTTTTCAATTGCTCAACCTGTTTTGTGAAACGACTTTTCGCTTTTACCCCTGGAGAAGCCAACGAAGGACGGATGGTTCTGTCGTAGAACCCCTCGTCACATGACAAGCTGATAGGATAACTTTGATCAGCTGAAGGTGATTTTAATTCAAGTGGTAGTAGTGTTTCAGTCAGTGTAACGTTCTGCAATCATTCCGTCATGTTGCACGCCCGCGTTGCCGATTGACTTTATCTCTCATCGATGTCATGAAACCTGTCCCATCCCCGCGCCGATGAAAATCAGCCCGTCAGATTTCACTGGCGGGCTGATTTGTTTGTGGGCGTGAGAGTGTATATTCTCTATGGAACGCCGAACCTTAGCTGCGTATCCAGGTCGACGTTGTTGTACCAGGGCAGCCAATACCTCGCATTGAGTACGCTATTCGACAGCCCCATCATCTCTGAAAAACTTGTGTTAACGCCATTGACCTTGTAGATCACACGCTCTGCTGCCACAATATTTTGCGTGCTTTCAATCTTTACCGGTCCGTTGTTCACTCCCACAAAACTCCTGCGCGTGCTCTCGCCGGCTGCCAGGGTGAACGGACTTCCCTGCATTTCCTGCCCACCAATATAAACGTAGACTGTTGCAGGCTGGTCCGTCACATTTGCGATTCTCAGTTGCGTGTCCAGATCCACATTGTTGTACCAGGGCAGCCAGTACGTATTGTCCACCTGGCTGTGGGGTAACCCCATCATTTCCGTGAAGCTCGTGTTGATTCCATTGACTCTGTAAATCACGCGCTCTGCGGCCACAATATTTTGTGTGCTCTCGATCTTCACCGGTCCGTCGTTCACTCCCACAAAGCTCCTGCGCGTGCTCTCGCCGGCTGCGAGGGGGAACGGACTTCCCTGCATCTCCTGTCCACCGATGAAGACCCGCACGGTTGCCGGGGAAGTGGACACGTTTGCGATCCGCAGCTGCGTATCCAGGTCGACGTTGTTGTACCAGGGCAGCCAGTAGGTGGGGTTCAAGTGATTGTTGGGTAATCCCATCATCTCTGAAAAACTTGTGTTGACGCCATTGACCTTGTAGATCACACGCTCTGCTGCCACGATATTTTGCGTGCTCTCGATCTTCACCGGTCCATTGTTCACTCCCACAAAACTCCTGCGCGTGCTCTCGCCGGCTGCCAGGGTGAACGGACTTCCCTGCATTTCCTGTCCACCAATATAAACGTGGACTGTCGCCAGTGGGGTATTTGTATTGGCAAACCGCAGTTGCGTATCCAGGTCGACGTTGTTGTACCAGGGCAGCCAGTACGTATTGTCCACCTGGCTGTGGGGTAACCCCATCATTTCCGTGAAGCTCGTGTTGATTCCATTGACTCTGTAAATCACGCGCTCCGCGGCAATCATCGGATTCAGCGCAGTGTTCGTAATATTCACCGGACCATTATTGATACCTGCCAGGCTCCTGCGTGTACTTTCGTTCGGGGCGACGAAGAATTGCGCCTCCAGCGCTCCGCCGATGGAGACATCCAGGTTGGTGGGTTTGGTGATCGTAAACGCCTCACCGAGGGTGTAGTTCCCGTTGCCTGCCCCCGGTCCGCCCAATGGATTGTTGGGCCCGTCTTTGATGCTGTCGTTATCCGAGACGTCCAGACGGATCGTCCCGCTTCCGGACCCTGTGTTCACGGTGACGGTGCGCGTGGCACCGGAACCGCTTACGCCGGTCACCGCTGCGCCCGTCACGCCGGTTGTGGTCAATGCAAAATCGTTGAAGGGCGCGCTCGTATCCACACCCGTCACGGATTCGCTAAAGGTCACGGTGAAATTCACGATGGCGCCGCTGGTAGGGTTCGGTCTCCCACGACGGATGCTGCTGACAACTGGATTTCGATCGCCGCTGTAGACCGAAGCCTCCACCGAGGTCTGGAGGATCCCGTTTGCGCCGTGGATGATCCGGGTTCCCCAGGGCGTCTCCTGGCTCGGATCGAAGTCCACCACCATATCCAGGTATTCCCCGCCGCAGCAGTTGCCGCTCCACGACCAGCCCATGTACCCGATCCCATTCGCCTGGGCGCTCGCCAGGATCGTATCCTCGTCCGGGTCGCCGTCGGTGTGTAGATGCCCGAACTCCCCGATGACCAGCGGCAGCCCGGCGTTCACAAAGTGCGAGAGATAATTCTGGATGGAAGCCACCGTTTCGAACACCCCGTACATATGAATGCTAAAGACGGTATTCCGAAGGGGATCCGTATTAAAGACGCTGGCGGCATTATCCCGCATAATGAATTCCCAATCCTGACCCCAGTTGGGCGCATCCACCATGAGCATGTGCTGGAACCCCTCGGCTCTCATCGCCAGGATCGCATTCTTCGTATCATTGATCCAGCCGGAAGCATTCTCATTTCCGTAGGGCTCATTCCCGAGATTGATGATCACATAGGCTTCCTGCCCGACCAGGACGCTCTTGATCTTCTTCCAGTACTCCACAGCCTGCGCCAGGGTGATCGCGTCGGCGGCCTCGCCATACCCCGTCGTATCATGCACTTCAAGGACACACACCAGCCTGTTGGATTTGCACAACTGGATCACGTTGGCAACATCACTGGCGCTGTTTTCGGTCCAGTCTTCCGCCTGACCGCTGCTCAACACCACCCGAACCGTATTGGCGCCCTTCGCCTTGATCTGCTGGAACCCAATTGTCTGTTCCGGAAACCAGTTATGCGGGTGATTGATCCCCCGCATAATAAAGTTCACGCCGTTCACATCCAGAATGTATCTGCCGCTGACGTGGAAGCCGGCCGGTACGGCATCTGCCCTCGACCCCGGACCCAGCACAAGCAGGCAGGCAAGCAGGAGTACAAAGCAAAGTTTTACAGCCTGGCGAGCAAGACGAATCAAATTCATGGATACCTCCATCCCTGTGGGCTTTCCCGTATGAGACCATTGTAGCAAGCTGACCCACGAATTACAACCACCTATCCTGCTCAGGCGAATAAAAATCGGAGCCCGAAGACTCCGGTTAGATTGCTGCTGCCAGAACGGCGTTGCACAGCCAATAAGACAAGCCAGGATGTTACAGGTCGTCGAATTTGTTCAAATAATCTTCGTCAGACTGTGTTGTGCTGGAACCCGGCTCGGTCTTTTCCTACTTATCCAACGATTGTCTGGAGTTCTTTTTCGGAGATGAGCTGCTCAACGTTATCCTCCATTTGCTCAATATTCTTCTGCAGTTTGATCTTGAGCCGTTTGATCTCTGCCGCGACCTGTTCCCAGGTCGCGGGGCGGATGTCTGGGTCGAAATGAATTTCCGGGAAGTTGCGCTGGAAGATGTTCTTCACCAGCAGTACCTGATAGATCTTCCTCCCGCTCTGCATCACACCCTGATCCTTTAAGACACCAGTATAGACCAGCACGTTGTCAATATACAAGCCGATGTAATCGCCTGGTTTGAGCTGTTCAGCAATAGAAACTCCTTGTCATCTATACCAGATTTTACCTCTTCTACTCGCAGGCTGTGTAAAAGTGCAGATCTGGCGGGTGACAGAGGGACCCACCGCGTATACGGATACAAAAGGTCCCCACCCGGGCGCAGGTCAGGAGACCTTACACCCTCATTCGTAACCACCAGCCGCCGACAGAACCTCCATGATCTGTCCGTAGTCGCGCTGGCGGGCGTGCGCCAGGCGGTTGATCCCATTGGAGTCGGCGAGGTTGACGTCGGCGCCTCCTTCGCTATATTGGAAGTTTTTCAGACGGTTCTGCGAGGTCCTAAAGGTTATCCAGGTACTCTGCTCGGGTTCGCCGGCAGGATTCCATGGGCCATGTAAACAGTTTTGAAATTGTCCGGGCCTTCCTGCCTCTTATTCCCTCCATCTTCTTAGCTTAGCATTTCGGGTTTCGTTCATCAAATCACTTTCCTTTCGCGCAATGAGGAAGGGAGACACCGGGTTTTATCTGGCAGGTGATGGTTTGCTGAGCAAAAACTAGGGAAACCCCCAGCCAATGGAGGGCATAAATTTAGCGAATTATGCTTTTATTATATTAAAACACATGATAAGGAGTGAGAGATGCCTGAGAATAAAGATATCAAGAGAGCCCTGGACGAACTGCTGGGCGAGGAGCTTACTGCGGATCAGCTGCAGAATATTCAGCTTTTCCTGAAAGTTGCCACCTGGAATCGGATCGAGGACGGAAGAGTCACCAAGACGAGCCCCATCCTTCCTCGCAAATTCTGTGAATCACAGAAATTGCTCGAAGTAAGCGGTGTCGCGGCAACGGGAGCGAATGGAAAGGTCCGGTTCCGGCTGAAGGAATTCCTTTGTCTTGACCTTCTGACGTTTGACTATCCCATTAATGTTGTCGCAACGCCTCTGGCTTCCAGACCAGTCTTTCTTACAGTCAAGCATTCTTTGGTGATGGATCCTACGAATAAGTTCGGGGAAGATGTAGCGATTGAAGTCTTTACCTGGGATGCGAATGGGGCAGCGGCACCGCAAATAGCTTTCAATTGGCGCTGCCGGGTGCCGTTTGAAGAAACCATTTTATAGATCCCGCCGGCGAATAACACTTTAGTTTAAGGAGCAAAATCATGCCAAACGCAAAAAGATCCAGGAAAGAACCGAAACGGCCCCAGGCTCATAGGGACCACGACCACGATCCCCACACTGGCGAGGGCCACGGACATAAGCCGCACAACCCACCCTATGAGGACCCCGACTACGATCGCCCAC